>ERZ1673737.3272-NODE-3272-length-12532-cov-4.937485_pt1 | contig 12532 bp, 10 predicted proteins | sample MGYA00580211_ERZ1673737 | MGnify/ENA primary metagenome ERZ1673737 (study PRJEB41218, sample SAMN15661789) | gut metagenome | host: Homo sapiens | place: Canada: London | collected 2015-08-20/2019-03-30 | study: EMG produced TPA metagenomics assembly of... | reverse complement strand
AACGAGTATATAGAAGTCTTTGCATTCACATGACTGTATAGGCTAGTGGTTGTTATGTCCATTAGGTATCTTCCAAGATGATAGCTATCACAAGTCTAATTCTTAGAATCAAGTCTATACTGAGAAGCGAATTGCCTTCGTTTTCAGAATTGCGATTTGCTTTCTCAAGGTACTAGTCCGTCCATTAGAACTATAGGAGGGTGGTAACAGCGCTACGTTTCATGTCTAAGTTATAGTCCACAACCTCAGAAACAAGTATTAGAGCATCAATGGATTGACAAGAACATAAATTATGCCCAATTGCCTGAGATTTGTAATACTTTGGAGCATCGGCGAGTCGGAGAGTCGGAGAAAGCTTATCGGCACGATGACCGCCCCCCGCAGCCGCATTCATGTCCGATTCCCGATTCCCCTCAACTCAACTTCCTCATATCCCCAACAATGACTTCATTCTTGAAGCAGCCTCTTAAGCTGGCTCTGGTGCAGCTCGCATCAGGTAACCTCCCCAGGCTCTCTGCCACTGCTGTTCTTTCCGACTAATTGAGATATACAGGAGCGGACAAGGCCGTGAACCTGTCGAATGCTCGGAGTAAAGTCCTCGAGGCCGCGAAAGCTGGTGCGCGATTGATAGTCCTCCCTGAGTGCTTTAACTCGCCCTACGGCACGAACTTCTTCCCTAAATACGCCGAGACTCTCCACCCTTCCCCTCCCACGAAAGAACAATCGCCCTCCTTCCACGCGTTGTCGGCCATCGCCGTCGAGGCAAATGCATACCTAGTTGGAGGAAGTATTCCCGAGCTGGAGCCATCCACCAAGAAATACTACAACACCTCGCTGGTCTTCTCGCCATCGGGCGCGCTGATCGGCACCCACCGCAAGACGCATCTCTTCGACATTGACATCCCGGGAAAGATCCGGTTCAAGGAGAGTGATGTGCTGTCTCCTGGAAACCAGTTAACCGTTGTCGATCTTCCGGATTACGGCAAGATCGGGCTGGCCATCTGCTACGATATTCGTTTCCCCGAGGCTGCCATGATTGCCGCCCGCAAGGGCGCTTTCCTGCTTGTCTACCCCGGCGCGTTTAACACCACCACTGGTCCCCTCCACTGGTCGCTGCTTGGCCGTGCCCGTGCTGTTGACAATCAGTCATATGTGGCGCTGTGCAGTCCGGCGCGTGACCTTGATGCTTCCTATCATGCTTATGGCCACAGCTTGGTCGCCGATCCCAGCGCAAACATTCTCTCTGAAGCTGAGGAGAAGGAGACTATTGTCTATGCTGACTTGACCAATGATGCTGTCGCCAACATCCGGAGTAGCATTCCGATCTACACTCAGCGACGATTTGACCTTTACCCTGATGTGAGTGCCGGTCAGGAGTAGACATAGTGGGAAGTACATGGGATATGCTATCAAGCAACTTAAAGGGAGCAATACATAGACTATAGCAATGAATGTGGCGATCCCGAGACTCGAACATGAACCTGTAACTATATAACAAGGCACGTGATGACGTAGATAAAGTAATTACTGCCTGAAATATCAGGCACTAACATTCAAAATGGATCCACTACCCACCAATCACAGGCCAGCCCACAGCGGTAAGCGAGAGCCACACAACGAAAGAAGAAAATCGACCAGCGAACTTTTGCTTCTGACCATCACCCTACGTCGACCAACCCCTTCAGTCAGTCTCCCCTCAACTCAACCTCGCCAACTCGTCTAACCTCTCGCAGAGATGTCCAACGTCAAGACCGGTAACAAGCGCTCGGCTATCGCCGACGTGGTGTCGCGCGAGTACACCATCAACCTCCACAAGCGTGTATGTTGAAAACCCTCCCCCACAGTCTACCTGCGAACGATTCGAATGCGAATGCGTACCTGGAGGCATAATGGACAGAGAACAAGACCTTTTTCCTGAAATATGGAATTTGTTACGGATCAGAATGTGTGTGTGTGGTGTGGTATGAGTGTGTGTGGGGAGAGAAAGGGGACACCCAATCTCAATCAGCACCACCCATCCTCGCCATGACCTGCGGAGAAATACTGCAGTGAAGCCATGGCTCGACATGGCTGCTTTGTTGTCTTGTCGCAACACAGACAAACCGAGAGAAGAACTTGAAAAAGTCTTCGCTCGCATCCACACATGTCCGAACCCGGAACACAAAAGAAGAATTAGTTTTATGAAGTCCACTATGGCCGAAAGACCACAAACATTCATCGCGCAGAGTTTTCTCTTGCAGATGGCATTCGGGCGGAAGACTGATTGCAACTTCTTTTCCGGAATTATAGTGCCACGGTGTCAGCTTCAAGAAGCGTGCTCCTCGTGCCATCAAGGAGATCCGCGCCTTTGCCGAGCAGGCTATGGTAAGTTTGAGCGATACTCAACTGTCACCCCTTTTGCTCTCCAGCCGGGAGACATGGCTAACGTTCTTGTGATACAGGGCACCAAGGACGTCCGCGTTGACCCCCAGCTCAACAAGAAGGTCTGGGAGGCCGGCATCAAGGGTGTCCCCTTCCGTCTCCGTGTCCGCATCTCCCGTAAGCGTAACGACGAGGAGAACGCCAAGGAGCGCCTCTACTCCCACGTCCAGGCCGTCAACGTCAAGGACCCCAAGGGTCTCCACACCACCACCGTCGACGACGCTTAAATGTGTGCATGTCCGTTGCATCTATGATTCCATGTTCCCAGCTGGGGTTTGGTCGGGGTTTTACAAAATAAAAAATACCTTTTACCCTTTGGGGCATCCTTGAATACTGTTTCTATGTTGTAGTTCGCGTAGACATCGTGAAGTGCGGAGATAGAACGTCTGAGAATTATTGGCTTATATGGACATGGCCGTCTAGTCCAGAATCTCGCACCAGTTTCAAACATAGCACGAGCAAGGCTCTGGTGTCAATACCCATGAGTTCTAGACCGAGAGGCAGGTAGGTCCTTGGGAGTTCGCCTCTAACAATCACTACGATCCTCTTTAATCCTTGCCATATACTCAATTGTTCTTGCAACGGATGAGCTATTGGCTATACTTGCCCATCTCTGATAGTTCTACTAACCATGTAAAACGACAATTTTGTCGATGTAGCTAAACGAGAACATGATGCGTATTGCATTGAAGCATTTCCTGTCCCGGTCAATGCAGTGGATTCCGATGAGCCCGCAGAGAGGGCTCTCAAACACCAAAGCATGTCTTACTACAATGCCAGACGTACGGAGATCCACTAAGAGAACTCTGAGACCGACTGTAGCAAGCTGATTGAATAATTCGACAAACTGCGATGAAATCGTCTCAGCCGCTGGCAACCCGCTACGTTGCTCAATTCATGCACCGGACAGGTCTTCTAGCTCAGTTTCAACACGTAGAGTAAGAGAAGTACGACGATGAAACTGAAGGCCTAGCGGCATGGGGTAGGGTCCCGAAGACACTGGGTACTCACAATGTAACACCACGACTAAGGAAAGAGAGTCTCGGCTAGATATTTGTATATGACAGCTGGGGAGCTGCCTACTGCCACCAAGCATCAATTGAGGATGAAGCTGGTCTTGGAAACTGGGCCTGATCTGACTGCAGTGAGAAACCAGGAGGATTACTGGAGGAGAGAGAGAAATGGAACATTGATTGATTGATTATTGGCTGGCCTACGCGCAGGCCGGTCCAACCAGGCTCGAAACAGAAGATAAAAGTAGAAAAGTACAGAAATGAAATGCAAATTTAAACCGGGGCCATGCGCTTGGACATAAACATACACTCCCTTTCGGGAGGACAAGATGATAGTAAGATGAAAAAAGATCTAGTTCTTGATCTCTTGCACCAGATTGAAGAACTCATTGAGCTTCTCCCGTTTTACTCGGATGGCCCACTGTGAGGCCGTGCCGCCCTCCACCGGCACCATCAGCTGAACGCTGTTTGTGGTCATTGAGTACACCAACTCTTTCTTCAGGAGGGTGTTCAGCACAACATTTCCACTAGGCTCGGCACGGACGACAATGCGCGCACGCCCTGTGACGGGGTGCTTGAGCAGGCGGACGGGCCCATTGGCCTGGGAGGTCCAGCCGGTAGTGAGCTTAAAAGCCCGGCATTTCTCCTCAAATACGACCGTCTCCTCTTCTTCGCCGCCGTTGCTCTGGGCTAGGTCGAAAATTTCGCCAGGCTCACCCTCTTCGTCATCGGCACTGCCATCAACAGTGGCAGTGGCGGGTTGAGAAGCAGCGGAAGGAGTGGCCGTTGCAGGTGCCCCGAACAGTGAAGAAGCAGGGGCGGGGTTGGCAGCGGGAGCGGAACTGGTAGCAGGAGCAGCAGCAGTAGTCTCGCTGTTTTGACCATTTGCAGGCTGCGAGTTGCCAAACTGAATTGGCGTGTTGGGCTGCCATGTGAAGTTTTGTCCAGTAGCCGACGGAGTCGGGGTGGAAACACGGCCAAAGAGACTACCACCGGTGGGAGCAGAAGGAGGTGAAGGCTTGGACTTCTTGGCTGGGGAATCATCCTCGCTGTCGCTATCGTCGGCCGAAGCCTTGCGCTTGGGTGATGTAGGCTTCAACCCGCCAAAGATGTTTTGAGTAGCGGGAACGGGCTGGGTAGAACCGCCAAAGATGGAAGAGGTTGAGCTGGTCACAGGAGGAGCAGTACCGAAGACAGAAGAGCCAGCGGAACTGGAACCGCTAGCAGGAACCCCAAAGAGCGAATTAGAAGCGGGAGGATTGGCAGCTGTTCCGAACAGTGAAGAAGTAGGAGCTGGACTGGCAGCAGCAGGAGTAGATGCCAAAGAAGACTCGGACGAATTGGCACCAGTAGATGGGACTCCAAAGAGGGAACTAGAAGCGGCAGGCTTGGCAGCCGCTCCGAAAAGCGAAGAAGCAGGGGCGGGATTGGTAGCAGGAGCGGGCGCAGCGGGCGCTGGAGCAGAAGCACTGTCATCATCTGGGACGTTCTTGAAGCCCTGCCCGGGAACATAGACAGTGCGCATCTTGGGAGCAGCCGCGAGTTTAGCGCGGAGAGCAGCCTTCTCCTCATCTTCTGAGTCGGACGAGTCGGACGAGTCGGACTCTTCGGCCTTTCCTTTGGTCTTCTGCGCATCCGCAATTGCTTGAGCTGAGGGCCTGAAACCGCTACCATCGATCTTGGGAGCGGAAGGCATGGAGGTCGATTTCTGAGAATCAGACGAAGATGGAGCAAGGGAAGAGCGGGTGGAAGATGGCGCGGCGAACAGAGATGGAGTGGCCGGGGTCGGGGCAAGCCCGGCAGCGGAGGCAAAGATGGCTGGGGTGGCAGAGGAGGAAGTGGTAGTAGGAGAAGGGAAGGTCGCAGGGGAGGCGGAAGAGGTGACAGAAGAGACAGTGGGAGCAGAGACAGGGGCGGGAGCAGGAGACGAGAAAGATCGGGCGAACGCATTGACAGTGTTAGAAGTATCACCCTTCACTGGCTGAGGCGAAGCAGCAGGAGCAACAGAGGCCGTAGGACGAGCAGCGGTAGCAGCGACAGGAGCGGAAGCCTGTGGGGCTGTGGTGGCAGTAGCAGGGGGAGCATCTTTAACATAGTCGGGGTTAGGACGCATGGTGCCAAACATAATCTCATGCTCGATCATTTCACTCGAGCCGATTGGAACACCCATCTGGCGGCGCATTTCAGCGTAAAGCATAATGATATCGTCAGGGCAATCAGTCTGAGGATCAATTTTCGCGATCTCGGCTTTGAAAGACTCAGTCAAGTAGCGGCAGTAAACCAGCTTGTTGACACTCTTACGGTCCCACTCTGAGTCTTTGATACCGGAAGGCATGTTTTCGTCGGGATCAGGGAGATCAAAGGTAACAGGTATGTTAGGTCTGGGTAAAAGACTGTCTGGGTTCGAAAAATCAAGCGTAGCAGAAAGAATATCCGGCGGAAGAATGTAGGAGGGGGAAGAAGAAGAAGTTGAAGACGACGTGCCAGGTAAACGAGATGTGGACGCGTTGGCTTTGGAGTGAGAGGAAGGAACGCCAGAAGCAGTAACAGAGGAAGGAGCGAATGAACTTGAGGTCATGTTGTTCGCGCTCTGTTTGACAGGGCTGGCCAAGTCATTCAAGGCCTTCTTTTCTCCATTCACAGTGACATTGTCCTCTGCGCCTAATTGTTCCTTTTCAGCCGGCTTTGAAACTGCATTTGACCCGAAAAGGGACTTGAATGGAGTTGCCTCGGGCTTTTCAGCTGTCTGCTCGTTTTGCTCCGTCGTCACTGGCTTAGGCGCAAAAGGATTGCCAGCGGGTGTCTGTCCTGACAAGTTCGCAAATGGATTGCTAGGCTTTGCGGGAGTGGTCTGCTCATCCCCAGGCTTCGACAATGCGGAAGACGCCCCGAACAAAGACCCGAACGGCTGGACCGCTGCAGGCTTCGCAGGAGTCTGCTCTCCATCTGTGGACTTCGGGGCAAAAATACTACTGGATGCTTGCTTCTCTTTCTCGGCCTCTGAAGGCTTCGGCGTCGCAGATACACCAAACATCGGCTTGAATGGAGTCTCCTCTGCAGGCTTTGCAGCCGCATTGTCAGCGGCCGGCTTTGGTGCAAACATGTTGCCGAATGCCGGTTGGCTCGTCTGCTCTTTCTCAGCCTCCGCAGGCTTCGACGCCGCAGGGGCACCAAACAAGGACTTGAAGGGAGTCGTCGCCGCAGGCTTCCCAGCACTCTCGTCAGACCCAGTGACCTTTGGCGAGGACAGACTACTCAACGAACTCTGACCTGATAGGTTCGCAAATGGATTGCTAGGTGCAGACCCGTCTCCAGCAGGCTTGGGCGCGAATAAGTTGCCAGCAGGCTCTGAGGGCTTGGAGGCTGTGGTTGACCCGAACAAGGACCCGAAAGGCTTTGTAGCCTCGGTAGGCTTTGCCGGTGTTTCCTCTGTTGGCGTCTTTGCGCCAAACAGGTTGGTGTTATTTGAAGCTTGTGTTGAGAGATTCGCGAACGGATTGCTCACGGCCGGTTTCTCTTTCTCTCCCTCTGAGGGCTTCGACGCTGCAGCACCAAACAGAGGCTTGAAGGGTGAAGTTTCGGCAGGCTTGGAAGCCGTCTCAACGGTCGTGGTTGTCTTTGGTGCAAAGATATTCACTGCCGGCTTGTCTTTATCTCCCTCGGATGGCTTCGATGCCGCAGGAGTTGCTCCAAAGAGAGGCTTAAATGCCGGAGCTTCCGCAGGCTTGGAAGCCGTCTCAACGGTCGTGGTTGTCTTTGGTGCAAAGATATTCACTGCCGGCTTGTCTTTATCTCCCTCGGATGGCTTCGATGCCGCAGGAGTTGCTCCGAACAGAGGCTTGAATGCCGGGGCTTCTGCAGGCTTGGAAGCCGTCTGATCTGTGGTTGTTGCCTTTGATGGTGCGAACGGATTGGATACACCCTGGCCCGAGAGGTTTGCGAATGGATTGGTAGGGGGAGGTCCTCCGACAGCTGGCTGCGATGCGAACATCGATTTCGGCTTGGCATCTGGCGAAGTTTGCATGCTATCATCGGCAGGGGAAGCGGTCCCTTGTGCAGTTTGTTGACCGAACATCCCAGGTTTCGTTGGCGTGCTCGTGTTTTGCTGAGCTCCGAACCCAGGGAAAGATTGAGAGGCCTGGCCTCCAGCATTGAAACCCCCGAAACTGAATCCATTGGTGCTCGGCTGAGAATTTCCCCCAAATGATGTGTTCACAGAAAACGGATTGCTCGGTGGTGGAGATCCGAAAGAAGTAGGGTTGGAACCGAAGCTGAAGCCGGATTGGCCGTTCGCCCCCGAAGAGAACATGCCACCCTGGTTAGGCGCTGGCGTTGAGCTTGCGCCAGGGAAGCTCTGGCTTTGACCAAATGTGAATCCAGAGGATGGAGGAGCCGGGGCGGCCGGGGTAGCGGAGGCAAAAGGATTGAAGGGAGTAGCATCAGATGCGCCTCCACTTGGCGTAGGAGCGCGACGTTTACGGACATCTTTGATCCTAGAAAGTTCAAGCACGTCTTTCGTCAGCTTGTGGTCTTTGCTCGGCACGGCAGTTTCACTTACTTCCTGCTCGCCATCTGGGCTGCGGTCGCCCTGGAGGGCTTGTCATCCGGTGTGCTCATCCCAAAACCACCATCGCCATCTTTGGACCCCTGAGGACCCTGGGCATTGCGTTTCAACATCTTCAAAATGTGTCAGTCACCGTCGACGGAGACCGGTAAGTCGAAGTCCGAATACGACTTCAATATCCTTGATCTCGACGCTGATCTTGATAAACAAGCGCAATGCAAGTTGATTCCCGATAGAATCCCGTGAGGACTTTCCTCACTTGCCGCTCACTTCTGCCTCGGCGGGAGACGATTTCGGTTACCGCGCCAACTCGAAGCAGCTCACGCGACGCCGAATACACTCTGGTTGATTGGTCTCAATCCTCCAGATTGCAAACCCCAATTTGTTGCTGAGATCCTTCGATGAGGTTGCACGGTGATCTTCGCGGTTTCGTGACACGTTCGCGAGCCGTCGCGCAGGAAGCTGACAGCAAGGGAGTTTTCGAATCCGGAGATGCTGAGCCGAGGACAAAGCGAAGACCTCTTGGACACCTTGTTAATACAAGTCGAATCTCGAAACACCGATGGAGTTCTGTTCACTTGTTTTTTTTTTTTTTCGAGAGTAGCAAAGCGGTAAAAATGCATGGGTCACGTGCCCGAGTCTTGGCTCAAGCTCCGTATTGCGTATACAGGCCAATACGCGTATTGTACTGCTATCTGCAGACACTCGATACTAATACGTGTACTGTATTGAAAATGATAAACAATCTCCCCCGAGCAAACAAATGTCACCTCTACGTAGGTATAACCTCTCATATCGTCCGATTATGACGCCAGGGAGTATGAATATCAACTTCCAATGAAATACACAGTCAACAGGATGCGCTTGTGTTCAACATATATAAAATGTCGCGTATTTTGCATACAAATTCCCGGATCTTTTGGAGCATCAACCTTGCAAGTATAGTAAGAGTGTCAATTTCTCGCTTCTCTCTGACATTTGGGGGCTCACTCCGTTCATTACTTGCTTGGCAAAACGATGGTTTACATGAGATCATGACACTCCTTATTGTTATTTTCGCCCGCATGGCCTTTCCATGGGTCTCCTGACCTTAATGCTATTTAGGTTAATCAGAGTTAGTCAAAAGTCTGCACGAACATCACTTTACTACTTATGTCCGAGACGGAAACTATACATGAATATAAATATTGAACTCCCTGTCTGTCACACGGGACATGACCCCTGACTCACATTTCTGCAAATGTGGCTGCAACTAGTCACATTCCATTCCTATTCGGAAATGTCCCGTCCAACTAACAATTTAGCTTATCTGCTGCACAATGTGATGTGTGGCTCTGATTGACTATTGGTTGACATGCAGGTAGAGAGACAGGGGAGATCTTTTGTGGGGGGGAAAGATCGGCGCCATTACTACTCATTTCCACTTGCGCATCATGAGGCAAGTGGACGGCATGACAATTTGACGGACTTCTTCAGACAATGGTGCTCTGCCAATGGTTACCCCTGTATACAGTCACTCGCAATCTATTTCTTAGACTCGAGTGGTATCTCGGGGTGGGATTCTTGGCCCTCGGCACTGAGCATGCTGCAGGGAAGAGGATCCACCTCCTTTTTTGTCACGCGTAGTGCATTCTTAGATCGCGTCTCCGATTGAGTCTGTTCTAGCCTGTCCGAGATATGGCCATACATAAGGGGGCATGTGTGCCCGGTGATTTCCCCCGCGCTTTTCTTAGTGGCCCACATCCTATCTCTCACGGAATTGCACTCCCAGTGCTTGAAGGTAAACATGTATTGTGCTACTGTGATCACCACCCTCTCGCTGCTGGCATGTGTCAATTCGCAGCTGCTAGAGATCCCCGAGATGGATGATATGATCAGTGCGGCTATGCGCCCCTTTGAACAGTATACTGCTTTTGATGCTCCCACGGAAACTGTCTCGATTGCAGCCCCCGTGGAGTCAGATGCCCCAGTAGCTCAGGATATTATCGTCGAAGCTGCAGTTGCAGCTGCAGCTGCAGATACTGGATACTGGCTGGCAGACATTGCTCACCAAGGAAAAGCGGCCTTCAACTCAAACCCCTCTGGCTACACTGTCTTCCGCAATGTGAAAGATTATGGAGCCAAGGGTGAGCACCCAATGGTCATGATTCCATCCAGTTATGCCGGTCACTAACAACCATAATAGGTGATGGAGTCACCGACGACACTGCAGCCATCAACGCAGCCATAAGCGCTGGTGGTCGTTTTGGCCCGGCTGGCAGACAGACCTCGACTACAACTCCCGCGATAGTCTACTTCCCCTCTGGAACATACCTGATCTCAACATCGATTATTGATTACTATTTTACCCAGCTTATTGGTAATGCGAATGCCATGCCGGTTCTAAAAGCAACTGCAGGCTTCACCGGGTTGGGCCTGATTGATGGTGACCAATACCAAAACGATGGGAATCAGGGTTGGGTATCGACAAATGTGTTTTTCCGACAGATTCGAAATTTCAAACTGGACTTGACTTCAATTCCTGCTGGCACTGCCGCAACTGGTATTCACTGGCCGACTGGTCAAGCTACCAGCATTCAGAATGTTCAAATCGTGATGAGCTCGGCTTCCGGGACTCAACACCAGGGTATCTTTATTGAGAATGGTATGTTCAAATACAAATCTCTTGAAATTGTCTAATATAAACCAGGCTCCGGGGGCTTCTTGACCGATGTTACCATTACTGGTGGTCTCTATGGAGCCAATGTCGGCAACCAGCAATTCACAATGCGGAACATGATCATCCAGAATGCAGTAACTGCAATCTCTCAGATTTGGGACTGGGGATGGACTTATCAAGGTCTCGTCATTATCAACTGCGGCACTGCTATTTCAATCAGCAATGGTGGTGTTGGAAACCAACTAGTTGGCTCGGTAATTGTCATTGATAGCACTATCCAAAACACCCCGACCTTTGTGACCACCGCTTGGCAAAGCTCGACTAATTCCTCTGGAAGTCTCATTCTGGAAAACATTGTCCTTAACAATGTCCCTGTTGCAGTCAAGGGCGCAAGCGGCACTGTTCTTGCCGGTACCACAGGCTCAACTACTATCAGTGCCTGGGGTCAAGGACACAAGTATACTCCTAATGGGCCGAGCAATTTCCAGGGCTCTTTTGCGCCACCTACACGTCCCAGTGCTTTGCTCGCTAGTGGATCAACTAAGTATTATACCAAGACCAAGCCTCAATATTCCCAATCACCAGTCTCTTCTTTTGTCAGCATCAGAAACTCGGGTGCTACGGGAGATGGCTCGACTGATGATACGACTGCCATCCAATCCGCCCTGACGTCTGCTGCGTCTTCCGGCAAGATTCTATTCTTTGACCAGGGAACCTACAAGGTCACCAGAACCCTTTACGTTCCCCCTGGCTCTAAAATTGTCGGCGAGGCGTTCCCGGTCATCATGGCCAGCGGGAGTACATGGTCTAGCATTACAAACCCCGTTCCTGTCATCCAAATCGGCAAGTCCGGAGAATCTGGCTCGGTGGAATGGTCCGACATGATACTCAGCACCCAGGGCTCAACACCAGGCGCTAAAATGATTGAATGGAACTTGGCTGCCACGTCAGGGTCTGGAATGTGGGATGTACACACTCGCATCGGTGGCTTCAAGGGATCTCAGCAGCAGGTTCCTCAGTGTCCAACTTCAGCAGCTGTCTCCGCCGCTTGTGAGGCTGCATATATGTCCATGCATATTACCAGCGTTGCGAGTGGTGTCTATCTGGAGAATGTGTGGCTCTGGACCGCCGACCATGATCTTGATACTGGGAACGATATTCAGATCTCAGTTTATACAGGACGTGGTTTGTTGGTGGAAGGCAAGAATGTTTGGCTGTAAGTGATTCATATGAAGCCCACGATTTTTGGGCCTCATTGCTAACCTCGTTACAAGGTATGGCACTGGTTCCGAGCATCACTCGCTGTATCAGTATCAGTTCTCCGGTGCAACTTCTATAGTGGCCGGATTCATCCAGACAGAAACACCGTAAGTGCTTCCTATCTATGCTACAGTCCCCTGCCTGAAGATAAGTGTATGCAATGCTAACGATACAGATACTACCAACCCAACCCCAATGCCGCCAACAGTCCATACCCCACCAACACTGCTCTCAAAGATCCCACTTTTAGCTCATGCCTCGGTGGAAACTGCAACGCTCTCGGCCTCCGGGTCCTCGACAGCAAGAGTGTCATCATCTACGGAGCAGGTCTGTACAGCTTTTTCAACAACTACAGCACCACATGCTCCACATTCCCCTTGCCCGAGAATTGTCAGAGCATGATATTTAGTATCGAAGGTACCACGAGTGGACTAGTGGTATACGCACTCAGTACTGTTGGCACACAGTATATGATCGTGAAGGATGGTGTTGCATTGGCCAAGGTTAGTGATAACCTGGCTACGTACGCTGCCACTATTGCATACTTTACTCTGTAGAGTTATTGTGTATATAGTCACTTATCTACTTTGAATATAATATATTCGCAAGTTTCGA
>ERZ1673737.3271-NODE-3271-length-12534-cov-4.856479_pt1 | contig 12534 bp, 12 predicted proteins | sample MGYA00580211_ERZ1673737 | MGnify/ENA primary metagenome ERZ1673737 (study PRJEB41218, sample SAMN15661789) | gut metagenome | host: Homo sapiens | place: Canada: London | collected 2015-08-20/2019-03-30 | study: EMG produced TPA metagenomics assembly of... | reverse complement strand
AAGACAGCTTGTCAAGATACAACATCATCAAGAGAAAGTAAGAATACGACAAGAAGGAAAAGAAGAAGGCTTAAAAGAAGGAGAACTTCTTAAAGCCAAAGAAAATACATTGATGCTTTTTAAAAGTAAATATCCTCAAGAAGATAAACAACTATTAGAAAATTTAACGTTATCACAATATAACAACATATTTAAAGCATTAATAGAAAACAAAGATTTACAAACAATTAAAGAGATAATGAAGAAGTATTAATATTATATTTATAAGCAGCAAACAATGTTTGTTGCTCTTTTTTTATTGAATATAAAAACTACTACAATTTGTAGTAGCATATCATCTATTTTTTAGGGCGCAAATTTACCAAACCCACGAACTTTTTAATAAAAAAGACAATAAAAAATTATCAAAATCATTACTGAACGACCTAATATTTTACTAAACGACACACCTTGAATTTCTACATAAAAAATAATGAAGAAATATAGAGAAAAAAGGAGAATTATGTTTCATTTGAGGTATAATTATGCTATAGTTTGAGACGTGGATTTGGTAAATCTATGGCTTTTAGCTATATAAAAAACCACTTTTACATGTTATATAAGCTTCTGCTTTTACTTATATAATAAAACATTTAGGAGAAATCAATGTCAGTATTTACAAGTATGAATGATCCAATGGATCAAGATAAAAAAGATTTGATGAATGAAAATCAAGAATTATTAATTGATATGTTAGATATTGCTATTCAAGAATTAGAGATGATTGTAGAAGAGATGGATATTTGTTTATTAGATAATATGAATGAATGTAGAGATTATGTAAGTATCTTTAATTGTTTAAAACATCAAGCATTGAAAAGAAAATAATGAATTGTTATGTGTTGTATTGTCAAAGATTTAAAATAGAAAATCTTTGTCATACATTTAATACAAAAAAAGGAATAGAAGCATTTATTCCTTTAATGGAAAAACATATTCATTCAACGAATGAAATTGTTTTAAAACCATTATTTCCTAACTATCTCTTTATTAAAACAAAAATGAATCAAATAGAATTTGATACATTTTTGTTATTAATGAAAGAAGAAAAAAATGGTGTTATTAAAGAATTAAAGAAAGATGATGTATCAGCTCTTACAAAAGATGAAATACATTTATTAAAACTATTATTAAATGAACAATATATCTTAAAGATGTCTAAAGGATATAAACAAACAAATAAAACAATAGTTATAGAAGGACCATTAAAACCTTTACAAGAACATATTGTTTCAGTAAATAAAAGAGAACATTTTGCAATACTCAATATAGAATTTCTAAATAGAAGAATAAAAGCAGGAATAGAAATGCAAGACAAAGAGATATAGCGTCGAGGCTAACCACCTATATCAAATGTTGGAACATCGTTTATTTAGTCCAATATAAGTACTTATTGGATAGATAGACTATGTTCTTTTTTATTATGGAGGGGATAAATTGAATAAACTGATTATTGTTGGTGCAGGTGGACATGGAAGATGTTGTTTAGATATTGCTAGAGAAAAGTATGATGAAATCATCTTTTTAGATGATGGATTAGTAGGTCAAACAGTAAATGACTGTAAAGTTGTTGGAAAGATAAGTGATATGAAGACATTATTTCCTGAATACTTAGATATCTTTATTGCGGTAGGAAATAATACTTTTAGAAAACAGCTTTTCAATCAAGCAAAAGAAATAGGCTATAACATTATTACACTAATAAGCAATGAAGCAACAGTTTCAAAGTATGTATCAATCAAACAAGGAAGTGTCATCTTTCCTCATACAGTCATAGAACCAAATGCAATGATTGGAAATAACTGTATCATTTGTGCAAATGCTACAATCAATCATGATGCAATCATTCATGATGATTGTCTCATTTATTCAAATACAGTGATTAGACCTAATGTCATTATTCATGAACTTACAAGAATAGGAAGCAACTGTACGATTACCTTTGGTAAAGAAATAGAGGAAGGTAGTGATATTAAAGATGGAGAGGTGGTTATATAATGTATAAGAACAAGATAAAAAGAATCATAGATTTTATACTCGCATTAGGTGGACTTATCGTATTAAGTCCTGTTTTTATAATTCTATGTATCTGGATCAAATTGGATAGTAAAGGACCAATACTATTCAAACAAAAAAGAGTAGGAATCAATAAAACCTATTTTAATATCTATAAATTTAGAACAATGTATATCGATACACCCAAAGATATGCCAACACATATGCTATCAAATCCAGATCAGTATATAACAAAATCAGGTAAGTTTCTAAGAAAGACATCATTAGATGAATTACCACAGATATTAAATATCTTAAAAGGAGAAATGGCAGTTATTGGACCAAGACCAGCCTTATGGAACCAAGATGATTTGATAGCTGAAAGAGACAGATATCATGCCAATGATGTAAGACCAGGTCTTACAGGATGGGCACAGATCAATGGAAGAGATGAGTTAGAGATTCCAGTAAAAGCAAAATTAGATGGAGAATACGTAGAACGTATCTCTTTTTTATTTGATTTAAAGTGTTTCTTTGGAACAATTACATCAGTCTTAAAACATGATGGAGTTGTTGAAGGAGGAACAGGTAGCATGAATGGAGATCATGAATAATGAAAGTATTAGTCATTAGTCAATATTACTATCCAGAGCCTTTTAAAATTCATGAAATCTGTGAGGAATTGGTAAAACGTGGACATGAAGTAACGGTTGTTACGGGTAGACCTAATTATCCTGATGGTGATTTAATAGAAGGTTATCCTAATTACCAAGTATTAAATGGTGTTGAGATTATAAGAACACCAATTACTTTAAGAGGACATAATCCAATTTCTTTAATAAGAAATTATTTTAGTTATCCAAGATGTGCTAAAAAGGCAGTTAAAGATTTAAATAAAGAATTTGATGTTGTTTTCGTTTATCAACTATCACCAGTTTTAATGATTCAACCAGCTTTATATTATAAGAAAAAATATCATAAAAATGTTTATGTTTATTGTCTTGATTTATGGCCTGAATCATTAAAAGCCTTAAAGTTGAGAGAAAGCAATCCAATTTATAAAATCATGTTAAAAGTATCAAATTCTATTTATCAAAAATGTGATTTTATTTCAGCAACTTCACCAGCTTTTTTAGATTATTTGTCAAATATTAATCAAGTAAAAAGAGAACGCTTAAATGTTGTATATCAACATGGAGAAAAGATGTTTTTACAAGTTGAACCTTATCAAAAACAAGATAAGTTAAATATTGTTTTTGCTGGAAATATTGGTAAAGTTCAAGATTTTGATTGTTTAGTTAAAGCAGTATCTTTACTTCCAAAAGTTCAATTAAATCAATTAGTTTTTACAATTATTGGAAGTGGTTCGTATTTAGATGAATTTAAAAATAAAGTAAATGAAAATCATTTAAATGATGTCTTTATATTTACAGGAAGAAAAAAAGTAGAAGAATTAATTCCTTATTATAATCAAGCTTCCTTATTTCTATTATCTTTAGAAAAAGGAAGTACAGTAGGAAAAACAATTCCTTCTAAATTACAAACTTATATGTCAGCAGGAAGAGGAATTATTGGAAGTATAGATGGTACAACAGCTAATATCATTCAAGAAGCTAAAGCAGGAGTGACATGTCCTGCTGGTGATTATCAAGGATTAAGTCAAATTATCTTAGATATGTTAAATCAAGAAGATCAAATAAAGGAATTTTCTAAAAATAGTAGAAACTATTTTTTAAATCACTTTACGATTGAAAAATATGTAGATCAAATAGAAAAGAAAATGGGGGAAATATAATGAGTTTATTTAAAGGAAAAACATTACTCATTACAGGAGGAACAGGTTCCTTCGGTAATGCAGTATTAAATCGTTTCTTAGAAACAGATATCAAAGAAATAAGAGTATTTAGTAGAGATGAATTAAAACAAGATAACATGAGACATGAGTATCAGGCAAAATATCCTGATACTTTTTCTAAACTTAAATTTTATATTGGTGATGTAAGAGACATCAACAGTATTAAAAATGCGATGCATGGTGTAGATTATATTTTCCATGCAGCTGCTTTAAAACAAGTACCTAGTTGTGAATTCTTTCCAGTAGAAGCAGTTAAAACAAATGTTTTAGGAACAGAAAATGTTTTAACTGCTGCTATTGAATGTGGTGTTAAAAGAGTTGTTTGTTTATCAACAGATAAAGCAGCTTATCCAGTCAATGCCATGGGTACAAGTAAAGCAATGATGGAAAAAGTCATTGTGGCTAAAAGTAGAACAGTAGATCCAGAAAAAACAAGTATCATGTGTACAAGATATGGAAATGTATTAGCTTCAAGAGGTTCAGTAGTACCTCTTTTTATTAACCAAATAAAAGAAGGTAATGATTTAACTGTTACTGAACCTAGTATGACTAGATTTGTTATGACTTTAGAAGAAGCAGTTGATTTAGTATTGTTTGCTTTTGAACATGGTGAAAGTGGAGATATCTTTGTTCAAAAAGCACCAGCATGTACGATTGAAGTACTTGCTAAAGCAGTACAACAATTGTTCCATGCTGAAAATGATATCAAGGTGATTGGTATCAGACATGGTGAAAAGATGTATGAAACATTACTTACTGATGAAGAGTGTGCACATGCGATAGATATGGGAGATTTCTATAGAGTACCAGCAGATAAGAGAGATTTAAATTATGATAAGTATTTCTCTGAAGGCATGGAAACTTCTAAACTTACACAATTTAATTCTAATAATACTAAGCTTATGGATATTGAAGCAGTTAAAAGTAAGTTATTAGAAGTAAAACTAGTAAGAGAAGAATTAGAAGGTTGGGATAAATAATGTCTAGGATATTATTTATCAATTCTGTATGTAATGGATCAACAGGAACTATATGTAAGAATTTATATAAAGCAGCCAAGGATGCAGAACATACATGTTGTATTGCTTATGGTAGAGGAGATGCACCTGAAGGATTTAATACAATTAAAATAGGTAATCAATTAGATATCTATTTACATGTATTAAAAGCAAGATTATTTGATGCTAGTGGATTTGGTAGCAAAAAAGCAACAAAAGATTTAATTAAACAAATAGAAGAATTTAAACCTGATGTTATACATTTACATAATATCCATGGATATTATGTAAATATTGAAATTCTTTTTAATTACTTAAAACAACATCCTGAAATTAAAAAGATTTGGACGTTACATGATTGTTGGTCATTTACAGGGCATTGTGCTTATTATACCTATGCTAAATGTGATAAGTGGCAAACATGTTGTAAAGGAAATTGTCCTAATAAAAAAGAATATCCACAAACAATTTTTTCAAATGTTAAAAGTAATTTTAATAAGAAAAGAGAAATATTTAGTGATGTAGAAAATATGATTTTAATTACTCCTAGTAGATGGTTGAAGAAAGAAGTAGAAAAATCATATTTAAAAGATTATCCAATTGAAGTTATTAATAATGGTGTTGATACAAATGTATTTAAACCAACACCGTCAGCTATTAAGCAACAATATGGAATAGAAGATAAGAAAGTGATTTTAGGTGTTGCATCTATATGGGATAAAAGAAAAGGTTTAGATACATTTATAGAATTATCTAAAGAACTAGGTGATCAATATCAAATAGTCTTAATTGGATTAAATAAAAAACAAATAGAACAGTTACCAACTAATATCATAGGTATTTCTAGAACAGAGAATGTTCAAGAATTAGTTAAATGGTACAGTGCAGCAGATGTGTTCTTTAATCCAACATTAGAAGATAACTATCCAACAACTAATTTAGAATCTATAGCTTGTGGTACACCTGTTATTACTTTTAATACAGGTGGAAGTCCTGAAAGTGCATATGCAGATAGAAAAAATATTGTAAAGAAAAACAATGTAAAGTATTGTTTTCAAAAAAATACAGAGTTAAATTTTCCTACTGATGTTATTGTAGATTTTAAACGTATGAATGGTTATTATTTAAATATTTATGGAAAAGGAAATGATGTCTATGAATAAGATTAGAATATTATTTGTAAATGGAGGAACTGTAGATTATGGTGGTATTGCAACATTTTTAATAAATTATATTAAATATTTTGATTTTAATGAATTTGAAGTTCATATTGCTATCCATGGATCTGATAATGGACCAAGAGCTCATGAACTAATAAGTAAGGGATGTATATTTCATCAATTACCTATTAAAAGTAAATCATATTTTCAATGGAAACAAGAATATAATTATTTATTAAAAAAATATAAATTTGATATAGTATATGCTAATGCTGATGCAGGTAATGGACCTCTTTTAAAGATTGCAAAAAAGCAAAGAGTTCCTGTTAGAATATCCCATAGTCATAATACACAGTTGTTAACAACTAATAAAATAAGAGTGTTTTTAAATAATATTCAAAAAAGACAAATATTGAATTATGCTACTAATCTTTTTGCGTGTTCTAAATTAGCGGGTAAATGGCTATATGGAAACAATACATTTGAAATAATTAATAATGCTATTGATTATGACGATTTTAAGTTTGATGAAGATAAAAGAAATAATATTAGAAAAGAATTAAAATTGGATAATGATATTTTTGTTGTAGGTCATGTAGGAAGATTTGACTATCAAAAAAATCATAAATTTATAGTTGAATTAGCCAAACAATTTGATAATAGTATTCAATTTATATTGATAGGCGATGGACATTTAAGAAAAAACATAGAAGAATTAATAAAACAAAAAAGTGTAAACAATATTAAGATATTAGGAAGTAAGGATAATGTATCGGATTATTACAATGCGATGGATTGTTTTATTTTACCTTCGTTGTTTGAGGGGTTAAGTGTTGTATCTATTGAGGCTCAGGTCAATGGATTGGTGTGTTTGTTTTCTAATACTATTACGCACGAATGTAAAATTTCAGATAATACTGATTTTTATACTATTGATAATGTTGAAAATTGGGTTCAAAAAATTAATGATATTATCAACATAAAAAAAAGTAATAGGGAAATTGTGTTAGATGAAAAATATAATGCAAAAATACAATCAAAAAAATTACAAGACAAACTAAAGAAATATTATATGAAGGAGGAATAGAATGAAAATTAGATATTTTACAAACATACCATCACCATATAGAATAAATTTTTTTAATGAATTAGGAAAAGAATGTGATTTAGAAGTTATTTTTGAAGCTGAAAAAGCACCAAAAATAAACACGGATTGGTATAAAGATAACAATATATTAAATTTTACACCAGTTTTTTTAAAAAAAGGGATTATTGAGGAAAAAAAGATAAATTTGAAAATATTAAAGTACGTTAATAAAGACAGCGATTTATTAATATTTACAAATTATAGTTATTTTACAGAGATGTTTGCATTGATTGTTGCTAAAATTTTAAGAAAAAAATATATACTTCAAATAGATGGAGGAATTATTTCATATAGTGAAAGTTTTTTTAAAAAAAGATTGAAAAAATTTTTGATTTCAAATGCCTATTGCTATTTATCACCTAGTAAAGAAAGTGATAATTTCTTAATTTACTATGGAGCATTAAAAAAGAAAATTAATAGATATTATTTTACATCATTATATCAAAATGACATAATTGAATGTCCTGTAGAAAAAAAAGATAAGCAAAAAATAAAAAAAGAATTAATGGTTAATGAAAGAAAGATTATCTTATCTGTAGGGCAATTTATTTATAGAAAAGGTTTTGATTGGATGATTGATGCTTATAAAAATCTTGATAAGGAAATAGGAATATATATTATTGGTGGAGCTGCAACGCAAGAATATTTAAATTTAAAAAACAAACATAAAATGGATAATTTACATTTTATTGATTTTATGGATAAAAATGAAATTTTAAAATGGTATAGAGCTGCTGATTTGTTTGTTTTACCTACAAGGGAAGATATATGGGGATTAGTAATTAATGAGGCTTTATCTCAAGGATTACCTACTGTTACAACTGATAAATGTGTCGCAGGTTTAGAATTAATAGTTAACAAAAAGAATGGTTTTATTGTTAAATGTGAGGATGAAAAATCTCTTTTACAAATAACAGAGAGTTTTTTTGAAAAAAGCGAATCAGATATCTTTTTAATGAAGAAAGAAGCATTGTCTATAATAAAAAAATATACTATAGAAAATATGGCAAAAAATCAGTTAAATGTAATTAAAAATGTTTTAGAAATGGAGAAATATGATGATTACATTTAAATTAAAATCAAAAAAATATGGTATATTTTCTATTACTTTTTTTATTGCTATAATAACTTTAATTTTTTTTCTTTTTTATTTTCATCCAACTAATTTATCGAATGATTTATATCAATGCTATTATGTGTTAGTATCTCAATTAATAGTATACTTGTTTATTTGGATGATTTTATTTGTATATACAAAAGTTGATATATTTGAGCCCATTGTGTTGATTACATCTATTCATTTATTATTGTTTGTTATAACACCAATTATATCTCTTTATCAAAATGATATATTGTGGTTTAATAAAAATGTTTGGGGTGGATGTATAAAAGGAACGCTACTTTCTACGTTGGCGTATATTTGTTTTATATTTGGTTATTATTTTGGAAAAACAAAAAGAAGAAAATATAAACAAAAAAATATTCAAAATTGGAAAAAAATATATAATATAAGTTTAATAATATGGTTTTTTTGTTTTATTTGTAATATGATTTATATTTTATCAACAGGTATTAATGTTACATATGTTTTAACACTAGGAAGTAGCGGTAATACAACAATAGGAGAAACAAGTAATTCGATGCTTGGATTTATAGGGATGATCTCTTATGGCATGATTTCTTCATATTTATATATTTTTTATTATTCAAATAGTAAGTTATTGAAGGGTATTTTGTTTTATTTAATGTTCTCTAGTTATTTAATTAGAGGATTTAGATTTATTATAGTAGCAATAATAGTGGCACCACTATTTTTTATTTATATAAAAGAAAAAAAACGACCAAGTGTCATTCTTATTATTGCATTATTATTGCTACTTTCAATATCAGTTGGATTTATAGGTGGAATAAGAGATGATATGAGAGCAGGAAATGGAATAGGAAATTCTATAAATTCAATCATACAATTTGAATATATAACAAGTGTAATAATAGATAATTTTTCAATATACAAGACGTATTATGGAATTGTTCAAAATATTCCATCTATAATGAATTACACTTTTGGAAAACTGATGTTTATGTATACATTGATAATGTTTATTCCAAGGTGGATATGGCCATCTAAGCCTAATCCAATTTCTCAAAAAATCAATGAGATTGCTGTTAGTAAATATGCAAGCAAAGCAGGTACAGCATATCCATATTTGGGAGAATACTATCATGAGTTTGGGGTATTTGGCATAATGTTTTTTTCATACTTTTTTGGGAAAATATGTAGCTGGCTAAAAATAAAAATGTATGAAATAAATATACACTCTATTATTTTATATTCATCTATTTGTCCATTGTTATTACAAATTATGATAAGAGGATATACACCTTCAAATTTTTATTTAATTATTTTTTCAGTATTACCTATTATTATTTTGAAAAAGAGATCTATTTATGAAAATTAATTACTGAAATAGTCTTAATAGATGTAATATTGGGAATAATGGATGTATTTTTAGAAGTATATTATTCAAATTATAGGAGTTTCTATGGGAAAAATATTAAAAAATTACATATATAATTTAATGTATCAACTTGTTGTACTTATTGTTCCACTTGTTACGGCACCTTATCTTGCAAGAGTATTAGGTGCTAATGGGACAGGTGTATATAGTTATGTAAATTCTGTTGCTTCCTTGATTTGCACATTTGCAATGTTAGGCATTTTTAATTTTGGAAATCGACAAATCGCCTATGTGAGAGACGATTTAAAAAAATTAAATGATACTTTTTGGCAAATTATGTCAGATAGATTAGTAATTACTATTGTAGGAAGTAGTATTTATTTAATATGTGTGGTGATAATTGGTAAATATCAAATTTATTTTTTATTATATTATTTATATTTATTAGGATATTTTTGTGATTGCACATGGCTTTTTGTTGGTTTAGAAGATATGAAATGGGCAGTTATAAAAAACATTGTAATGAAGTTAATGGCTGTAGCTGGGATTTTTTTATTTGTTAAAAGTAAGAATGATGTTGGCATTTATATTTTTATTCAAGGTTCCTCTATTTTTTTGCGAATATTTTAGCATATACTCAATTAAAGAGATATGTAAACAAACCAAAGCTAGATCTTACAAATTTAAAAAGGGATTTAAAAGCTAGCTTTTTATTATTTTTACCAAGCGTTGCTTCTACGTTATATTTGCAATGCGATAAGATAATGATAGAAATGCTAACAGGCATGGCAAATCAAGTTTCTTATTATGATTATTCTGAAAAAATAATAACTATTCCATTATCATTTATAACGGTATTAAGTACTGTTATGATGCCTAGAATCGCAAATGAATATAAAAATGGAAATATGAATAGGATATCATTATTATTAATTAAAGCAGGCAAAAATTCTTTATTTTTAGCTTTTCCGCTAATGTTTGGAATGATAAGCATTGCAGATAAATTAATACCATGGTATTTAGGAAATGATTTTTCGCCAACGATTACGGCTATTTATATTATTTCACCAATTATTATTACAAATACTTTATCAGGAATATCAGGAAACCAATATTTTACTGCAACCAATCAAGTTGGTATTTTATTTAAAGCGGAAGTAATGGCTGCAATTGGTAATATTGTTTTAAATGCTATTTTAATTCCAAATTATGGATTTGTCGGTGCAGCAATAGCCACTTTGGTTAGTAGTATATTATGCGCAGGAATCCAATATTTTTATTTATATAGGCAAGTTAAGTTAACGGGATTAGGAACTGCCGGATTAAAGTATGGACTATTTTCTATTCTTATGTTTTTCACTATAAGATTTATAACAAAAAATTTAGGGTCAACACCAACTACAAATGTTATTCAAATTTTATTAGGTATAGGGATATATTTTGGTATATGTATAATTATGAAAGATGACCAATTAATGGATTTTTTTAAAGTTTTAAAAAATAAACTAAGGAGGAATTAGAATGATGAAAGTAATTGTTGCTCATCCAGGACAGCAGCATTCATATAAAACAGCGGTAGGATTAAAAGAATTTAATCAATTATATAAATATATAACAACAGTTTATATGAAAAAAAAATCAATAACAAATATGATTTCAAGATTTTTACCTGATAATCTTAAGATAAGAGCTATAAATAGGAAATGTAATGAATTAGATGATCATGAAATTGTTCAATTTTGTGAACTAGAGGGTCTAATTCTTTTATTTTTGCAAAGAGTAGATAAAAATAAAAAATTATATGATAAGTGGGCACAGCATATTACTAAAAAATTTGGTGTTAAGGTTGCTGAATATGCAATAAAAAATAATGCAGATGCAATTATTATTTATGATACACAAGGTGCTTATATAGGAAAATATCTACGTAAGCATAAAAGTAAAATCAAATTGATTATGGATGTTTCTGCAGCTAATTTGGATTATATGAAAGAAATATATAGTAAAGACTTTAAAATATGTCCTAGTTTTAAAAATCGTTTATTATTTGAAAGAGGCTATCTATGGAATGATAAGGTAATGAAACCATTAAGAGAAGAAATAATTTATCCTGATGCTTTTTTAGTAGGTTCATCTTTTGTAAAAAAATCATTGATTTTTGCTAATGTGGATGAAGATAAAATATATGTTTGTCCATATGGAAGTAATTTTAGTTCTATAGAAAAAAAGAAATTTGGTGTAGAAAAACCATTAAAATTAGTATATGTGGGAAACGTTGCAGCAATGAAAGGAATTTATTATTTATTAGAGGCAGTAATGCAGTTTAATAAAAATGATGTAGAACTTACACTTGTCGGTAGTTATGATAATTCAGACAATACTTTTGATAAATATTTGAAAAGGGTTTCTTTTATTGGGGCTGTTTCACATTTTGAAGTTAAGAAATATTTAGAAAATGCGGATGTTTTTGTTATGCCTTCATTAGGGGAGGGCTTTAATCTGTCGACAGTTGAAGCTTTGAGTTTAGGATTACCATGTATAGTTTCTAATAATTCAGGAATTAATGATTTTATTGTTGAAGAAGAAAATGGTCTAACATTTAATATCCAGGATATTGAAGATATTTCAAAGTGTATACAATGGTTTTTAAATAATAAATCGAAATTGCCTTCAATGAGTAAAAAATCATTGGAAACAGCAAATGTTTTGACTTGGAATAATTATAATAAAAGGCTTTCTAAAATTGTAACAGAAGTAGTTTTAAAATGATTCTTGTATGATAGCAGTAGATTAAATAATATAACAGATACGGAGAATTTATATATGAAAGTAAGAAAAGCAATTATACCAGCAGCAGGATTAGGGACAAGATTTCTACCAG
>ERZ1673737.3270-NODE-3270-length-12541-cov-3.709595_pt1 | contig 12541 bp, 12 predicted proteins | sample MGYA00580211_ERZ1673737 | MGnify/ENA primary metagenome ERZ1673737 (study PRJEB41218, sample SAMN15661789) | gut metagenome | host: Homo sapiens | place: Canada: London | collected 2015-08-20/2019-03-30 | study: EMG produced TPA metagenomics assembly of... | reverse complement strand
TGAAAATACCAATACCCGGTGTCTCGACTCGAGGTCATCTACTACGATATGAATCTAGATGAATGCAATGTTGATGTATCATGATTTCCGTAAACCATAAAGTTCGTAAATATCCAACTCGCCAAGTTGATGTGATGCTGTAAGGCAGCAAATTACGGCCTCAGGTATCGCTCTGTCCAAGGTGGGAACAGTCTTCTGCATCATCCACCAACCGGTTTCTGCCATCTCCTCCCCTTTTTCCCTCTGCGCGCAATGTAATTGACACACTTGAAAGCTCTGTTCGATTTCACCTTCCTACCAATGGAGCGTCGCGTCACTCGCTCTGCAGCGCGTGCTGCTTTGGTCGGGGATATCAGCCACGGACCAAGCACCTCCAAGGCGCCCAAATCAAAGAGAGCCAAAGTTAGCGAATCTGCTACAACCAAGTCTACCGTCCTCAAATCTTCTCGTCCTAAACCACAGAACAACAGACCGTTTAAGACAATTCCGAAGCCACTCGGTTCAGACGAACTGCCTCATAATCTCGGATCTCTGCCGGTCCCACCAGTTGCTAAAGAAATGTCAATCGCTGGCTCTGACAAGGAAAACAACCCTGTCAAGAAAGAGGATGTCGACAAACTTGCTGTGGAGCTCCAAGACACTGTGGACAAAGCTACAACCAAAGTCGAAGAGACCAAAGCTGAAGCCACCCCGCCTGCCCGGAAACCCAAGAAGAACACTTACGGCCTGACACCTGGAGAATCTCCCTTCCCCGAGTGGGCTCAGCCAAGCACGGAGCAATGCGAAGAAGTCAACCGACTATTGTCCACCATCCATGGCGAGATCACGCCGCCAAGCACCATCCCCGAACCCTCCCTGACAGTCACCGGCTGTGGCGAAGTCCCATCAGTCCTAGATGCTCTAATCCGCACTCTCCTAAGCGGCGCAACAACAGGCGCCAACTCCGCTAGAGCCTTCAACGGGCTCGTGCAGCGCTTCGGTGTTCTTACAGAGGGCATCGGCAAAGGAAGCGTAAATTGGGAGGCTGTACGACAAGCCACAGTGAAAGACGTCTTCGAAGCAATCAAAAGCGGCGGGCTAGCAGATATCAAAAGCAAGAATCTCAAACGGATCCTGGATATCGTCCATGAAGACAACCAAACCCGCCGGGATGACCTCCTAACCACCGAAACTAAGGACACAACAATCTCCAAACTAGTCCCAGACGAACTCGAAAAAGAAAAAGCCTACGAAATCGCCTGCGCAGACCAAAATGTCCTCTCCCTCAATCACCTCCACACTCTAACCTCGGAACAAGCAATGACAGAACTAGTAAAATACCCCGGCATCGGCCCAAAAACGGCAGCCTGTGTAATCCTCTTCTGTCTCCAACGCCCCTGCTTCGCAGTCGACACGCACATCTTCCGAATCTGCAAATGGCTCGGCTGGGTCCCGCCACGCGCAAACGAGGTCACGGCTTTTAGTCACCTGGAAGTGCGAATCCCTGATCATCTCAAGTACTCGCTGCACCAGTTATTCATTCGGCATGGGAAGACTTGTTCGCGGTGTCGGGCTATTACTGGTGCTTCTAGTGCTGGTTGGGGGGATGGGTGTGTTATTGATCATTTGGTTACGAGGACTGGGAAACGGAAGGGGTTGGTTGTTGCTGCTGTGAAGGGGAAGGGGAAGGGTAATGGGAAGGCTGGGAAGCGAAAGAAGGAGGAGTCGGAGGATGACATGGAGAGTGAGAGTCTAAGCGACATTGAGAGTGACCTTTCTGATCTGAGTGATGATTGAGAAATTATATCTCGACGGGACTACCTAAGTATCAATTATGAATTATGATATATGACTAGAAATGATGGCTGGAATATCTAATGTATTATTAGAGTTGCTCTATTTACTTTTTGCTACTTGATCATTATATTATTCATATTCTTAACATTTATTTCCTAGGGTTGAAGCTATGTTTGGAAATGGCCGGCATCACAATGATCTTAACTTCCGAATGCCGTGATATAGACCAAATGCAAGTAGAATTGCATATATGTATATATCCAAGAGAAGTGTAAAAGTAGCATAGACAAGTAAAGAGCAGCAAAAAGCTAAGGAGAGGAAGTGGTCCGATGTAGATCGGCGTAGTCGGCCCGGGTCATGTTATCTCCACCAAAAAGTCCCTCCTTACAACTCTCCAACTTCAATTGCTTGAATTCGAGCAGGATGGACTGTTTGACAAAGCACCTTCCGCCGTCACTGCTCTCCCTCCTAGTGGCCTATGCGCCTCCCGGATCCGCAGAATATGCCCCAATGATCAGAGTCGCGCTGGCCTCCTTGGTCGCCGTGTACGTGGGGTACCTCTACATCCAGAGCTGGAAAGAAGCAGCAGTCGCGTTCAATGTCCCTGTCCCGCCAGAAGTGCGCAAGAGTGGCACGGGCAAGTCTTGGGATGAGGTCCAGGGGCAGCAGAAGAAGGTGCTGGAGGATCAGGCTCGGGGGGTAAGTTACAGTTGCGTTCTCGTGTTTTCCGCGCTTGTTTCGCGTGCTTGGGCTAATCGCTGGTCTCTAACAGAAATGGAACGATCAATTGATTATGAGCTACTGTCCTGCCGATGGGAGAGTGCTCGGTAACGGAATGAAGCCCGCCACGGTCGACGATGTCAACGAGGCTGTTCGGGCTGCAACGGCTGCACAGCGGGAATGGGCAAAGACTACATTTGCGGAGCGCAGAAAGGTTCTCCGGACATTGTTGAAGTATGTGGATACTGCTACAGTCAGTTGTATAGAGCGGCTGCACATCCCATAGCTCCCCTGAGACATGCTAACGTCTCGCAGATATGTCCTCGACCACCAAGACGACCTCGTTACCGCATGCTGCCTCGACTCCGGAAAAACAAAAGTGGATGCCTCTTTCGGCGAGATCCTCGTCACGGCTGAGAAGCTCAAGTGGACAATCGATCATGGCGAGAAGGCGCTGCTCGCAGAGCGCCGGCCTACCAACTTCCTGATGATGTACAAGAAGAATATGGTCACATACGAACCGCTCGGCGTTGTGGGCGCCTGTGTGTCTTGGAACTACCCTCTCCACAACTTTATTGGACCTGTTATCAGTGCCTTGTTCACCGGTAATGCGGTAGTCGTCAAGCCATCCGAGCAGACCGCATGGTGTTCGTCCTACTTCCTCGATATGGTGCGCGGTGCCCTCTCCAGCTGTGGTTACTCGCGCGACCTGGTCCACATGCTCGTCTGTCTACCCGCCGTTGCGGACGCCCTGACTTCGCACCCTGATATCGCACACTTGACCTTCATCGGATCCCGCCCCGTTGCCCACAAGGTCTGCGCATCCGCAGCCAAGGCCCTCATCCCCGTCTGCGTTGAGCTAGGCGGCAAAGACCCAGCCGTGATCCTCGACGACTCCCGCACCGTCAACAACCTCTCGTCAATCGCATCCATCCTCATGCGCGGCGTCTTCCAATCCGCCGGCCAAAACTGCATCGGCGTAGAGCGCATCATCGCCCTCCCCGGCGCCTACGACCGTCTCATCGAAATCGTCACTCCACGCATCCAATCCCTCCGCCTGGGCTCCATCCTCCTCGACTCCACAACCCCAGACATGGGCGCAATGATCTCCCCCGCCTCCTTCGCCAACCTAGAGACCCTCATCGCCGAAGCCGTCACTCAAGGCGCCCGCCTCCTCGCCGGCGGCACCCAATACCCCCACCCAACCCACACCCACGGCCACTACTTCTCCCCAACCCTCCTAGTAGACGTAACACGGGACATGCGCATCGCACAAGAAGAACTATTCGCACCGGTCTTCCTTGTGATGCGCGCAACATCCGTACCAGACGCAATCGCCATCTCAAACTCAACGCCCTACGCCCTCGGTGCGAGCGTCTTCGGCCACAACGCCACAGACATCCAATCCTGCGTACGCAACATCTCCGCAGGAATGGTAGCCGTCAACGATTTCGGCAGTTACTACGCCGTGCAGCTACCATTCGGAGGAGTGCGTGGGTCTGGCTATGGCCGGTTTGCTGGCGAGGAGGGTCTGCGCGGATTGTGCAATACCAAGGCTGTTTGTGTTGATCGGTTCCCGAAGATTATGGGAACTGCTATTCCGCCCCGGGTTGATTATCCGATTCAGAAGCGGGAGGGTGATGCTGGGGCTAAGGATGGTCGTGCTGCTTGGGAGATGTGTAAGGGAGTTGTTGAGACTGGGTATCAGTTGACTATTGGTGGGCGTGTTGCTGGTATTCTGCGGTTGTTGGGGAATATCTAGACTATCACTACGGATGTATTTGTGATGTTGCTTCTTGTACTTTATACATTGTAATGGCTGAACTCTTGGCTGTGAGATCTATTTAATTAATGCGGTTTGTATATCAACTCAAATCTATGCTAGGCTGGATATCACAACGGCAAATCAAAGTTATGCAGTGATATCGCTAATAACAGCTTCAAGGTCGAAGCACCTCTTATGGTGGTGGAAAAGGACCAAACTTCTTCATCCAATAATGGTCCCTCGGGAACGAGCTCTCGGGGAACCAGTTACCAGGAATCTCGGCGGCCCCCTCACCAGACCCAATAACCTGGTCTTTATAAAGAGAACCCTCATAATCCATAGGATTCAATTGTCCATGGACGAAAAGTGGGTTCTCCATATTGACTTGTATATCCCCAAGCATTCGAGGCATGCGTATCAAGTAGTGAGATAACCAGCGCGCAAAGTTGCCACAGCTCCGATAACGACTTGGGTTACGCTGGGCGAGATCAACTTGATCGATAATCCACTGCGTGATCTCGGGCGAGTTATGCGGGAGGGATTCCGCGTTGGCGCGGACGAGGGCGTTCATGAAGGCCACGTTGAGCCTCGGGTCATCGCGGCCGTACCGGGTGACTGTGACGAAGTGTCCCGACGGGATGGTGTAGAAGGTACGGCCGTGGGTACCTGCTTTGTAGCGGAAGGTGTACTCGTCGATTTTGAGGAGTGTGACGAGTGCGCTGAAATTCTGGTGGCGGATTGCATTGTCGACTCCTTCATGAAGAGCTTCCCGGTCGACGAGCGTTAGGGTCTGTGGCATCACCGAGGACTTTCCAGAGGTCCAGTTGCAGGATGTTATGCGCAGCATCTCCAGGAATGCGGAGTCGTCCGAGGAGAACCCATTGCTGCGGCCGCGGAGTAGATGGGGCGGGAAACTGCGGAGTTCCAGAGCTGGGAAGTTGATTAGGCTGCGTAACGAGGGGCAGCGAATCTCAGTGTTGACCATTGGCATAACGTGGAGTTCGTAATCTTGGATCCCCTCGTCCTCTGCGTGTGGAGCGAGTTGCGAGAAACGCGGACCCGTCTGCTCTTTCAGGAAGCCGCGAAGTCTCCTCATCGGTTTTCCCGTTCCAAAGAAGACGCGAACACTGTCATCCTTGCGCGACAAGAATTTCTCGAAATCTGCCTGTTGGTTGGCTTTTGTCACGATGCCGGCGTTGATCCAATGGCGGTTGATAGTCAAAATCTGCATAACCGGGACTTGTTCCCGTACGCGATCCACCGTGCACCACTTGCATTTGAATACAGCTTCTTGCAAGATAGTGCGCTCGTCCTGCGAGAGGGGGTCGTATTGGAGAGGGACCATCAGGCGGTCGATGGCCTCGCTCCGGGGGTAGCTGGGCGGGTCATCCCAAAAGGCGAGAAGGATGAGAGCGCGGTAAATATGCTCACGGGAGAGAGCACGGGATAAGAATGGCGACGCGCGAGGGAAATTCAATTCGAGCGAGTACAGGAAGATGTGTTCGATCACCTCCACGGGGAGGGCTTCCAGTATGGACAGCGTCCTGGTTGGAGACTGTGGGATCGTCATTGCGGGGGAATTGGAAGGTCTATCGTACGGGCCAGATCTCGACCGGGATGATCGACTTGAAGTCGGCTTTTTAAATCGGCGACCTGGTCTGCGCTTTGTCGTGCCGGAAGTAGTCGACGTTTGTGTATCCGGCGCGAGCTTCGACACTAGTACATCCTTATATGGGGCGGTCATGAGACTGCAGATTCACGACTTGGAGACAAGTCCCCATAAACGTGAGTTCAAGCCATAGGAATTGGAGCTATATCAAGTCAAGATATTGAAGTATAAAAAGCCAATGCACGTCTGATTGGCGGACAAGAACCACGAGGACTAAGTCACATAACATATCACATGATATAAATCATGTGACATGTGGTGCCCCGCCCGTTGTCATGTGACTATCAAATGACGTCAAAGACATCGAGCTGGAAAAGAAGATATTCAACAGTCAGAGCAGGATTGAGCTCTGTGGGAACCTGAAACAGCTTAAATGTGGTTCCTCACACGTTGGCCGATCCTTCGATTCAACGTGGCACAATCATTGGCCATGATAGAAAACCCTGGTACCTTGGAGCTTCAAATCAAGGAAGTGTCAAAATGACGGAATGGCTCCAAACAAGTTCCTCCTTGTGTGAACCTCACTTCTTCATTCTTCAACCCAATCCTGTCCAGCCTGCAAGCCATCTGTCATAACTTTTACGTCACTGGCGCACTACCGATAGTAACCTGAAGCTTTGCATGAACTATCTATCTGTCTATCTTCACCTGTTGGAGACAGTTACGTAGAGAGCAGATCTCTCTCACGCAGCAATCGTCATTCAATCCCTTTCTTTATTTAAACCTTTACTTCCGCCTCCTTATCTTCACCATGAACCCTTTCAGTGACAAAACCGTCCACACACACGCATCTTCCAGCTCGGAGTCTACTCTTGCAACCAAACCCAAGTCTTGAACACGCTTGCACTTGACTTCAACAAAATTTGAACCAAACCAAATTAAACCACACATTCTCAAAATGGGTGCCGTCGTCTCTTGCGTATGTCCCTCCATCCACATCAACACCAACATCTACTAACACAACCCCCAGATCCAAAGCGTCTTCCGCGCCATCGGAAGCGCCCTCATGGCCATCGTCAACGCCATCGGCTCGATCTGCCACGCGATCATCAGCGGTGTCGTGACCGTGGTCGACGTCATCATCTCCTGCCTCACCTGCGGCTACTGTGGAAGACGCAGACGAGGCCGGAGATCGGCCGTCTGAGAGGAAATACCTCGCCGCGGCGAGTCCTTACTCTGACACCTTACACACTGGAGGATAATATGGGCTGGTGTGGGGATCTACGATTGTTATGCCAGCGCTTATTTTTTTGTTTCTTTGCTGTTTTACCTCTGCTATCTGGAGTACATACCCCGAGGCGCAATTCTTTATTTGAATAATGAATCAAATGATGGGATATGACGTTTATTTCTTCTTACTTTGGTTATGCACATGGTATCTGTAGTATGGACATGGATAGTAAAGATTGCACCTGGTCTGTCATTCATTTCGTTTTGATGATATATCATGGTGTACCTGACTGCTCAATATATCGTAACAAGTCCTCCTTCGCGTCGGCGGGAATATCGTTCCAGCGTTCATTCAGAATAGTCATGGCAAATGGATCCCCAGAACCAGATCCATATCGCCGGACCAGGGAGTAATGCGAAGGCTGCAACGGCCAACGAGCAGGGACACGACAATTCGCAGCGCGAAATGGTATACGCAGTAGACGACGGAAAGGCTCGATCTTTCGTTTTCGGATAAGATGATAGGTAATTTTAGAGGAGCGGTCAGGACTAACCTCATCCTCATCCAGATAGAAATCCGTAGACAGCAGCTGTAGAAACTTGAACTGTGAATCTGACCATGGGGACCGCAAGACTTTATCTGGGATACGACCAGGACAAATAGCCACCGAGCAAGGCAGTCGGAAGAGATCATTCTCGTAATAGATCTCATGCGGTTCGCGGATCTGAACAGCACCAAAATGGAACCAGATGGCGACTTTGCGGTCGATGCGAGACGAAGAGGTCGGAGTCCGCGAGTCGGTCTTCAGCTGCGCAGGAATAACCAGGTCGCCTTTCCCGCGCCGGCCATTAACAGCCCAGTCACACCCCTCCAGGTTATCAAACCTCGGATCTAGATTCGACAAGATAGCCTCATCATCCTCATGAAAAACCAACCCGGCACATTTGCGCCGAATCGCATGAGCAACATATTCCCTCTGGCACCGTCTAAGCAGAGGAAATGTACACCACCGACAAGCCAGGAAAGTAGTTTGAAGCTGTTGCCTCTCCTCCCAAGACAAAGCCCAGAAATCCAACGGCGGCGGCAAAAAATCCGGGGTGAAGAAGCCCTCGCGCGAGCTGGGGTTCGTACTGCTAAACGCTAGCCGAATAAGCCAGCTATAAAGTAGCGGACTGGAGAGCGCGTTACTCAAGCGCGGTGATGCACGGGGGAGATTGACTTCGACACAGTGAAGAAAGATCAACTGAAGGATTTCCACGGGGAGAGACTCCAGGCGCGAGCACGGGTGGTCGGCCAATGGGTCTAGTTGGCCCATTTGCAGGTTGCAGTTTGCAAAAAGCAGATATGACAGTCCGGTTGTATAGCTTGGACGTAATAGATCGATAGTCTTTCTTCTGTGTTGCTTTTTTATTCTCGAATGGCAGTTTATATACTGCCAGGGATCGAGGACATCAAGTAACGAGTCTCGGTCATCTCAGTGAATGCAATGCCTCAGGGTACTGCACTAAGTTAGCATGCCGATGAGCAAGCATCTGATTGCAGAGGCGCTTGCAGTGTAGTCTCCAATGAGGAGAATTGAAGAAGCTCGAGGGGGAGGGGAAGTGGGTAGATGAGGTGAGTTGCGTGTCTTGGCACCAGCTTTAGACCTCCGCATTGAGCATTAGGTATGTGGCTTGGTGGATGCACGTTGTGTATTGCTATTTCATGTTGCATGGTGCGTGTCGCATGTTGCCACTGGTTATTCTCGGTTTTGTTGTAGCTGAGGACAAAAAGGCTTTGTAGGTGGTACTGGGTCTCGATATATATCCCGACTCGCTACTGGGCTCTCTCAGTTTATTCTGCTTTATAGTTCATTCTATAGAAATTCGCTACAGGGACAACCTATAGAAACAGAACAGGATTACAGACCTACCTTCGATAATACTTTACTACAGTACTGAAATATTGATAACGCAGAAACGACAATGTATGTTTCTATACACATCCCAGCCCACCACACTATCGGAGGTGTCTGACCATCTACAGACGAAATAGCCATATTCTTGGCTCCAAACAACATGATCACGTAGTGTGATGAAACGAGGGATAACAAGACGGATTGAGGCCCACAAGAGTCCGCGCTTAGACAGCGGACAAATTGCCGAAGCGCTCCTACAGACCGTATGAGCATCGAATAATAATCAAGATAGCAATTACCACATACCTTGTAGCCAGGGGGCATCCACTTGCCCTTGGAGACCAGGGAGGCGGTCTTCTCGTCGATCTCGGGCTGGGCGGAGGCAACCTCGTCCTAAAAAAGCAGTCATGTAAGAAACCAATTCCAACGCAGCATTTCCACAGTGTACACATACGACAGTGAGGTCCTCGAAGGGACGGGCAGTCTCGATGTTCTCCAGGGTCTTCTGCAGGTTCTGCAGCTCGGCCTCAACCTTGCCCTTGGTAGCCTCGGCGTTCTGAACAGCCTGGGCCTCGAAGGCATCGATGGCCTTCAGCTGGCGGTTGACATCGTAGGAAGCGGGCTTGAAGGTCTTGAAGTGGTTCTCAATCTCGTCGACGATGGCCTTGTTCTTCAGGATACCGCGGTAGTGGCTGAAGTCAACGGTCTGGGGCTGCTCGGACAGGGCCTGGACCTTGCGGCGGGCCTCATCGTTGCGCTTCTTGAAGGAGTGGAGGGAGGTGGCGGTCTGACCGCGGAGGCCGAGCGAGGTCGACACCTTGGCCCAGTCGATCTTGGTAACGGCGCTGCGCTGTTCGGGTAACGGGGGTTAGCAGGAGCCATAGAGATGGGCAGACTGGTCGTGCACCAGGTGAAGAGGAGGATTGAAACATACAGCAGCCATTGTGACGGGTATGATAGAGGTTGGGGGTGGGGAGAAGAGAGGGGAGTTCGATGTGCAGGGAGGTGCCGAAACGAGGAGCGACTCGGAAAGGTTTGGAGGTCGGGTCACGTGATGACATGTTCCGGGACCATACGAGCATCGTATAAAACGGCATAACGCCGGATACCCGTGGACATGTGTGGACATGTAGTATTAGTAGTATAATTAAATTATATTGAATAGTGATTTACGGTTATATCCTACATTCACGATTGACAGATTTCGAACAAGTCGTGGTTCAATTGTTTTTGGGCTATTTGTGTACAACTATGGGCATCACCATCGTCCAATCCCTAGAACCTTAATGGAGCGCATTCATTATATGCTGAGGGCCATGATGGAGTTGACGATATCGTTGTCGTTCTCCCGAAGAGCCTTGACGGCCTTCTTGCGGGAAACGTTTGCCTGTGCCATGACCAACTCGATGTCCTTGGACTCAAGGCCAGACTCGTCAACTTCCTCACCATCATCCTCCTCCTCTTCGTTCTTGGCCTCAGCCTCGGGGGCCTTGCCCTTGCCGAGGATCTCCTCGTGGTCGTGACCGGCGTGGTCACCGGCGGCCTCGGAGGCAGCGAGCTGTTGGGCGGCAGAAGCCTGGGCCTGGGAGTTCAGGTCCTCAATCTTGGCCTCACCGAAGATGCTAGAGGGCGTCAGTTTGAAACGATCAGGATTTGAAGGGTGTAGGATCCACATACATCCAGCAGTTGCTGTTGGGGGAGCGGTAGACCTCGGGCTGGTTGACAACGAAGAGGATCTATCAACACAATTAGCATCTGCGCATTCAATTCAAATGCCGTGGTCCACCATCAGACAACGTGACAGTCCTTAACAATCACTTTCGCCCGGTGGAGATCTCACGGTCACATGGACCACATACGTTCTTGGGGCGGCGGAGAGTGACACGGGTGATGCCAGGGACGAGCTTCAGGCCGAGCTTGCCAATGGCCTTGCGGGCCTTCTTCTCACCACGGGAGTGGACAGCGACGGAGGCACCGGCGGGGATGTTGGGCTCATCGCCAGCCTCGGAGCCAGACTCAGAGGAGCTCTCCTCGACGGTCTTGGAGACCTCGTCATCGTGGATTTCTTCAACGCGGGGGTCAGCCATTTTTGCGAATGTGTGCCTAAACAAGATCAAGAATTCGATTAGTGGTTGGATTTTTGCCGATGGCCGTCAAGGTGGGAAAGGTGGGAAAGCGGGCATAGTGGGAGAGTCGACCCCCACGAATCGCACGACATCCGGGAAACGGCGGGATTTGATGATGGAAAGGCGAGGATTCGGACGAGTTGAATGACATTACGTACCTGAGAGGTAGATATCAAGCTGTGTTGGTGGTTGATGGATTTTGTTGAGGTTGAAGATGAGAGCTGTGCGGCCGACCCGAAAATCGTTAGCGAGCGGATGCCCACTCCCCAGACTGGCACACATTGCCCTATATGGACTACATGTACATCACCAATTCATGGGCATTTTAAGTACTAGATCGGTTTAAATATTAAGTTAAAGCATTATTTACGCATCCCTGTTTCTATTTTTGTTCTTTTTTTGGAGAGAGCAAGACGATCCCGTGGATAAATTGGGGATATAAAAGTAGTCCACGGAGGAAAGAAAACCGATGACAAAGGCCCCTTGTCGGGATATCAAGGATTTTGAATCATTTTTGCTGTTCATTGATAATGCATACAGCTGTTTTGCCGGAGGACCAGCAATGGAAACCCTTCCAGGACACCTCCTTCAACCCATGCACCGAAACCTCGTAATCATCTATGACTTGTTGGCAGCGCGGACCTTGGCGTAGGACTTCTGGACCTCGTAGCGGGCCTGTAAGTTGAGTTAGTTGAATGTTCACGATTGGAGATCTGATCCGGTCTGATCAGGGCCCAGGCGCATATGCACATGTGACTGGAACCCCTGGACCATCATCTTGTTCACGTACCTGCTTGCGGAGGCGGAGAACCTTGAATCGCTCGAAGTCGGACAGGTTCTTGCGGCGCTCAGAGCGGTCGGTGCGCTGAGCGAAGGCGCTCTTGGCCCACTTGCCATCAATCTCGTTCTTAGCCCAGAGCTTCTTCACGGGACCGGTACCGGCAGCGCGGGGGAGCTGGGGAATGGTGAAGTGAGTGAGGGTGGCGTGGGCGAGAGGAAGAACGTGACGGGGAACGATCTTGTTCTCCTCGGAGGAGGGACCGTCGACCAGGACCTGTTCCAATGTCAGTAAGATATCCCGACACAATCTCCGAAATCCAATTCCGCAATTTTTTGTTTCTCTCGGTATTTCGGGATAAAAGCGATTCCACGTACACGGCGGTGGTCCACGATCTCAACGATGGCGGCGAGCTTGCCTTCGTAGGGACCGCTGCGGATCAGCACCAGGCGGCCAACCTCAACCAGCTTCCAGGAAGCGACCTTGACATCGATATCGGCCATGTCGAAATTCTAGACGAAAAATTCAGCGCGGGTCTTCTTGTTGTAGAGAGCAGTGTATCACTCACGGTCGGAGGGTATGTGTATGGGTTGTCGAAAGAGTTCAATTGTCCAGAAGTTGGCTCGAAATTCCGGGATG
>ERZ1673737.3268-NODE-3268-length-12543-cov-4.102819_pt1 | contig 12543 bp, 18 predicted proteins | sample MGYA00580211_ERZ1673737 | MGnify/ENA primary metagenome ERZ1673737 (study PRJEB41218, sample SAMN15661789) | gut metagenome | host: Homo sapiens | place: Canada: London | collected 2015-08-20/2019-03-30 | study: EMG produced TPA metagenomics assembly of... | reverse complement strand
GGACCGAGGAAACTCCGCCTGACACCCGTCATCTCCAACATCCTAGCTCACCAACGGGGAGTCCCTACCTCGACTCCTTCACACTGCCTGTTGGATACCGTCCAATCCCTCATGACCCTCTATGACAGACGTCGACCCCTATCGGGATGCGGAATACATCGCTGACGTGTCCGGCATTACCTACGACGATGCGGAGCCCCCAAGGCCAACAGGCACGCTCAGCAGCCAGAACGCCCGCGTAAAGAAAGTCCAGTCGACCGCCAAAACCGCCTTCATTGACCGGCTACTACGCGATCTCGACATATTAATTTATTGTCAGCTCTCCGCGCTGTATTACATGGAGTAAGCTTACCCCAGCCTACCCCAGCCTACCCCAGCCTTGCCTGCCTAGCATGGACCACCCTCTCTTTGCTGCGACAAGCTCCTAACATCCACGCTTTGTGTCCAGCTGCTCGATTATATTATTCGCCATACGTGCCATAGTGGAATTGATCTTCTTTACACCCAAAGCCGCCCCCTTCGAGCCGACGCGCAACCAGCCATATGTCGGCGCCATCATTGCCAGTAACCTCTTCTGCATAATCTTCCATGCATTCTTTATCCGACCAGAAGCCGGCGAGGAAACACGCGGCTACCTCCACGGAGGCATATTCATCGATTTCATCGGACAGACCCCCGTGCCTGTATACCGTCTCATATCATTCGATATCCTGATCTTCCTCCTCGATTTCGTCATGCTGGCTTTGGTTATTGAGCGGGTTAAGACTAATGGTTCTCCCACTCCACGCCCAGCAACCACAAACACAAACACAAGTACAGATACAGTTGCAGGAACGGAAACAGGAACGGAAACAGGGGACGCCCAAACCCGGACCCAGACACAAGACCACGATACCGAAGAACGCGGCGTGTTACGACCAGATGGAACGGATGAAACGGGCGAAACAGCCACATCAGCCCGCAATAGTCCTGATTCACCATTGCACAGTAGCATCGACGAAGACGTCGACGAAGAACGCACCAATCTACTAGCAGATCCCAGCGACACAACATCCGGAGTCAGCGCTCGGGGCAGCCATCCCATGGATACATACGCCTCTGGTGAGGCTGTCATAGTTGAAATGAGTTTCTTCGGAACACTGCGGGATCAATGGCGCCATACGAATACGCCAACTCAGCCAAGAACGAGTCTCGTCCCGTCTCCCGATACGGCGACTTTCTTGCGTCAGCGGTTTGGGTTGCAGGTTGGTACTGATGGTCGTATTGAACGTGTGAATCGGTAGATGTACTTGCTGTATTTCTTTTGTACTCTAGCTCTAGACAGATTCATACCAGTCGATTATTGTCTCGGGAGATAATGTATGATGCATACTCTTCTGCAAAGATATATTTTTTATGTCATTCTACTCAGTCTGCGCGAGAACAGTTCAACATAGTTCCTCTTGGCATGGTGTATTGCCATATAGGCCGTAGATCTATGGTTTCTGTGGAAACGGCTAAAGATAGAGCCTACCGAGGGAACGTCGTCTATAATCGTCCATGGGCGGACGGCTTGCATCTTTACATTCCAGTGCATGGCACATCCTGCAATTGAAGCCTACAAAAACGCAAACAACCATGATAAGATATATCTTACAAAACAAACCACGAGACACCGACGGACAGTCAAGAATCAAGAATCAGAATAAACACATAAAATCCGCACCATCACAGAATCACCCAGACCCAAGTCCAACCACCTAAGCAGTAGGAGGCTTATCTCCCTCCCCACTGGCCCCCTTCTGAACCCTCCGATCAAGAATCTCATCCACAATCCCCAACTTAAGCGCCTCCTTAGCCCCCATAAAGTAATCGCGCTCCATAAGCTTCTCAATCTCATCAAGGGACATCTTATTCTGGCCGGTAAGATGAGTCTGATAGATCTTATTGAGCTGGTGACGGACGCGCAGGATCTCCTTGGCGTGGATGGCGATGTCTGTTGCTTGCCCGAAGTAACCGCCTGAGGGTTGGTGGATCATGATTGAGGAGTGGGGGAGGCAGTAGCGTTTTCCTGGGTGGCCGCCGCAGAGGAGGAGGGAGCCCATTGAGGCTGCTTGGCCGACGCAGATTGTGCTTACTGGTGAGGCTATGTAGGTCATTGTGTCGTAGATTGCTAGGCCTGGGGTTGTTAGTTAGGTTTGGCGTGAGAGGTAGATGAGGGAGTGGGAATGTTGGGATTGCTTGGTGTTGGAGTTGCTGGGGGTTACGTACCGGCTGTTACGGAGCCGCCTGGGGAGTTGATATAGAGGTGGATTGGTTTGGAGGGGTTGTCTGCTTCGAGGAAGAGGAGTTGGGCGACGATGGATGCTGAGAGGGTTTCGTCGACTTCGCCATTGAGGCAGATGATACGCTCCTAAAAGAAGAAAATCGTAAGTAAGTTGGAACTGAAGTAGGTACTTCGGTTGTGTATGTGTTCCATACCTTCATTAGTCGAGAGAAGATATCATCTGCGATGCGCAAACATGTTAGTTGAGCGTTGTTTTGGGTGACATCCAAGCTGGTCAATAGATCTGATTGCGCAACATACAAGTATGCCATCCTCCTCCCTATTTGAAGATATTAGCATATACGCATTGAATGGGGCATAGTCAAGGAAAGACATACCACTGTCTCAGTGACAAAAGGTGTGGGTGTCCAGCTCCGCGGGGGCTGGCCCGCAAACGAGGGTACTTGGCTTGAGAAGCATCGCGACAAGCTGGTCACGGGTCTGACAAGAGAAACCGGGGACTGGACAGCCCGTCCTAACTGCCGGAGAGAGACTCTTGGTGGCATATTGAAATGTGAAGTTTGCAAGTTGGAGATGCCGAGTCGGAAGACGGTGAGCTGATGCGATAAGGATCGGCGCTAAGATAAGGAGCTCAGGTTCAACTATGAGGTCGTAATGCCGAATATGAAGCATATATAGGCCCTAGAGCTTATTTGATGCTGGCCGTGATATCTAAAACAGCCAATTGATCAGCGCGATGTCTTTCAATGGTTATTTTGCATCGCTGCTTTCTCAGGAAGTATTCCGCAAATAAGGACCTCCGATTGGTTCCTGCGACCACTCCGAGACCATCTTTTCCAACTTCCAGTCTCCCGCTCCTTTCTACTCAGCATCAACCACAATGGAGTGTCTTAACCCGCGCATTCCATATGCGAAATGGCGCCTACATGCGTTCCGGCAATTGTTTGCAAGCTCGCGTCTCCCCGCAACTGCTCACGCAACCAACCGAGGCATTTCAACCATACCAGGGCGACAAAACAAGAGCGCAGACGAAGCTCCTGAACTTGAGAAAACAGACAGCAACAACGCAAGCCCGCATAACATACCGCCTTCTAAGCGCCTTCCTCAATCTCCACTTCTCACCCATCCGCGCCCCGGACCTGAAAAGAACCGCAAAAGACGCCCGACAACGCACGAAACAGACCAACTGAGCAAGAATCCATGGGCTGTAGCTCTAGCATCTCCAATCCGCATGTGTGGTGTAACAGGAGCGAGACTTCCGTCTGCCCTTCTTGGAGAATGGGGCCTGGTGCGACAACAAGAAACGGACCAGCTACATTTCATGCCCGTGGGTCTACTGCAAGACTCGCTGCAGCACAACAAAGCCCCAAACTCCAAACCCTCTTCAGATGTAACCACTGCAAAGGATATCGAAGATCAGAAAGTGGACGCGGATGTATCTGGCGAGAGCAAGAGCCCAACTGCCGACACACCAGCCCCTTTGGTCCAGCAAAACAACCAACAGGGACGTCAACTCCTACTTCGAATCGTTGAACTTTTGCCACTTCTTCGATTGATATCAGTGCCACTTTCAAAAAAGGGTGGTAAGAAACCCGCCGTTCTGCGGTTGTTGCCGTTCCGATGGAAGCATCCCCAAGGCCCAATCAAGGCGAGCGAGGAACAGAAAATCAACTGGATGTCGAATATTCCCGATATCGTACTCCAGAGCATGAGAAGACATGTCTGTAAGAAGCTCGATGCTGCTTCTACCAAGTACAAGCATGTTGGTAAATTCAATGGCGTGTGGAGAGCTGTCGATTTGCATGAATACTCGGATTCGGCAGTGGAAGATGCCCTTGGGCGCCTAGAGCCGTTCGAGCGCATGGAATGTGGAGGGTTACTCTTGCTTGGATCAAACCCTGATGGAGCCGCTCCTGGGTCAAATGGCTCATATCCGGACTCTGTTGCTCTCCCACAGACCGGATCCAAGATTCCGGTGTTTGATCTACCGAGTCTTCTCTCGGAGTCTGATCTGGCCAAGCTGCGCGAATCCCATCCGAAGTTCCAACACACGGCATTGCTTTTCAGACCTGACAACGAGGTGACCATTGATGCAATGATAGCTTTGTGGAGGCTAAAGCGACTTCTTGCCAAGCTGGATTTGCCTGAATGAGCTTAATATACAAATATAGTACGAAGACTATTTAGCAGAAATTAATATTCGCTTCTCAAATTTGCTCTTAGTAAGTTACAAGGTGTACTGGAAGTGGAGAGGGATTTAGAGAATGCGAAATAGTCACTACCACAGAATGAACAACATCGACGTCTGAACTACCTTGTATAAACTTTATGCAGACTTCACTCTTCCATATGAAAGTCAACTCGGGGAGATGTTACTCCGACCCAAACCATAAATATCGCGAAATGCGACAACATCGGCTATTAAACATATTCAACCACATCCCACAATGGCAGGCTTCGTCACAGCGTTTATGAACCCCCTCAACTACGTGGGTGGAGTAAGCTTCAGCCCAGAAACGGACATCCCAGATCTCTCAGGGAAGGTCATTTTGGTGACGGGCGGTATGTCTAAGCCCTAATTGATCGGATTTATTATATGCTATGCAGCTAACTCAATGGACAACTTAGGAAATGCGGGCCTAGGAAAAGAAACAATCCTCCAGCTGATCAAGCACAACCCGAAGAAAATTTTCCTCGGAGCACGTTCTGAGTCAAAAGCGCAGGATGCTATCAAATATGTGAAATCCTCCGTCACAAATGATGTCGAACTCAGCTGGCTTCCGTTGGACTTGACGTCAGGCAAATCGATCAAGAATGCCGCAGAAAAGTTCAACGCCGAGTCCTCGCGACTCGATATCCTAATTCTCAATGCCGGCGTCATGGCTCTGCCTCCCGGGGAGACAGAAATGGGCCATGAAATCCAATTTGGAACGAACCATACCGGGCACTTCCATCTTACGAAGTTGCTTCTGCCGACTCTGCTTAAGACAGCCGAGGAAGCAGACTCGGATGTCCGCGTTGTCTCGCTCTCCTCTGTTGGCCATAACCTTGCGCCTTCGTTCGAGACGATTTTGGATCAGGAGAAGCTTAAGAAGGTTAACACCAATGCGCGGTATGGAGCGTCCAAAGCGGCGAATATTCTTTTGGCTGCTGAGTTGGGTCGTCGATACCCGTCGATTACTTCTGTGTCAGTTCATCCGGGTATTATCGTGACTGATTTGTACAACTCGATTAATGAGAGCTCGCCTTTTGCGGCGATGGGTACGAAGACCCTTGGATTATTTGGTTCGTCTGTTCCTCAGGGTGCTTGTAATCAGTTGTGGGCTGCTGCTGGGGCGAAGAAGGCTGATCTGTCGAACGGTGGATACTATGTTCCTGTTGGAAATTTAAAATGTCATAATAAATATGTGGCTAATGAGGATATGGGGAAGCGTTTGTGGGAGTGGACGGAGGCTGAGCTTGTGAAGGCTGATCTGTGATTGGATTTGTGTTTTATATTGTTGGTTGCCATTTTGGAATACGAATATGTACGGGATGTCTCGAATATATGTGCTGTGGGTTCATGAGTCAAATTGGTTTTATGTATGCCCAGGGCTCAAAGTACCAAATTGGTTGGAGTCATACACCATAAGTACTGGTACTCCCAAAATACGTTGCGTTCTGCCAATCTTAGCCGACAAGATGACGAAGTAGCTATACTTGGTCCACTATGGGAGATTATATGTGATCGGAAGTAGAGGCACTTGAACAACCATCCCAACTCACCATGACTCGAAGGAATTTATTTTTATCGTTTGACCTTTGAAATCTGAAGTTCACGTTGTAGTACCAGTACATAAAAATGCCCAATCGAACAATCAAACAACTTTAACCACCGTCTTCCCAAGACCCCCCTTCCCACTATAAACAACCTGACAAGCACTCCGCACAGCTTCAATATCCGCAAGCTTCACAGTATCCCCAACAACCGTCCTCAATCTCCCATCCTCAACATACCCACGCAAATCATCCAAATCTTGACCAGTCGACCCCAAAAGCAAATACGAGTATTCCGCTCCATACCGCCTGGCCCGTAACTTCCGCACACAGTCCATGACATTAAGAAACATTTTCACAGCCATGGGCAGCCGAGGATTATGCGGCAATTGCATCAATGGTGAATTCTGTAATTCGTCACCTGATGGCATAGTCGCGACAGATACAATGCATCCAGACTGTGCTCGCATCAGGCAGAGATGTTCCATTGCAGCTCCGGTTGTATCGAAAAGGAAGTCCACTGAGCCGGTTTCGATAACGGTTCTTGGGTCTGATTTTGTGTAGTCGATTACTTGAAAATGTTAGTTGTTTGTTTCGATTATTTGGTTTTAGATGGTGGATGGAACACTTACTTTCATCGACGATTCCTTCGCCTAGTAGCTCGCTCACTTTGTCCACTTTCGAAGTTGAGACTGTTGTGATTACCTTTCCGGCTTTGAAGACTTGCTTGGCGAGTTGGCATGCGAATAGGCCGGTGCCACTTACTGGGATTTTGTTAGTATAGAGCTCGGAGAATGGGTTTCGAGTTCATACGGCCTGCCGGTACGAAAACCGTCTTTCCCGCTAGATCGCCTTTGTATCTCCTAAGTGCCTGGAGAGCGGTCATGCCCGCAAGTGGAATGGAAGCTGCTTCCTCGAAAGATAACGAGGGGGGTTTGATAGCAATGTATTGCTCTGCGCAGGCGACGAATTCACTCAATGAACCTAGATGGAAAGTTAATCTGATATTTTTCTCATAATTAGTTCGATAGTTACCTCGGGATACCTCTGGAAGTCGAGTATAGACTTCGTCACCGACTTTACACCTGGTCACATCTGATCCGACTTCTGTGACTATACCGGCACAGTCATAGCCAATCTTATATGGGAAGCTAGATTTTATTAGCGTGGTTCGAGTAGAATGAGAGGGAGCTCACGAATCGTTGACTGCCATCTTTAGAGCTCCATCGGCCCTTTTCACGTCGATTGGATTGATACTGGCTGCGTGGACTTTGATAATCACATCTTTCGCAGATCGAAGCTCTGGCTTTGGAAGCTCGGATAGCTGGTACCCCAAGGGACTTGTGTATGAAGAAATGTTAACAGACAGCATGGCTGGTGACTTTTAGAACTAAAAATTTGATTTAGTTATATAGCAGCTAAATGATCCATGGACCTCGGAATGAAGTTCGACATGGCAGAGACGGATTTGGTTGATGGGCCCACACCGACGGGTGAACAGTCTCTCCGCGATGAATCCGATGCCTCGGCTCATTATTGTTGCGAAATCCGAGTCTAGATATGCAATTCGCAACTACTTCGCGTCTGAAGCTTATATGTTAGACATTGCGGTCATTTTGAAATCCGAATGACCTGGGTGTGGTTTTGTATAGATACTTAGGTGACGGAGCAAGGCGATTACGACGGAAGATGCTAGACATTCAAAACTTCAGACAAGCTTTGCTTGTTTAATGAAACAGATTCAAAGATCAAACTAATAGTCCTGGATAATCTTAAGTTAAGGATTCGGTTCCTATGAAGTTAAATACTGTGCACAGAGCGTTTTGCACTCACCCATAAATGGTCCGTTGGTCACACTCGGTAGAAATGTTCAGCAGTTTCAAAGTTGAGACAGTCCGTACTGACAGAGAAGAGTAAATGTAACGTTAAAAAGTTATTGTATCCTCTCTTGGTTCTTCAGTCTCCGAGAAATCCAGGGGAATAGGGATGTAGGATTTTCAGGGGCTGGTCAAGGAGGGTGTTCAGGCTGATCATTATAATGGCAAGTCAATAAATGCTGATCGCGAAAACAACCGTCATACTTGACATCATGAAGGAGAGGGAGTCTCGCTGGGGCTGTGCAAAGATTGAAATCACACTGGAGGCCGCCAAATTTTGGGATATCTATAGTCTTCACTATCACTTTCTCGGACGCCCCAGAGATTCCTAGACCTGTCTTAGCCATATACGCCACTCGGCCCCCGATGCACCAGATACTAGCAACACCCCGTAAATGAGACAAAATACTACCAAAGTGTTATTTTATTATCATTGCTCAGGACCCAAACCCTCCGTCAACTGCATGTAGCTTCATCGACCCACAAAGGTCCGAGGTCTGCTCAGCCTCATCCCCAGCCCCAAACCCTTACATAGCTGAAGCCACTATTGAACCCCAATGATTTAGACTCAATTGTACGACAAGTGCACACGTGGGCAAACCACTCGCAGTCAATTCCGAAACATTTTGTCCGACATGCGTCCGGTTAGCTGGATTCAATATGTCTTGGCGCTGCCAGCATATACAATAGAACACGAGAAAGCCAAGATGAAGGCATAGCTGACAGCGCCCGAATCGGAGATTAGACTAGCTGGTTAGCATGTATATCCTCGTCAACTTGCGTTGTCCGAATTCAAATTGATATATGTATTATGATTGCGTGCACATAGATATTGCAGCGCCTGCGAAGAATTGCATGGTCTATACGAACTTGGCATAAGTTGCATCTGCACCCTGAGATGATACTTCATGTTCACAAATGCAGATACGAGGGCTGTCCAGAGGGATAGATCGAGTTTGTAATTCTCCAGGAACAGAGCAAGGAAGCGAGTGTGGACCCGGGGCTGGAATTGGCTGTCGGGTAGCCCTCGTTTTACAGTACACTACAGTATGCATATCGGTGTGCCGGCCCGATCTGTTGATTCTGCTTGACAGTTCTAATGCTACCTGTGGATTTATCGTCTCATTGAAATGCAATACAGTACATGTAATTAGCCTCGGAAGTCCGAAGACGCATTCGCGACCAAGGCTGGCAGTCAATCCCAGTTTGCGGATGTCTTTGTTCAATTAGTCTGCGATATGCAAGTGGCTACTGTATCGAAATCGAGGATTTGGGGCTTGACGAGGATTTTTTTTCTTTCTTTGGTGTGGTATGTTTCCTTTCATACAGTTGCTGGTTAGGCACGGAGGTGGGTTAAAAGAAAAAGTCTCACCGGTGCTGCACACCGATGTACTCCATCCACCTGCACGAAGTACCGATCCTACATTGGGGCGGTACCAATGCAGATTGTCTCCACTAGGTATAATCGAGGCCCTTTGCAATAGGGTGTTGTGTGCGTTGTGACTAGTGTGTTAGGAAATAGCGATTGCAAGCGACCGTATTTTCGTAGGCCGAGGGGCTACAGGTCACCGATCATAAGTTGCTGTTACTGTATGCATGTGGTTTGAATAGGAGACCATAGAGGTAATGGATATTATCTATAAAGAAAAAAGAAAAAGAAAAAAAGGAAATGGCCGACTTTGTTGCGACCACATGGCAATTTAGGTTGTATAGTGCCTGAGACGCCAGGCCACGGCGCCTGTGCTTTTCACACTCCCTCAATACGACGCTACATATTAGCTCGGCTCTTTGTTGCCACTTTTGTGGGACCTGCATGCATTACACATGTACATGTAGGTCAAGTCTTTTGAATACGCGCCCGTGAAGTGATGAGAGTATAGAGTATACTGCACGTCAGAGCCTGGAACGCAACACGGGTAAATCCTCCCAGGAACCAGGGGCAAATTCAGGAACAGAACAACCCTCAGACCAAGCGGGAAGGCACAAAAGATAAAAAGTTTGCCCTCGGTCCACCTCGGTGATCACTTCCCCCACAAATAGCCAATCGCTGGCCCTTGAACGGGGGTGATGAACACCCTCGTCAGCTCCGCAGCCCTTAAAATTCGCTCACAGGGGCCGAACGAATATCTGAAACAGACCAATCGCGACCCATCCAGGTACCTGGGACCCTCTGGGTGTTTCAGCCCTTACAGCAAGGACCCAAACCAGCCCGCCATTGGGCCACTTTCACAGCCACTGTGATCGTAATTCGAGGGATGTCTCCGCTGCGGAGACTTGGACTGATCAATTGACCAAAAGAGACAGGGAGAGGGCAAAGCGCACACAGTAGTGCCGAGTACATATACTTTGGCCATGGCTCCCTATTTTTCTTTTCTTCTTGCAAGCAGGGCTTCTTGTAACCATTGACCGTTGATCGTTCGCTGTTCGTCGTTTCGTCACTCCCTCTCAGACACAATGTTCTTTCCTTCATTGGTACGTTTGTATAGTTCGCCGAGAACTCTGGGCGAACCCATGGTCCACCGGACCTCCACATACATGAACCATGGCTAACAAGTGTATATAGATCCTGGCTGCTGGCAGCCTGTCTACTCTCATTCAAGCCGTTCCCCATGGTTCGAACGGGCACCACAACTTGCACCGTCGCGGCGCCTTGTCCGCTGCCACCTATGCATTGATGGGTGGTAGCGGCGAGGTATCGGACGGATGGCCCTCGCTTTCAGACTGGAAGGAGTACGACGTTCTGTAAGTAAATCAACTGCACAAATCGCAATACAAACATAAACTAACAGACACTTTCTTCAGCTGGGAACTCAACAAGATCCTCATTTCCTCAGCCTGCGACAACAGCGACACGGAAACGGACCAAATCAACGAACACATTAAATCGATCGCCAGCTCCAGCGGCGTCGACGAGCGCTTCATCCTGGCAATCATCATGCAGGAGAGCAAGGGCTGCGTCCGCGTCCAGTCCACCAACAACGGCGTCCAGAACACTGGCTTGATGCAAAGCCACGCCGGCTCAGGAACCTGCGTCGGCGTCACCCCTTGCCCATCCAGCATGATCAAGCAGATGATTGAGGACGGCACCACCGGAACTTCCGCTGGCGATGGCCTCCAGCAGTGCTACCAAGCCCAGAGCGGAAGCGAGGTCGCAAAGTACTACAAGGCCGCCCGTACCTACAACTCCGGCTCCGTCGATGCCTCCGGTAACCTCGGCCAGGGTGGCGCTACTCACTGCTACGCCTCTGATATCGCCAACCGTGTCCGCGGCTGGGCTGGTGATGTTACCGAGTGTATCGAGGGTACCATTGGTACCTTGACCAGCGGCACTGAGTTTTCTACCTCGGACTCTTCCGACTCCGGCTCCGGCTCCAATGACACTGGCAGCTCTTCCTCGTCTACCTCTACCGCTGCCGAACAGCCAACAGAGACTGCTCAGCCCCAGCCCACCGAGACTGCCGAGCCCACCGAGACCGCTGTCCCTACCGCCACCCCCGCCGCCGTCTGGACCCCCCAGGTCAATGTGCAGAGCGCCGCCCCTACCCCATCCTGGACGACCAAGTCTGCCCCAGCGGCGACAGCCAACTCCGCACCCGCTGCTTCGTCCTCCGACGCGCCTCTCTACCCATACGCTTCGCCTTCATGCCAGAAGTACTACACTGTCGTCAGCGGCGACATCTGCAATGCTGTCAGCGAAACTGCCGGTATCTCATTCTCCGAACTGCGAAGCCTGAACTCGCGTCTCAATGAGAACTGTGACAATCTCTGGCTTGGTTATCAGTACTGTATCAAGGCTTAAACAAAAGTCGTTGGCTTTCCGTTTAGACTTGCGTTTTTTGCATCTTTGCATTTTTGCATCTTTGCATCTTTTGTTTGATTACCCTTCTTTACCCTTAAGGCAGTGCCTTGTATATAGCGAGAGCTTACTCTTGACAAAATGATTGGCTGTGGACGATACTGGGTCTCGTCTATAGTTCTTTTTTATGATGAATGACATCAGCGAACTTCTTTCAAGAAGACGATTATTGTATTTTGGATATGCTCAGGCTGTAGTACCTTTAAAATATTAAAAGATGGCGGATGACTTGCTCGTCCTCGAAGCCACTTGGGCTTGTTATCAACCTGAGCAACAACGTATTGATGACAATAGATACCTTTGTCGCCATCTTGAACTTCCCCGCGACCTTCACGGTACCAATATTGCAGCGGAGTCGCCAAAGGCAATGAAAGTCACGAAGATGGATAAAACCACGGGAATTAATTGGGTATCCCTACCACAACGAGAACACAAAAAGTGAAATCGATCATTCCGGCTGTGGCAGATGCAGATCCACCGGAGACAGGAATTCCGTCTGCAGCACGGAATTTGCTCCAGGCATTCTGGTATTCATCTGGGTAATCCTTCTGGGCTTCTTTCTCGGGATGCGTGTGGGCATCCTTAGGCAGGATGCGGAATGGGTTCGAGTGCGGGCTGGTGTACTGCGCAGGAAGCTTGAGGCTGCATTATAGTCAATGTGTTTGGTTGTGACGGCCAGCGGTGTAGTCACTTATTTGAAGATCGGTGTCGAAACAAAAGAGAGATGTTCCAAGATTGGTAGATTCGATGATATTCTTCGGCCAGGCATCCTTGTTTGTTTGTTTGCA
>ERZ1673737.3265-NODE-3265-length-12556-cov-4.071194_pt1 | contig 12556 bp, 6 predicted proteins | sample MGYA00580211_ERZ1673737 | MGnify/ENA primary metagenome ERZ1673737 (study PRJEB41218, sample SAMN15661789) | gut metagenome | host: Homo sapiens | place: Canada: London | collected 2015-08-20/2019-03-30 | study: EMG produced TPA metagenomics assembly of... | reverse complement strand
ATTTCGGGTTCAGGGCTTGGTGTTTTGGCCTTGCGGGCATTCTGTTCGAAGCATGTGTTAACAGGAGGTCGGACTGTCTGGATCCTATACTCACCTTCTTGCCGCGGGTCTTCTTGGTGACCTTCTTAGCGGGGCCTCTGGCCGTGGCAGTGGCCGGCTCGGTGGGCTGTGCAGAAGAAGCTCGCGTCTGGCGACGACGACGAGGGGGAGGAGGGACCTGATTAGGGTCGGGCAGAACGTGGTTCGACCGGAGACGCATCTTGGCGAGCGCGCGAGATACGAGAGAAATGTGGGTGGTGAGGGATGAACTGAGAATGGGGGAAATGAGTATTGCGAAAGCTTCAGAGCTGGAAAGCTGGAAAGCAGGAAGTCAAGATATGATCAGTCAGATGCCTGGAAGGCAAGATGTAAACATTTGAGCAGTCAAGAGTGAAAGCGTAATGTGGAAGGTGATCATGGAGAGAGGGAAGAGGAAGAAGCAAAAAAGCGCGAGAATCGCAAAAACGTAAACAAAGGGACGTGAAGGCGTGAAGAGGGCAGGTACACGGTTGTACTTGGTGTGTCCTCACCCAGGTTGCTCTTTCCAAACTTGTAACTTTTGAAAATCGATGCTCCAGGTCGGCAGAATAATAAGGCGGTCAGTTGTCTCATATGTCTCCCTTTCACCTCATTGTCTACGGATGGATGCTTTGGGAACAAATGAATTTTTGTGAAACCAATGCTATTTGTACAGATGCTCTGTAAACGTAAAAGTAAAGACATGGACCAACAAAGTAACCCTCGCTAGCTCCAAGATAGATGATACAAGGTAATACGCTGATGCTCTATCCAAACCCGGCCAGACATGCAAGATGGGGATAGTGTAGATGCATCCTATTAAAACAAGACCCATTATAGGGCAATCTCTCCCTTCCAGGCAGCATCGGACAGTCCCAATGTTTCCATCAGGTTTTGCCAACGGGGACCTCCACGCTCCTTCTTGCGGATATACTGCAGCAACTTCTGTCGCTTGTGAATGAGTAGTTGCAGGTTACGCTTGTTGTGCTTGTCCTTGTTGGCAGATTCGAGGTGTCGGGAGAGGTTCATGATCTTCACAGTCAAGATCGCGGCTTGAACCTCCGGAGAGCCGGTATCGGGTCCGACGCGAGGTGCTCGCTCCGGGTGAACGGGAGCAGACTCATGAGCCACAGCTGAAGGCTTTGGTGGGAGAACTGAGTCTGTGTAGTGTCTTCCGAATGTCTCGATGCACTTCATAATGTTGAGACGCACCCGGTCCTTGGTGTTTCCATTGTTGAGGTTCACAATTCGATTGATCGCTTCTTGGGCATTTTGGTGTTCTTTGCTGTGAACGTCGACTGCCTCCTTCTCGGCTTGAGGATCGGCTATGTCGCGGTCGACGGCCTGGAGAGGTTCTGTCAAGTCCTTGGAGAAACCAAGGGCGGCATCCAGCTCTTTCGAGTTCAGGTAATAGTTGAGGTCTGCATTCAGGGTAGATGGAATGTGCGATTCGGTATGGATCGCTGTGATCTCTTGTATAAAGGGTGTCGGCCGGCTCTTCACGGGGTCGCCCAATGAGGATTCCCGTTCCTCCGCAAGGACTTTTTGGCGAGAAACATTGGCGGCTTTGCGCTGACGCGCCTGGGCCATCATGAAAGGGTCATGTTTCCTCCGAACTTGAGCCTTGCTGGATGCAGCACGGATAGATGTGTTGGCGGCGGTCAATGGGTTATATCCATAGGATGATCCTAAACGCTTGGTTAGATGGTAACAATTGATGTGACTGGAGTTGACAGTCATACCAGTGAAAGCCTTCAAAGTGGACTGGACTGAAATGCGCGGAGGCATGCTGGATAATAGCTTGGGAGTAGATGATACACCAGTAGCACTCGACGTCTTTTCGCATCAACCTTTTGTCGGGAAATCTTGCGGCCGGAGGTCAATTGCGCTAACCCATTTGAGACTTTTGTTGCCTCAGGCATTAATTGTCACGAGACCCTGCCAGCGCCAAGGAATTCTTACATAACATTACACAGCCCTAGCCCTAACGCACGCAAGCGAAAATTGCCCCGAATCGCGACGTGCAACAATTTCGCGGCTTGGCTTCGATCTTTTTCCCTCCATCACCACGACAAGAGCCAGACGATTGATCTTACATCCGTCAATCTATCAATCGCACATCATGGCCCCCTCCCAGCTCCCCCCGGTTTTCAACCCTACCTCGCAGGACATTGAGATGCTCCTTGCTGCTCAGTGCCACCTTGGTTCCAAGAACCTTCAGGTGCACATGGAGCCCTACCTCTGGAAGCTCCGCCCCGACGGTGTCAACGTCCTGAACATTGGCAAGACCTGGTATGCGCGACAGTGATTCGACTCCTAACTGTACTTGTGTCTAATGTGTGTTGCGATGGAATAGGGAGAAGATCGTCCTGGCCGCCCGTATCATCGCCGCCATTGACAACCCCGCCGATGTCTGTGTCATCTCCGCTCGTCCCTACGGTCAGCGTGCCGTCCTGAAGTTCGCCTCCCACACCGGTGCCACCGCCATTGCCGGTCGTTTCACCCCCGGTAACTTCACCAACTACATCACCCGCTCTTTCAAGGAGCCCCGTCTCATCATCGTGACCGATCCTCGCACCGACGCCCAGGCTATCAAGGAGGCCAGCTACGTCAACATCCCCGTCATTGCCCTTTGCGACACTGACTCCCCCACCGACTTCGTCGACGTTGCCATCCCCACCAACAACAAGGGTCGCCACGCCATCGGTCTCGTCTGGTGGATGCTCGCCCGTGAGGTCCTCCGTCTCCGCGGTACCCTCGCTACCCGCGAGACCGAGTGGGACACCGTTGTTGACCTTTACTTCTACCGCGACCCCGAGGCTGAGGAGAACAAGGAGATCGCCGAAGAGGCCAAGGTTCCCGGTGCTGAGGAGATCGGTGCCGGTGCCGTCGAGTCCGGTTTCGCCGGTGAGAACTGGGACGCCTCCGCCCCCGGTGCTGGTAACCCCGGCACTGCCTTCGCCGCCGCCAGCGCTGCCACTGCTGCTGCTGGTGCCACCAGCTGGGAGGCTGACGGTGGTGACTGGGCCACCAGCACTGCCGCCCCTACCGGTGACTGGGCTGAGGCTCAGCCCGCCTCCGGTGAGGCCAAGTGGTAAATTGCTCCACTGTGACGAGGATAGTCGTTGAGAGGGGGGAAGTTTGATCTCATCAATAAAAAAAAGTCTGGCGATCCGGGGAGATTGTCGATTTACTGCGTCTCTGGAGACATGCGGATCGGAGAATGCTTTTGTTTTCTTTTCTACTTTTGAGTCCGTTCACATGGATGGTCTTCGATCCCCCGCAAATTCCCTTGACATGTCTATCCTAGTCTCTGTGCAATGTTCAAAAAACCAAAAACTGAAAAACAGCAGAAGAAAGAGCTTTCACCCGGAACCCTTCAATTCTTTTGCCTCAGTGGCCTCACATCTTACCAGCACTTTTTTTATTTCCTTGTTTTTGCATCGGGGGGGGAATAGCAACGTCAATCATTGACTGGCGCTTATGAGGGAAAGAGATCCAGTTGCTTTTGTTTACGAAGCTTCTGGGGGAAAGCCCTGTGCTGTCAATTCACAAGGTGGACTTAATCGTTACCTTGGTTTCTCCCTGCATGTTACTCTAGTAATCTGAAAAGGTTGTGCTTGGTATCATATCCAGTAGACTCGTAGTGTGAAAGAATGTGCTTGGATGTAGACCCAAACATATGTGCCGAGGACATCCACCTCGTATATTTTTTGTCACGGTCTCTTCCGGATTTTGTACACCGGTTGACAGGCCAGCTTGTGTCTATACCCGTTCCACGTTGGCGGCTGAGGGACTATGCCTACTATCGCCTCGTGGCTTTTTTTGTAGCGCTGAACTAGTCTACGAGATAGTCTACATGGAAGTACGTGCATATAGAAAGGTCTATTGTTCAACGTAACCGATTGCAGACGCGTACACATACACGATAGAACTAGGATTAACTCATAAGATAACACACGAAGTACCGGGCGTCTGCCCACCCTTTTCAGTAGTCGTCATCGCCGCCAACCTTGCGAGATCTTCAAACGTCTCTGCAAGTAGCTCGCCTGTCACAGCTGAACACTCGGCATACCTATCACAACGAAGTTCTTGAGCAATGCGATAAGCCTAGACCCGTTAGTCAGTCATAGCAGAAACATGATGCACTGTTGATAGTAGCATACCTCTTGTGGATAGATGATTCCTGGGCCTTCTCTCCTCAGGTCCCTTTTCAGGCCCAGCAACATGACGGGTAGACGCTCGCCATGACCATACTGAAAGTATCGAGTGATATCGTTTCGCCACTGTATATCCCGAGTTTTGATTAGACTTGGTCTTTCAAGTATGTGTACAGGTTGTACGTACCGCTTTCAGCCCATCCAGTGTTTCTCTGTTGGAGATATCAAAGGCTAAAACAACCACGTCGGGTTTGAGGGTTGACCAATGCTGATTGGGATTAGATGTGTCGTATAGCTCTAGAGTAAATGTTTTCCTGGAGAACCGGATATCGTAAATGAAAGGCTGATCGCCATCTCGTAATAGTTCGAGAGTATTTGCGCTGGCACCCGGTTGCGTTGATAGGGATGGCCTTCCATTTTTTAGACGGCTGCATGATATTAGCCTGTAAAGCGCGCAGAAATGAAAAAGGGCGTATATGCAGATATTACACAGAGATAACATTTTGAGGATAAGAATCAAGGATATATGGGGGGTAACAGGTGCGAGATATACTCACGCTAGGAATGTCGATTTACCACAGTTAGGGTCTCCAAGAAGCAGCAAAGACACTGAGGTATCTGCCTCAGGGAGAGTGTCTTCCTCAGCCATGCTGTGACTGTGTATTCATGCGATTGATGCGCAGCTTTCTCAAAAATATGGGTCAACTTGCAAGCATGCTAGACCGGTCAACCCAGCGATGTATAGAGGGTTTCTACCGCAAAGGTGACCCCAGAGCGAGATATATCAGTGTACGTCTTAGCAGTAGCTATTCATGGACGATATTGTGCTCCTTGGTTGTTATAGACGTCGACGAGGTGAACATTGAGGTAAGGTTCCAAGCTTGGCGAATCAGATCTACCAAGGTAAGAAAGTGTCCTACGCCTCCATTGTTGAAAGAATGCCCATTCTACTTCGTAGAAAATAGAGGAACTTGCCTACAAGATACATAGACCTACACATAATAGATGATACACTACTGAATACATATATATACATGAGTCTCATAATTGATTGGCCGTGAAAACTGTAAAATTACAGTAAGATACAGATATTAATTACAAAAATACACCAAAGCTCCGCGGACTTTTTCAACTTCAATTTTTTCGAGCCCAACATCAATCCAAATTCGGCCCACATCGACCCCAGTCACTGGACGTGGCATGTGGAAGTCGTCAGGAAGGCTCCTCCCATTGAGTTGCAGACTCCAACAGACCCTCAAGCAAACGCGAACCTTCTGCCAGTCCCATACTCCCACGCCAACCATGGCGGACGGCAAACAAGAACAACCCGACTACTCAGCCTGGAGCAACTCCAGCTTGATCGCGCGGATCACCGAGCTAGAGCGCCAACTCCACTCCCAAACAACGGAGTTCAAAGCGCCAACAGAAAAACCGTCGCAGACACCCCGCTATCCTCAAGCGCCCATCTCTACCGACGTCCACGAACCTGACATCCCACACCCAGAGACCTCCAAATCGTCCAAGAAGCGGCCCTTGTCTCCCCCGGAAGGCGACATCACACACACTCGCGCGCCATCACGGGGTCTCAAAGCCGATCGCAACTTCGACCCCTCCAAGTACTCGACGCGGTACATTGCGCTCAAGTTTGCATACCTCGGCCAGCGATACAATGGACTCGAGCACACGAATGGAAATGTGACACCGTTGCCTACTATTGAAGAGGTGATGTGGAAGGCATTGCGGCGCACACGTCTGATCTTCCCCGAAACGACCGATGGCAACGAGCCAGATGATGTCGAGCCGCGTGCTGTGCGACCTTACCACCTTTACTGGGATGGATGTGATTATTCCAAGGCAGGGCGTACGGATCGGGGAGTAAGCGCGTTCGGACAAGTCATTGGGTTGAGAGTCCGTAGCTCGCGGCCTAAGCCTAAGCCCTCCGCCGAGGGTGATGCTCTACACGGAGATGCGATGCAGATTGATTTAGGGTCTGGCGGGAAGCAGTGGGATGATATTGCCGATGAGACGAACTACGTACAAGTGCTGAACAGAGTGCTTCCGGAAGATATCCGTGTTCTGGCGTGGTGTCCTAACCCACCGGAAGGGTTTAATGCTCGCTTCTCTTGCCGCGAACGTCAATACAGGTATTTCTTCACCAATCCTGCTTTCTCTCCGACACCTGGGACACCTGGATTTGAGAACCGTGCACAAAACGGGAAAGGACCACGTGCGGAATACCGTGAGGGCTGGCTTGATATAGAGGCTATGCGCGAAGCAGCTAAGCATTTCGAGGGTACCCACGATTTCCGGAATTTCTGCAAGCTGGACACCAGCAAGCAGATTGAGAACTTTGAACGCGTTATCTTCCACTCCGACATTGAAGTTGTCAACCCCAAGACTAACCCGGTGGGTTACGTTGGACAACCCGGATTCCAGGCCAAAGAGGATTCCGCTCCTGAAGCGGATTTGACGCCTCCTTCCACGACCTCCCAGAACACTCCTCTTGTGTACTCTTTTACTCTGCATGGTTCTGCGTTTTTGTGGCACCAAGTGCGGCATATGGTTGCGATCTTGTTCCTGGTGGGACAGGGACTCGAGTCTCCATCCATTGTGCCTGAACTACTGGATATCGCGAAGAACCCGCGAAAGCCAACCTATGAAATGGCTGATGATGCTCCTCTTGTCCTGTGGGACTGTATCTTCCCTGACGAGAACTCGGGTAACCGTGTAGACGCCATGGACTGGATCTATGCTGGCGACACACGAGGGAACAACAACACGACAGCCAAAGGCGATAGCAAGTTTGGGATGCGGGGAGCAGTCGACCGGTTGTGGTCAGTCTGGAGACAGCGCAAAATCGATGAAATCTTAGCGGGTGCTCTCCTAGACCTGACTGTCAGCCAAGGTGACCAGAGTGCCGCGCAGAACACGGGCAGCGAATCATTAAACCATGGTGTTTCCAAGAAGTCAAACAAGGGCGCAAAGATCTGGGTTGGCGGAAATGAGACTCGTCCACACGGAAAATATGTCCCCGTCAACGAGAAAGGCAAGATGGATACCGTGGAGGTTCAAAATGCTCGAGGACTTGTATCAAAGCAGCGCAAGCTTGCCAACAAAGAAGAGGCCGCGGCAAAGTTGGCCCAAGTCTAAGCCAACCGTACACAGTATCTTAGACCTAAAGCATGAATATATGTCCATCTACACAACAAACGAATTCTTGTATAGAATCTTCACACATCATGACTTCGCATCGTAAAGACATCGTCGTGAACCTCTCCACACTTGCTCTAAGATTTCCCGCTTGGGCAACATGTGCTAGTCGAAAAGTCAGCTTGGAAGTATAGTGCATTTAAAATCACATACCGGAAAGACGACCAGCGCATCAGGCTCGCCTTCGACAATCACAGCCAAATAAAAGCGAACCTCGAAGCCCTTGAAAGCTTCATGGATGACAATGTCCTGGATTTGGGTGGTAGGAATAAACCTTGTTGCCGCAGTCGAAAGGTAAGTTGAAGAGGATGTCGAGGTTTGGATTCCGAATCCTCGAATAACCAGGAGGGACTCCTCTGCCGGTCTTGGTTAGCTATGCATGGATTGAATCATTCCAGCTCGCTATTTTCAACCTACCGGTATAGGTTCTTTTGAAGACACAGTATATGACCAATACTCCAACTGCCACCATAGCCAGGGGGTTGTATAAGTCCACCAGACTACACACTTTGGCTCCGAGCGGACTGGACCACACGGCTGGCCAGCCTATCACCCTGCCATCCTCGTAGAAGAAAGTGTGCCGGAGTCGCGCAATCCCAGCGCCAATCACACAGAAGAAAAGAGCTGCACGTAGTAATATTTGGAGCCCGAATAAGATTTTGGCCGGGGAGTTCGATCGCTGCGGCGCATTGGAGACCGTGAAGGAGACGGTGGTCGGAGAGGGCCGACGGACTTTCAATCGGCCTGGCATTGTCTGTATTGAGAGGGGGAAGGGGAAGGAATGTGATGACTTGGAGATTAATTGAGGAATTCCATTGCAATGTCTAATTGAGACTTGGACTTAGATCAAGGACACAAAGACCACTTCTGGACGCAGGAGAAGCTCTTGAACAAACACACGCTAGTCCTATCTGGGAGTAGCGCACTAGATGGTAGCTACATTTAACCACGTGACCCATCAGCTTCACCGTTTACATTAGGCCTGGGCTGTCGGGCAACAACACAAATTATCTTCCCCTCATACAGCGCCATGGGTGACCGATCACGAAGTAGATCTCCCCGGCCAAGAGACAACGGCGACCGAGAGCGACCCAAAAAGTCTGGAGGTTTCCGTTGGAAAGACAAGAGCCGCACCGACGATTCCCGCGGCGATGAGCGCAGACTAGAACGCGGATATCGCGATCGACCACGATCACCACGTCGCGACAGAGATGGAGATCGGTACGGAGGACCCAGAGATCGCAGCCGGGACCGTGATCAGCGACGACGCGATGATCGAGATGCGCCGCGCGAAGGCGGGGACAAGAAAGAAAAGAAGGAAAAGAAAGAGAAGAAGGAGAAGAAGCCCATCATGCCTCAATCCTCCGAGCCCATGATTGTCGTCCATGTCAATGATCGTCTGGGAACCAAAGCTGCGATCCCGTGTCTTGCTTCAGACCCGATCAGTACGTCCCTTGATGTATGGCTCCAACCGCCTCATACTGACTCTATATATAGAGCTTTTCAAGGCGCAAGTAGCTGCCCGCATCGGCCGCGAACCCCACGAAATTCTACTCAAACGCCAAGGCGAACGTCCGTTCAAAGATCAACTCACACTCGAGGACTATGGAGTGAGCAACGGAGTACAGCTTGATCTGTAAGCCTCACCACCCCCTCCCACTCAGACTGCAATGCTAACTCTGTTCCAGCGAGGTTGGAACCGGCGAATGAAGGATGGAGCAGACTTTTACACGGAACATTTCTCTTTATATGGGGTTTTTTCTAGTTACCACTGGACCGGAGCACAGGAGTAACGCATGGATACGCATGAATATGGGCTTTTTTTTCTGTCAGTTGCAAAGGAGGGAGTGTATATCTACAATGGAACATTTATACCTGGCGACTACGACTACTGTTCCTGCACCGTTTTGCTGGCGTCGTGGGGGCGTCGTCACGACATGCGCCTTACCTCATGCGGGCTGAATAGTGCCTGAGGCCACAATCTCCACTCCAGGCTTTTTTCCATCGCGGGACTCACACGAGCGTCACCTTCTTTTTTATGCCTTGGTCTCTCCAAACTCTCGGTCTTTGCTTCGCCATGAGGTAGCTGTTAGCCTCAATCTCAAGAACTCTTCTTTTGCTCTTTCATTTCCCTTCGACTCGACCTTTCGCCCTCCCATCCCGCCCCAGACTTTCCTTCCCCTCCAACTTTCTCTGACCTCCACTTGATCCTCCCTCACCAATTCTTACGACCCTTACACCTACACAACCAGACACCATGGTTCGCAATCTTGTTGTCATCGGAGGAAACTCCCACCCTCAGTTGACTCAGAATATCTGCGGTGTTCTCGGTATTCCTCCCGCGGAGGTTCTGCTCTCCAAATTTGCCGTCGGTGAGACTCGGGTTGAAGTTCAAGAGTCGGTCCGTGAGAAGGATGTCTACATCATCCAATCTGGCGGTGGCAAAGTCAACGACCACTTGCTAGAGCTCCTCATCACCATTTCCGCCTGCAAGACCGCCTCGGCACGACGAGTCACCGCCGTTCTCCCTCTCTTCCCATACTCCCGCCAAAGTGATATCCCATACGACAAGGCCGGTGCTCCTCTCATCAAGGCTGGTGCTCCTGGACGCCCCGCTAATGGTGGCTACACCTTCGAGAGCACCCCTCCCACTCCAGGCCCCGGGAAACCCGAAGGCCTCGGCTTGATGAATGGGATGGACAACCTCCAGAAGGGCCTGGCCAGAGCTCAGATCGAGGAAAGCACTGGCAGTCCCGTGAAGCGCCGCAACGGTCTGCCCCGTAACGACACCACGGATTCCCTCAAGTCCGCCGCCAACGGAGCCGACGATGCTGCAAGCAATGCCTCCATCAAGATCAACTCCTTCCAGCCACGACCCGGTTACAAGCAGTGGGTTGCGCAAGCCGGTACCCTGGTGGCGGACCTGCTTACCTGCGCGGGCGCCGATCACATCATCACCATGGATCTGCATGACCCGCAATACCAGGGATACTTTGATATCCCAGTCGACAACCTCTACGGTCGACCCCTCCTCAAGAGCTACATCCAGCGCAACATCCCCAACTACAAGCAGGCTGTTATTGTCAGCCCCGATGCCGGCGGTGCCAAGCGCGCTACTGCGATTGCGGACCAAATGGGCATGGAGTTTGCTTTGATTCACAAGGTCAGTGTTTGTCAGGATCCAGGAAATTATTTTCTTTGTCTAACAATTTCACAGGAGCGCCGCCCTACCAAGATCACAGACCGCCAGAATGCCACCATGATGCTGGTCGGTGACGTCCGTGACCGGATAGCCATTTTGATCGATGACCTGGCGGACACCTCTAACACGATTACTCGGGCCGCCAAGCTCCTCAAGAAGGAGGGCGCATCCCAAGTTTATGCCCTGGTCACCCATGGTATCCTGAGCGGTGACGCCATCGAGCGCATCAACGCTAGCGCCCTTGACAAGGTGGTGGTGACCAACAGCGTGGAGCAGCAGGAGCACCTGCGCCTGTGCCCAAAGCTTGAGGTCCTTGAAGTCGGCCACGTTTTCGCCGAGGTGAATCATTCGTCCGCTTTCTTCCGCGTCATACCTGCTAACCTATACCCAGGCTATCCGCCGTGTGCACCACGGTGAAAGTATCAGCGTTCTCTTCCAGTATGACTGATTACTGATTTCTCCTTGTTCCGATATCATGAAATTTTACCTCGACCTACGATCCTCCCCCTCTTTGTCATAGATCCAGGTTCGCAGTAGACTTGGTACCCTGAATTTGTTTTCGGTCTGATTTCTGCGTCTGTTGATCTGGTTCTGGCTGGCTTCTCTTATTTTTGTCTCGAATATTTCGTGTTTTGTCTCTGCCACACCCTTTGCCATTTGCACATATGAGCCCTCTTGAAACGAAATTGGAATCTTTCTTTTCAATCTGCATAAGCAACGGTCTCGGGTTAGACTATCGCGGTTAATTCCGCTGTCTGCTCCGCGGGGCCGTAAGATTTCGCGGTGTGGAGGCCGACCCATGTCATTTTTTATCTCTCTCTCGCTTTGTCTCTTTTCGGTAAATTGTCTACTGAAACTGAGGCTTTATTCTCGAGCATATTCATGAAAGAAACACACTATGTACTTATAGATCTAGATCCCGGGCTTACCCTGAGACAAGAATGTACACCAACAAAATGGATATATGGTATATTTTGTCCTCTATATCACAAGATAGAGATAGCGCACATGCAAAAACGCCTGATACGAAATATAGAAAGAGCAGGGGAGCCGAAACCAACGATAACCGATTTAAGCTCGGCCAAAGAGAAAGAGGTTGATGCGCTCACGTTAAAGAACAAACTGGGTACTCGATACAACGAAAAGCAGCTGGCAGCAAAACCAAAATACCAGCCAGGAAGATAGGTAAGTACAAAGAGGTGGAAGAAACAGGAAAACATCATAGTGATCATGCCTAGATGAGCTTAAAACACGGAGATGAAGTTTCCAATTCTCTCCTTCTGGTTCTGAGCAATGCACTCCGAGATCCAGGTTACGTTTCGGATTTCCTGGGAAGTGTTAGTCCGTGATCGACTATCAAAAAGAAGTCAGGGATGACAATACTTACCTGTTCCTTTAGCTTCATCCAAGCGTAGACTACGGCCGGAGTGAATTGACGGGTGAAGACCAGCTTTGACATATCCATCTCCTTTTGGTAGAAAAGGTCCTCTAGACTCTTGCCATCTGCAGGGCCGCCGCCCATACCACCCATACCGCCGCCTTGGCTCAGACCCACGGAATCGAAGAATGCCGTGTAATCGGCCACAGCGCTGACAGCCAGAGCGACACCCTCGACATCCTCGGCGCGGGACAACATCAGACTGCCCTCCGGATAGAGCTTTCCGAACTCCGGGTAGAGTTTCCTCCGCTCGAGCTTGGACAGCTCGGTGCCGAAGGAGTTGAGAGTGATGTTGATAGAGCGGCGGTCTGCCTCGAACTGCAGAATCTCAGCCATGACATCCTGCGTCGGTGTGCCGCTGAAGTCCGGGTGGGTATTGATGAAGTTGTAGAAGTCCTCCAAGTAGTTCTTGTATAGAGTGTTGCGGACGATTTCGATGTTCAGCTCGTCCAGATCCTGGTGGCTCAGACTATCCTTGAAGTAGGCGGC
>ERZ1673737.3260-NODE-3260-length-12574-cov-4.219027_pt1 | contig 12574 bp, 15 predicted proteins | sample MGYA00580211_ERZ1673737 | MGnify/ENA primary metagenome ERZ1673737 (study PRJEB41218, sample SAMN15661789) | gut metagenome | host: Homo sapiens | place: Canada: London | collected 2015-08-20/2019-03-30 | study: EMG produced TPA metagenomics assembly of... | reverse complement strand
CGGTTCAACTATGCAGGGAGTCCTTCGACTATAAGCCGTTCAACATTTATAGGGTTCAACCACGAGGCATGGTCGGGGTTTATGTTTTGGCATCTGGATATACAGGCGGATCTATTCAACACTTGGGAGTTTTCAACCATCATGACTCATAAAGGGGGGTGGGGGGGAGCTAAGAAGATTTTGTTTTTGTATGTACAAATCATGAGAGCATGTTCGAGATAGCATATATGCGCGTGGACGTGTCTTCACTTGCGACTGCCAGTTCGAATCGATCCCTGCTGTCCACATCGGCGGTCGGCACTGGCCGCCACGATAGTTGATTAATCGCCCTTGAGGGAGAGACTTCATTCTCGATTGTTACAATTTGCTGTGCTTCAAGGGTGTCTGTGACGATTCGGTGGATGGAGATGACGCCGGTATCCTCGCCCACAGCAAGAATGAACGATCCTTTGTATGTGACGGGCAAGAAAGCAATAGCTGAGACTGCTGAAGTCAAGGCCACAGTCGTCTTGCAAACAAAGGTCTCTTCGGACTTTTGCCAGATTCTCACGGATTTGTCACGACCGGATGTAGCGAAAACATGGTCTTTGGTGACCGGGCCCCAGGCTGCACCCAGGATCATACGAGAGTGACCCTTGGGGTTTGCAGTCAGTTTGGTATATGTGGTTGGCTCTGCATCACTCCGCTGGAAAATAGCCCATTGTCGGTCTCGGCCAACACTGAGAAGGTAGCGATCATCGTCGGAGAATGAGAGATCCGTGATGGTTAAGGAGTGTGCGGTGAGAGAAGGCTTGATTTCATGCCAGTCTGATGTATCGTACAGACGAATGACTGCGTGGTCTATAGAACTGGCCTTGCAAGCAGTGGCAATGAGCTTACGGTCGTGGCTGACAGCCACTGCCGAAATCTCATAGCCGTGACCATAGAGCTTCTCGTGCTCTGGCCACAGTGTATAACGAGACAACTGGTCTTCCAATGGCGGGTGGTTGACAGCCAAGGAGGCAGAAGCGGACGGCACTTCTGGTTTCGCTTCCTGTTCATCTTCCTCTTCCACTGGGGCCTCATCGCCGAGTGCCTTATTTGAAAGACCCAATACTGGAATTTCAGCTGTGTCTGGTAGACTCTCGCCATTCGACTGCTTGAATCCAGTGAGTCTCTCCAATAAGTCCGCAATCGGCTTAGGTTCATTAAACACGCGCAGAAGCTTTTCTTCCGCGCCGGTAACAAACTGCGAAGGGCCCAGTGTGTCGATACAGTTCAGGTCATAACCATGAATCTGGGGACGAGAGAACTCATGCCATGAACCGATGTTTTCCCGCAGCCATTTAGCGTGCAGGCGTGTGGTCTGGTCAGCACTGGTAGAGAGTAGATATCCACCAGTGGGATCCCATTGAACGCCGTTGGCTGAGCGCACATGGCCTGAAATGCCGAACTTCTGCGCCCAGAGGTCCGAGTCTGACTCCTGTCGCCAGACTCTCCAGCTGCCTGTCCGACTGAGACTCACTACCTGCTTTCCATCTGGTGACCAAAGACCAATCCAGAAGCCACCAGCACTACCAGTTGCGGTAGTGGATCCCTTTTGAACACTGATCTCTCCCATTCTCTCTGCGGACATCCAGACACCCGATGCTTGATCTTGTTCCCAGATCGTGACGGTATTATCAGCGGACGTGGAGAGAAGTTGTTGCCGTGCAGGATCAGGGTTCCATGAAGTAGTGTAAATCCAATCTTCGTTTCCGAAGAGAAGAGCTTCAAAGGTCATGGAGTACTTCGAGCCCTGCGCTTCGAATTCATGGGCCTTGTTCGATAGCGTGGGCTCCATGCCTCCTAGCAGAGGATCGGCTTCATCAATTGGGGCAGGGTCATTCGCCTCACCCCGGTGCAGCCGCCAAAGACGGATATATCTGTCCTGGCTAGCAGATGCCAACAGGATATCGCCCTCCTTGCTCTGCTTGTCCTGGGTGAACGAAAGAGCCCGGACCCAGGCTTCGTGTCCCGCAAGAGTAGCACGGCGCTTAAACTCGGGCTTGCCAACGGAGGTTTCCGAAACATAAATTTGCACCTTGGTCGTCGTACCAGCAACAGCCAATACCAAAGGTGTGTCCGAGTGGCCTTCGAGTCCCTGCAACGACAGAGCAAGCGGAAAGTACCGTGGTGTCATAGTAATTATTTCGATCAGGTCACACTTCATTTCATCCTGCGCGTTGATTCTCCAGATGCGAACCGTTCCATCGGCCGCACCAGATGCCATAATGTCCGTTCCCTCTGTAACGGCAATCGCATTCACCGAGCCCGTATGGCCCTCGAGGGTAGCTGCGAGGATATAATTGCGCGTCTCTGCATACTCCATTCGCCATACCCGTATCGTGCGGTCGACGGAGCCGGTTATGAGAAATCTCGTTCCAGAGGAGGGGCATGTGTAAAATCGAACGACGCTAACTTTGTCGGTGTGTCCGACCAGTAGAGCATACACACCACGGTCATGCTTGTCCTTTGATAAATGTCAGCTGCTTCTTGTCTCTCGACGCTCGACGATTCTCAATGGACCTACTAGAGGATCCCACAGAGCGACATTGTTGTCCGCACCAAAGGCCAACACGCCTGTCTGCACATCCCACTGCGCAGCACCAGGGTGCCTATTTCCTCCAACGCTAATATAATCGGTGGTGACAACGACCATGGCGAATTAGAGGACCTAAGATCCTTTATGGTCGTCTGTAGAAGAAGTTGAAGACAATCCGCAAGTTCTTTGCGCTGGGGCTTATCGATAAGGATTTCTGTCTCCGCCTAGCCCCTCCATCACCTTCTCTCTTCCCATATTTGTTGCTATAACTTCTCTTTCTCTCCTTTACTGTTGCCATGGCCGATTCTTCAGCTACGATACAGGGTGCCTTCCCAATTCCCATCACCGTCGAGTTTACGTGCGTCAAGCTCTCCTCCATTGAATGAATACATTGACTTTGCTGACCGGTTATACAGTGGCGGCTTAGAACTGCTCTTTGGGAATGAGCGCAAGCATAAGGTCGTTCTGCCTCCTCAATTAGAGGATGGCAGTCGGCCAAACATCTCATACTTGCTTAGATACTTGGTCGACAACCTCATGAAGGATCAGAGGAAAGACATGTTTATCATGGAGGACAATGTGTATGTGCTAGGATACCTTATTTAACATAGCTAACGCCCTTCACAGACGACCTGGCATTCTCGTCCTCATCAACGATGCCGACTGGGAACTCGAAGGCGAGGAAACATATGAACTGCAACAGGGAGACAACATTGTCTTTGTCTCGACTTTACATGGTGGTTAAAGATGGGATTGTTTCGCAATAATGTTGTTAGAAAGAGCATGGCTAGAACTCTAAAAATATGGCTGCTCTATTACCACGCGGGACTATGGGACATCACCTAGACCACGTCTTCGACGTGCTGTTGTGAGATCCTTTCGGGTTCACGGGGCGTTCGGATGCCACTCGGCGTTCGGAAACCGCTCTGTGGGGTCCCCTGGCCTTCTGGGCTACCCAATCCCTGCATTGGCGAAACAACACCGCTCGGCGGCACGGGGATCTTCAGGTCCTCGGGAGACGCAGGAATGATCTCTTCGGGGAGGTCAGGGATATGGATCCGCTGGGCCTCATTCTGATAGCTTTCAGGGATGATCTAAATAGTTGTGGTTAGCTCGGAGAATATGACAGGTTCGAATGTCAATTTACCTCAATGATCTCATCGCGAGGGAACTCGAGGAATGGAATGTCCGCAGCATTGCAGGCCATGAGATAACCATACAAAACCCTCAGAACGCTTTCGTGTGCGATGATGAGCAGATCAGTTTGTTCTCTCTCCAGTTCAAGGATAATTGGCTCAAGGCGGACAGCCAGGTCATGGTACGACTGGTGAGAATCGTCAGCAATGCACCTATTCCCTTCCAAGTCTAGGATAATGCTTACCTCCGCACGGGGGTATCTGTGGTGGTAAGGATCAAGCTCATGTTTGGCTACCTCATCTCCAAACTCAGCTCGAATGCGCCTCTCGGACATCTGCTCGCAGACACCAGGATGCAACTGGCTCAATTGAGACCTTTGTCGAACCTTGTAGCCGTTATCGTAGAGGTATTTTGCGGTTTCCACTGTCCTGCGTCGTGTAGAGGTCCAGACCTTCAAAGGTCTTGACTCATAGCCGGTCTCTCCTCGCTCAATCATTGTTCGCTTCTCTTCTTCTCGGTGAGCCAGCAGACGTGCCGTCATTTTCTTAGCGTAGTCTTCACCTTGCTCTGACAGCGAAGCATCAGCTTTGTAGGAGTCTGCTTCTAGCGAAACACCAGCCTAGATAGTATGTGAGCATTTTGTGTGAAAGGCGCATCGGCAGGGTATGACCTACTCGAGCAAAGTAAGTCCGTCGCGATTTGATGTGGAGATTCAGAAGATAAAAGACTATACGGTTAGAGAGGTAGCCAAAGCTTCGGTTGTTGACAATAAGTCTCTCGCCAGCATTAATCATCTGGTCATGGTTAGTACGGGCACTATGAGAAAGCAAATCGGACATACCTTGATGTAATTCAAGTCCTTTTCCTCCATTGTCTGGAATTGGGGAATGCGAGAAGAGATGCGGTTCAAATAGTGCTTCACGGCATCTTCTGAGCTCCATGAGACGTACTGGCCGAGAAGGTTAGGATTTGCTTTGGAAAGACAGCATCAATAGTAAGACACTCACATCAGGGGAGGAAATCTTGACCCTGCGAACATTCTCTTCAATGATGCGCTCATCGTCACACCAGGACTCAATGAACAGGGTCTAGTACGAATTAGCCACTGTCACGGGAATACAACCTGTCAGATTTACCTCAATATCATGCTTTGCGAACTCCTTGGCTAACGAGCGCCGTCCGGAAGCAAGTGGGTTGACGGCATCATAGATAGCAATTTGTCCATTTTCATGGTTCAAAAAGTGGTAGATGTCTTCTCGACATTTCCTCACGATCTTTTGGCGCAGAAGAACCGACTTGGCCGTTGCTTCAGAAGATGTCAGTACCGTCACTGTAAGCAAAAATACCATACACACCATTGACATAGAAATAATCATCTGGCATATCTTCGCCAAATGGAATCGTGGCACGACGGTAGTCACCCAGATGGAAGATTCGGGTCTTGACACCAAGCCTATCATTACATCAGTATGTTTTGGTAATATCCAAATGGGCAGGATTAAAACGTACCATCGCAGATACCGAGCCAAAGCTACGGAGATATGTCTACCAGGTATTAGTTCCTTGAACAAGGCCAATCGCAATTAAGGCCATCGTCATACGTTTTACCTCTTGCGGGTAAGCCGACAGTAATGATCACAATGCGACCCGAATGGAAAAGTCGACCGGATTCTGTGCTGTACAGCTGGGCCGGCGCAAGATCTGCCTTTTCTGGCAGGTCATGGATAGCATCGACAAAAATGGAGGACTTGCGTCGAAACTGTGGGGAGTTGGCCACGATCTCAGCGGTGCTGTACGATGTCAGTCCCGGTCCAACAAACAAGCTGGGAAGCTTCGCTCAAGGTTCAACTTCTCCAGCAACGGCAAATGGTGAGTGCAACGTTCATGTCTCTAGCCTCGAGGGTAGGCAAGAGCATATGCATCAAACAAGTTCCATGAAGACATGGTGGGGGGCAAACTTACAGTAACGTGTCCATGGCGGGATGAGGTGAAGGAAGATCACAAAGTTAACTATTCAATGTCCTAGGACGGTAAGTGACTCAGAGATATGAGAGATCGAGTCTCAAGAAGAAAGAGAAAGCAAGGATCAAGAGACGACAAGAGGCGGTATAGGCAATCGATCGAGTATGAGGTGGAGCCCGGTGAACTGGGACAATATGCTTGTTGGCTTTGTCTTTCAGGTTGCAATATGCAAACAGCCAACCCAACAATCCGACTCAAATTCCTTTCTTCAGAAGAAATACGATCAATCATACAGAACTTGATCTCATACCCCTGTACATGTAAGTTATTCGCTTTACTCTGGAATGAACCGGGAAGGCCCGAGTTGACGGTGGACGGCAGAGACCAAAGACGCAACAGGTGACATGCATTTTTCACAGCTCCGAAAGTCTTGAATTGCTTCCCTTACTATCTCCTGAGCGCATCAGACACAGCCCTTTACAGCTATTTTATCAAGGTCATCTGAGACGTTTGTTCGTCCCAGATCCTCGGGCTGGTCTCAATCCTTTTTTTCCTCCCAATTCCCTCCCTCGAGTCTTGACAGACCTCGTGTGACGACACCTAATATCCTTGTCAACGATTATCACATTTCTCCAAAATGGCCGACTTCACATCATCCCTAGCCTTTGTCACAGACAACCCTGCCGCTGCAGCCCTCAGCGATGCCTACAACTCCTTCTCCGATCGCAGGGCAATGCTCAACCTGCCCAACCCCGGCACGGTCGATAACCTCGCTCGCGAGGTGCAGAAGGATGTTTTGTTGACCAACTTCATGTTCTCCGGTCTCCGCGCAGACTTGACCAAGGTCTTCGGCATGTCCCCTCTGTTCCGAATTTCACACGCGTTCTCCATGGGCGGCTCCGGCAACCTGCCTCCCTACGCTTTCTCTGCCATGTTCGGAAACCCCAGGGTAAGAATTTGATGATATCTCTGCTCCGGAGAAACCGTAGTCTCAGTACCTAACGTATAAATTTCCCAATAGGTTTTCATGCAGGGCAACTTCGGCAGTGACGGTTCCCTCGCCGCCGTCGCCAACTACCGCTGGAACCAGGCTCTTGTCACCAAGACCAACGCTCAGGTCATGAACGGTGGTGCCCAAGGTTTGATTCAGATCGACAACGACTACACTGGCCGCGACTTCTCTGCTTCCCTCAAGGCTTTCAATCCGTCTTGCCTCGAGGGCGGTCTGACCGGTATCTTCGTCGGCAGCTACCTGCAGTCCATCACCCCCGGCCTTGCCCTCGGATTCGAGGCTATCTGGCAACGACAGGGTATCACCGCTCGCCCTGAGACTGCTCTTTCCTACTCCGCCAAGTACAAGGGTGAGGACTGGATCGGTACCGCTCAGCTCCAGGCTCAGGGCACTTTCAATGCCACTTACTGGCGCAAGCTGTCCGAGCGCGTTGAAGCCGGTATTGACATGAACCTCCAACTTGCCCCTACTCCTGCTGCTCTCATGATGGGCGGCCCTGCCCGTGACGGTACCACTGCCATTGGTGCCAAGTACGACTTCCGCGCTTCCTCTTTCCGTGCCCAGGTCGATAGCGCCGGCAAGGTCAGCTGTCTCCTCGAGAAGCGCATCGCCATGCCTCTCTCTCTCTCCTTCGCTGGAGAGATTGATCACCCTAAGGTAAGCGTGAAATTTGTATCCCTGTTCAGCAACCTCATGCTAACTTGTTGTTCTAGCAAACCGCCAAGCTCGGTCTCGCTGTTTCCCTGGAGCTTGCTGGCGAGGACCTGATGGAGCAGCAGGAGAAGGCTGACCCCGCCGCCATGATCCCTCCTCCTTTCTAAGGAGCCATCTCCTCTTTCTAACCCCTCGAGATAATAACTCTTTCGCCCCCCTGTTTTAGTAGTTCTTCCTCTCCATCGTCTGGAACGAGATATGATGTCTCTTCGGTATATCCTTTGAATCTGGGTTACTGGTGCAGGCGGTTGTTTGGCGCCGTGGAGATTCAAATATTTTTTGTATAGATTCACACTGCGTTTCTTTGATTTCACCCGGTGCTGCATCTCTGACTGCTTGGAGCGGTCTGTCTTTCCCAGTTCATTTCGTGCAATGGCCGTGTTTTTTTTCGGTCTTGGGATAGTGAGGCATGGCCGCGCCTGCGGAGAGCTCTGGTATGTTTTCGCATCATAGACGGGCCAATGTAAAACAAGTTTTGAAACCTGAATCTATTGTAATCTACGTTATACATGAATCGTTATACAAGGATGCGTTTATATTGCCAACAGAATTAGAATATTAGACAGGAATTAAATCTTCACTCCTTTCAATTCTGTGATTATCATATAGTGCCAAGAATAGATGCAACCTGCATCAAAGCCGAATCCTTCACAGTCAATACAAAGCCAGACCATGTCTACTGGCCTACGCACATCTGATACATCCTAAGGCGGACAAAGAAATTGCCTGCATAACCCAAAGCGGTGACCGGGCAAGATATGCCTCAAAGCGAGTTCCACCCTGGTGGACACTGGAGAAACGTACCCAACGAAAGACTCCAGTCTCATGCATCTTCTTCTAACCCATCTCTTTCCCCACTATTGAAGTTTCTCGGTAAAATGGGTTTTATAGTCCCACAGCATACAGTCCGTACATGTTCCTGTACATGTCCACTGTACACGGTATGGCAAAACAGAGCGAGACAAAGGTCCAGAGGGATGTTGGGATCAGCCACTTACTCCATCCATAGCCCCTCAACCTCAACCTTGGCCTTGCATTAGTTGCAGAAGTCGCTGCTTCTGGTGTGGCTGGGTCTGGGCTGAGCATTGGGAGTCCCGCGCTTTGGGTTCGTACTTGGGACATGTATGGTCTATCAGTTTCCACTGTGACATCATGTTCCCTGCTCGCTTATGGAGTTACCTGGAAGAGTAGTGTTCAACTATTCCCGAGTTCATTTCCCTAAGGGGCCCGAGAGTGTGTGGGGTCAAACGGCTCATTTTCGCTTCCGGTATTTGCGTAGTATTGTATTTCCATATAAGTTACCTATTATGTTTTAGATTTGGTTTATGGCAGATCTAGCGTGGAAATGGCATGGGAATCTCGATTTCAATCCAGTATAGCCAATAGACTCGACGTGATTCGCATATCTGCTGCATTCCCGAATTCGTCGGGAAGGCCGTACAGGTACAGTGTAGCATAGTTGTTTGGGAGCTTAATAGCCCACGTGTCTGACAGAGAAATGTCGTTCCTTGCTTCCATCCATGCCGGATTAGAGACATTCCTTCTGCATATGCATATTTTAAACATCATGCCAATGCCAACGGGATGGGCTTTTGGGCCAGGAACCATTTTCGGCACCGCATCCTGGGCCTCGTACCACGTCGGTACTACGGCTATGTAAGACTGAGCTATCACTTTATACAGCGGATTGGATGTATATGTTGAATGTGTTCATGTCTACACTAGCGAAATAAGTTAGTGAAATAGTATAGAACTCGGCAATCGACTGAGCATATTGTAGCTTCTGCATTGCCGAGACCCAAGCAGCCCTTCGGAATCCCGATTAATGTAGTCATGGTGGTACTGGTGCATGGTCCTGGATATGACAGCATGGGTTTCGATTCCTTGGCCAATTCAATTCGTCAGATCTTTGAGGCGTCATTTGTCCCGTGAGGGTTAGAGGCAAGGTCTAAGTCGCATGACAGCTTGAGCTGTGGCGATTCCGATGCCACAGCCCCTCATCGGGTCAGGTGAGAGTAAAATCTGGTGATGTCATAGCTTACTGCAAGCATGGGATGTAGTGTCAATTGATATGTCTACAAGGTAGCTAGAATGAATATATATAAGGTATAGGTATAAGTTTAAGTATAAGTTAAGTTAAGTTAATGGAGTCAACGTCGACATGTTGATCGCCATCTGTGTACACTATATCTAGGATACTGTATTGTCATCGAAACAATACCATACCAAGCTTGGCTCTCAACCCTCAACGTTAACCTTTTGAGCCAGGTGCATCTACTGCGCAAGGGCCAAGTTCAGGAAACGGCTGGACCGTAGCTTTAGGCCAGGATCTGGTACCTGACGAGTCGGGCGGGTACTTGCTTGTGAGACTGACATTCTTGGGATATACATAGCTAGGTTCCCCTTAACTATGTATTCCCCTGACATTGGGTTAGAGGGACATACCAAGGGACCCCCGAAGAAGCCGGGAATCCGAAGTTTATCGGGCCGAGAGTCAGCTCCTACGTGTCTGAAGTTAACTTATCTGAAGTATGTTGAGTCTAGCTGTAGATGGGAAGTAAATATGTAGGTGAGATACTTACCATACGGTAACCGTATGGTATGGTATGGTTGGTCCAAGCGTCACCACGTCACGAGACGAATAAGTCGATTTGACCAATCAGGAGAGTTCCAGAGAAAATCACAGTTGGTCACCCGACATCATCTTTTCTTTGCCTATTTTTGGTGGTTCAGTTGGTGGGCATCTGGTTAATACCCCAGGGGAAACGTTCAACCCGCAATTTTACTCCTTCCGTCAGTTCCCTCTTATTGGTTAATCATTCTCCTACCATTTGCCCACCTCTTTCCCTCATTCTTCTTCTTCCTCTACAACATTCTTGGCCTTTTTCCCTCTTGCCCGCCCCTCTCGACTCCACTCCCCCTCTCCCCTCCCCAAAACGGCCCTTCTTGATCTTTACAACCTTCAAACACCCTCCCCTCCCATCTTCTCGTGATGTCACAAAGTCGGCCCGGGCTGTTCCCGAGCTTGCGCATGGGTGGTAAGGTCTCCTCGTCGCTGCTCAATGGCCATAGCTAACCGTCCTCGCAGAGGTCATCAAGGAGAAGGTCCAGGATGGACTGACCGGTGAAGCCAAAGAGATCTCCTACACACAGTGTAAGATTGTCGGCAATGGCTCCTTCGGTGTCGTGTTCCAGACCAAGATGGCTCCCAGCGGCGAAGATGCTGCCATCAAGAGAGTCCTCCAGGATAAGCGCTTCAAGGTACGGCATCGTGGAACAGCTTCCGTTTCACTGTCACTAACCATTTCATTCTTAGAACCGTGAGCTGCAGATTATGCGGATTGTGCGCCACCCCAACATCGTCGAACTCAAGGCCTTCTACTACTCCAACGGCGACAGGGTATGTTGTGGACCCCCATAGTGACCCCCGTTCCGTGGGCTGACCGATTTCCCCCCTCAACAGAAAGATGAAGTCTACCTCAACCTTGTCCTCGAGTATGTCCCAGAGACCGTCTACCGCGCATCGCGTTACTTCAACAAGCTCAAGTCTACGATGCCCATGCTGGAGGTGAAGCTGTACATCTACCAACTGTTCCGATCGCTGGCATACATCCACTCCCAGGGTATCTGCCATCGTGACATTAAGCCCCAAAACTTGCTTCTGGATCCCAACACTGGTATCCTGAAGCTTTGCGATTTCGGTTCCGCCAAGATTCTGATCGAGAATGAGCCCAACGTTTCTTACATTTGCTCTCGTTACTACCGGGCGCCTGAGTTGATCTTTGGTGCAACCAACTACACAACAAAGATCGGTACATATTCCTTTTTCATCTCCCAAATTTTTGTTTATTATCATCTAACGTGCGTTTTTCTTTCTTTGTTAGATGTCTGGTCGACTGGTTGTGTGATGGCAGAGTTGATGCTGGGGCAACCCCTCTTCCCTGGTGAATCAGGCATTGACCAGCTCGTGGAAATCATCAAGGTCTTGGGCACACCCACCCGGGAACAGATCCGCACCATGAACCCCAATTATATGGAGCACAAGTTCCCTCAGATCAAACCTCATCCCTTCAACAAGGTATTTTCCGCCCGTACTTGGTCTGTGCGATGGAACTGACGCCATTTAAGGTTTTCCGAAAGGCACCCCCGGAGGCTATCGACCTCATCTCTGCCCTTCTGGAATACACTCCGACGCAACGGTTGTCGGCGGTTGAGGCTATGTGCCACCCCTTCTTCGATGAGCTCCGCGACCCGAACACCCGGCTACCGGATTCCCGCCACCACAACAACCCCTCCAAGGACCTGCCCGCACTGTTCGACTTCTCACGACATGGTATGACAGTCAACTTGACAACAAAGTACAACAAAATTAATGTACTAATGATGCGATAGAACTTTCCATTGCCCCTGAACTCAACAACCAGCTGATTCCCCCTCACGCTCGCCCAGCACTCGAGGCTCGCGGCCTCGGTCTCGACACTTTCAAACCCCTCGCCAAGGAGGAAATGATCGCACACCTCGACTGAGGTAACCGTTGTGTGCCCTCCGCGAGGGATACATCCATTGTGCCGCCATCTGCATTGTGCATGGGAAGATGACCTGTCCATCAAATTTCATCGTGTCTCGAGTGGGCCCTGAATTGAGTGTCCTGCCTAGGCTTGCTTAGGTTTGTTCACCTCAACCTCGGGTAGACGTGGTGGAACTTGGGCAAATATGTAGTGTGGAAATGTGGTAAAAGTGCATCCTTTAATGGGGAAACTATGTTTCTTTGGGGTGGTAAGGGGGCTGATGGTTTTCACGCAATGGGAGGTCATGGCCTGGAGTTTTATTTTGAGGTGTCTGAGACAGCTCTCGGGAGGAAAAAGTGATACCCTTTCTGTGCATGTCTGCCTTTGTGGAATCGGAGACTGCACAGTTTCATCGGTCGAGGGAGAAGAACCCCCACACGCAGCAAGCCAGCCGATATCTCGACCCCCAGTGGAGAATCTCCCACAAATGCATCAGAGATCTTGAGGATTTCTTTGGATACACAGTTCTCAGGGAGGACTCTCCTCTGTTATGGTCAAATATTTCGACTTGCAGCGCTAGAAACCCCATTCGTTCTTCCCTTTGTGTCCCAGCAGTTGACCTTTTTTTTTGTTTTTTTTTTTTTTTTGTTCGCAATATCCTTTTATCAGATTCATCGG
>ERZ1673737.3259-NODE-3259-length-12580-cov-52.971737_pt1 | contig 12580 bp, 10 predicted proteins | sample MGYA00580211_ERZ1673737 | MGnify/ENA primary metagenome ERZ1673737 (study PRJEB41218, sample SAMN15661789) | gut metagenome | host: Homo sapiens | place: Canada: London | collected 2015-08-20/2019-03-30 | study: EMG produced TPA metagenomics assembly of... | reverse complement strand
GTTTATGCCCCGGCTTCCAGTGCCAATATGAGCGTCGGGTTTGATGTGCTCGGGGCGGCGGTGACACCCGTTGATGGTGCATTGCTCGGAGATGTAGTCACGGTTGAGGCGGCAGAGACATTCAGTCTCAACAACCTCGGACGCTTTGCCGATAAGCTGCCGTCAGAACCACGGGAAAATATCGTTTATCAGTGCTGGGAGCGTTTTTGCCAGGAGCTTGGCAAGCAAATTCCAGTGGCGATGACTCTGGAAAAGAATATGCCGATCGGCTCGGGCTTAGGCTCCAGCGCCTGTTCGGTGGTCGCGGCGCTGATGGCGATGAATGAACACTGTGGCAAGCCGCTTAATGACACTCGTTTGCTGGCTTTGATGGGCGAGCTGGAAGGACGAATCTCCGGCAGCATTCATTACGACAACGTGGCACCGTGTTTTCTTGGTGGTATGCAGTTGATGATCGAAGAAAACGACATCATCAGCCAGCAAGTGCCAGGGTTTGATGAGTGGCTGTGGGTGCTGGCGTATCCGGGGATTAAAGTCTCGACGGCAGAAGCCCGGGCTATTTTACCGGCGCAGTATCGCCGCCAGGATTGCATTGCGCACGGGCGACATCTGGCTGGCTTCATTCACGCCTGCTATTCCCGTCAGCCTGAGCTTGCCGCGAAGCTGATGAAAGATGTTATCGCTGAACCCTACCGTGAACGGTTACTGCCTGGCTTCCGGCAGGCGCGGCAGGCGGTTGCGGAAATCGGCGCGGTAGCGAGCGGTATCTCCGGCTCCGGCCCGACCTTGTTCGCTCTGTGTGACAAGCCGGATACCGCCCAGCGCGTTGCCGACTGGTTGGGTAAGAACTACCTGCAAAATCAGGAAGGTTTTGTTCATATTTGCCGGCTGGATACGGCGGGCGCACGAGTACTGGAAAACTAAATGAAACTCTACAATCTGAAAGATCACAGCGAGCAGGTCAGCTTTGCGCAAGCCGTAACCCAGGGGTTGGGCAAAAATCAGGGGCTGTTTTTTCCGCACGACCTGCCGGAATTCAGCCTGACTGAAATTGATGAGATGCTGAAGCTGGATTTTGTCACCCGCAGTGCGAAGATCCTCTCGGCGTTTATTGGTGATGAAATCCCGCAGGAAATCCTGGAAGAGCGCGTGCGCGCGGCGTTTGCCTTCCCGGCTCCGGTCGCCAATGTTGAAAGCGATGTCGGTTGTCTGGAATTGTTCCACGGGCCAACGCTGGCATTTAAAGATTTCGGCGGTCGCTTTATGGCACAAATGCTGACCCATATTGCGGGCGATAAGCCAGTGACCATTCTGACCGCGACCTCCGGTGATACCGGAGCGGCAGTGGCTCATGCTTTCTACGGTTTACCGAATGTGAAAGTGGTTATCCTCTATCCACGAGGCAAAATCAGTCCACTGCAAGAAAAACTGTTCTGTACATTGGGCGGCAATATCGAAACTGTTGCCATCGACGGCGATTTCGATGCCTGTCAGGCGCTGGTGAAGCAGGCGTTTGATGATGAAGAGCTGAAAGTGGCGCTGGGGTTAAACTCAGCTAACTCGATTAACATCAGCCGGTTGCTGGCGCAGATTTGCTACTACTTTGAAGCTGTTGCGCAGCTGCCGCAGGAAGCGCGCAACCAGCTGGTTGTCTCGGTGCCAAGCGGAAACTTCGGCGATTTGACGGCGGGTCTGCTGGCGAAGTCACTCGGTCTGCCGGTGAAACGTTTTATTGCTGCGACCAACGTGAACGATACCGTGCCACGTTTCCTGCACGACGGTCAGTGGTCACCCAAAGCGACTCAGGCGACGTTATCCAACGCGATGGACGTGAGTCAGCCGAACAACTGGCCGCGTGTGGAAGAGTTGTTCCGCCGCAAAATCTGGCAACTGAAAGAGCTGGGTTATGCAGCCGTGGATGATGAAACCACGCAACAGACAATGCGTGAGTTAAAAGAACTGGGCTACACCTCGGAGCCGCACGCTGCCGTAGCGTATCGTGCGCTGCGTGACCAGTTGAATCCAGGCGAATATGGCTTGTTCCTCGGCACCGCGCATCCGGCGAAATTTAAAGAGAGCGTGGAAGCGATTCTCGGTGAAACGTTGGATCTGCCAAAAGAGCTGGCAGAACGTGCTGATTTACCCTTGCTTTCACATAATCTGCCCGCCGATTTTGCTGCGTTGCGTAAATTGATGATGAATCATCAGTAAAATCTATTCATTATCTCAATCAGGCCGGGTTTGCTTTTATGCAGCCGGCTTTTTTATGAAGAAATTATGGAGAAAAACGACAGGGAAAAAGGAGAAATTCTCAATAAATGCGGTAACTTAGAGATTAGGATTGCGGAGAATAACAACCGTCGTTCTCATCGCGTAATCTCCGGATATCGACCCATAACGGGCAATGATAAAAGGAGTAACCTATGAAAAAGATGCAATCTATCGTACTCGCACTTTCCCTGGTTCTGGTCGCTCCCATGGCAGCACAGGCTGCGGAAATTACGTTAGTCCCGTCAGTAAAATTACAGATAGGCGATCGTGATAATCGTGGCTATTACTGGGATGGAGGTCACTGGCGCGACCACGGCTGGTGGAAACAACATTATGAATGGCGAGGCAATCGCTGGCACCCACACGGACCGCCGCCACCGCCGCGCCACCATAAGAAAGCTCCTCATGATCATCACGGCGGTCATGGTCCAGGCAAACATCACCGCTAAATGACAAATGCCGGGTAACAATCCGGCATTCAGCGCCTGATGCGACGCTGGCGCGTCTTATCAGGCCTACGTGAATTCTGCAATATATTGAATCTGCATGCTTTTGTAGGCCGGATAAGGCGTTCACGCCGCATCCGGCATTGACTGCAAACTTAACGCTGCTCGTAGCGTTTAAACACCAGTTCGCCATTGCTGGAGGAAGCTTCATCAAAGAAGTAACCTTCGCTATTAAAACCAGTCAGTTGCTCTGGTTTGGTCAGCCGATTTTCAATAATAAAACGACTCATCAGACCGCGTGCTTTCTTAGCGTAGAAGCTGATGATCTTAAATTTGCCGTTCTTCTCATCGAGGAACACCGGCTTGATAATCTCGGCATTCAATTTCTTCGGCTTCACCGATTTAAAATACTCATCTGACGCCAGATTAATCACCACATTATCGCCTTGTGCTGCGAGCGCCTCGTTCAGCTTGTTGGTGATGATATCTCCCCAGAATTGATACAGATCTTTCCCTCGGGCATTCTCAAGACGGATCCCCATTTCCAGACGATAAGGCTGCATTAAATCGAGCGGGCGCAGTACGCCATACAAGCCGGAAAGCATTCGCAAATGCTGTTGGGCAAAATCGAAATTGTCTTCGCTGAAAGTTTCGGCCTGCAAGCCGGTGTAGACATCACCTTTAAACGCCAAAATAGCCTGGCGGGCATTCTCCGGCGTGAAATCTGGCTGCCAGTCATGAAAGCGAGCGGCGTTGATACCCGCCAGTTTGTCGCTGATGCGCATCAGCGTGCTAATCTGCGGAGGCGTCAGTTTCCGCGCTTCATGGATCAACTGCTGGGAATTGTCTAACAGCTCCGGCAGCGTATAGCGCGTGGTGGTCAACGGGCTTTGGTAATCAAGCGTTTTCGCAGGTGAAATAAGAATCAGCATATCCAGTCCTTGCAGGAAATTTATGCCGACTTTAGCAAAAAAAGAGAATGAGTTGATCGATAGTTGTGATTACTCCTGCGAAACATCATCCCACGCGTCCGGAGAAAGCTGGCGACCGATATCCGGATAACGCAACGGATCAAACACCGGGCGCACGCCGAGTTTACGCTGGCGTAGATAATCACTGGCAATGGTATGAACCACAGGCGAGAGCAGTAAAATGGCGGTCAAATTGGTAATAGCCATGCAGGCCATTATGATATCTGCCAGTTGCCACATCAGCGGAAGACTTAGCAAGGTGCCGCCGATGACCGTTGCGAAGGTGCAGATCCGCAAACACCAGATCGCTTTAGGGTTGTTCAGGCGTAAAAAGAAGAGATTGTTTTCGGCATAAATGTAGTTGGCAACGATGGAGCTGAAGGCAAACAGAATAACCACGAGGGTAACAAACTCAGCACCCCAGGAACCCATTAACACCCGCATCGCCTTCTGGATAAGCTGAATACCTTCCAGCGGCATGTAGGTTGTGCCGTTACCCGCCAGTAATATCAGCATGGCGCTTGCCGTACAGATGACCAGGGTGTCGATAAAAATGCCAATCATCTGGACAATCCCTTGCGCTGCCGGATGCGGAGGCCAGGACGCCGCTGCCGCTGCCGCGTTTGGCGTCGACCCCATTCCCGCCTCATTGGAAAACATACTGCGCTGAAAACCGTTAGTAATCGCCTGGCTTAAGGTATATCCCGCCGCGCCGCCTGCCGCTTCCTGCCAGCCAAAAGCACTCTCAAAAATAGACCAAATGACGTGGGGAAGTTGCCCGATATTCATTACGCAAATCACCAGGCTGGTCAGTACCCAGATTATCGCCATCAACGGGACAAACCCCTGCATGAGCCGGGCGACGCCATGAAGACCGCGAGTGATCGCCAGCAGAGCAAAGACAGCGAGAATAATACCTGTCACCAGCGGGGGAAAATCAAAAGAAAAACTCAGGGCTCGCGCAACGGCGTTCGCCTGAATTCCGCTGAAAATTATGCCGTAGGCGATGAGCAAAAAGACGGCGAACAGAACGCCCATCCAGCGCATCCCCAGCCCGCGCGCCATATACCATGCCGGTCCGCCACGAAACTGCCCATTGACGTCACGTTCTTTATAAAGTTGTGCGAGGGAACATTCGGCAAACGAGGTCGCCATGCCGATAAACGCGGCAACCCACATCCAAAAGACGGCTCCAGGTCCACCGGCGGTAATAGCCAGCGCAACGCCGGCCAGGTTGCCGCTACCCACGCGCGCCGCAAGACTGGTACACAATGACTGAAATGAGGTTAAACCGCCTGGCTGTGGATGAATGCTATTTTTAAGACTTTTGCCAAACTGGCGGATGTAGCGAAACTGCACAAATCCGGTGCGAAAAGTGAACCAACAACCTGCGCCGAAGAGCAGGTAAATCATTACCGATCCCCAAAGGACGCTGTTAATAAAGGAGAAAAAATCTGGCATGCATATCCCTCTTATTGCCGGTCGCGATGACTTTCCTGTGTAAACGTTACCAATTGTTTAAGAAGTATATACGCTACGAGGTACTTGATAACTTCTGCGTAGCATACATGAGGTTTTGTATAAAAATGGCAGGCGATATCAACGCAGTGTCAGAAATCCGAAACAGTCTCGCCTGGCGATAACCGTCTTGTCGGCGGTTGCGCTGACGTTGCGTCGTGATATCATCAGGGCAGACCGGTTACATCCCCCTAACAAGCTGTTTAAAGAGAAATACTATCATGACGGACAAATTGACCTCCCTTCGTCAGTACACCACCGTAGTGGCCGACACTGGGGACATCGCGGCAATGAAGCTGTATCAACCGCAGGATGCCACAACCAACCCTTCTCTCATTCTTAACGCAGCGCAGATTCCGGAATACCGTAAGTTGATTGATGATGCTGTCGCCTGGGCGAAACAGCAGAGCAACGATCGCGCGCAGCAGATCGTGGACGCGACCGACAAACTGGCAGTAAATATTGGTCTGGAAATCCTGAAACTGGTTCCGGGCCGTATCTCAACTGAAGTTGATGCGCGTCTTTCCTATGACACCGAAGCGTCAATTGCGAAAGCAAAACGCCTGATCAAACTCTACAACGATGCAGGTATTAGCAACGATCGTATTCTGATCAAACTGGCTTCTACCTGGCAGGGTATCCGTGCTGCAGAACAGCTGGAAAAAGAAGGCATCAACTGTAACCTGACCCTGCTGTTCTCCTTCGCTCAGGCTCGTGCTTGTGCGGAAGCGGGCGTGTTCCTGATCTCGCCGTTTGTTGGCCGTATTCTTGACTGGTACAAAGCGAATACCGATAAGAAAGAGTACGCTCCGGCAGAAGATCCGGGCGTGGTTTCTGTATCTGAAATCTACCAGTACTACAAAGAGCACGGTTATGAAACCGTGGTTATGGGCGCAAGCTTCCGTAACATCGGCGAAATTCTGGAACTGGCAGGCTGCGACCGTCTTACCATCGCACCTACACTGCTGAAAGAGCTGGCTGAGAGCGAAGGGGCTATCGAACGTAAACTGTCTTACACCGGCGAAGTGAAAGCGCGTCCGGCGCGTATCACTGAGTCCGAGTTCCTGTGGCAGCACAACCAGGATCCAATGGCAGTAGATAAACTGGCGGAAGGTATCCGTAAGTTTGCTATTGACCAGGAAAAACTGGAAAAAATGATCGGCGATCTGCTGTAATCATTCTTAGCGTGACCGGGAAGTCGGTCACGCTACCTCTTCTGAAGCCTGTCTGTCACTCCCTTCGCAGTGTATCATTCTGTTTAACGAGACTGTTTAAACGGAAAAATCTTGATGAATACTTTACGTATTGGCTTAGTTTCCATCTCTGATCGCGCATCCAGCGGCGTTTATCAGGATAAAGGCATCCCTGCGCTGGAAGAATGGCTGACATCGGCGCTAACCACGCCGTTTGAACTGGAAACCCGCTTAATCCCCGATGAGCAGGCGATCATCGAGCAAACGTTGTGTGAGCTAGTGGATGAAATGAGTTGCCATCTGGTGCTCACCACGGGCGGAACTGGCCCGGCGCGTCGTGACGTAACGCCCGATGCGACGCTGGCAGTAGCGGACCGCGAGATGCCTGGCTTTGGTGAACAGATGCGCCAGATAAGCCTGCATTTTGTACCAACTGCGATCCTTTCGCGTCAGGTTGGTGTGATTCGCAAACAGGCGCTGATCCTTAACTTACCCGGTCAGCCGAAGTCTATTAAAGAGACGCTGGAAGGTGTGAAGGACGCTGCGGGTAACGTTGTGGTACACGGTATTTTTGCCAGCGTACCGTACTGCATTCAGTTGCTGGAAGGGCCATACGTTGAAACGGCACCAGAAGTGGTTGCTGCATTCAGACCGAAGAGTGCAAGACGCGACGTTAGCGAATAAAAAAATCCCCCCGAGCGGGGGGATCTCAAAACAATTAGTGGGATTCACCAATCGGCAGAACGGTGCGACCAAACTGCTCGTTCAGTACTTCACCCATCGCCAGATAGATTGCGCTGGCACCGCAGATCAGACCAATCCAGCCGGCAAAGTGGATGATTGCGGCGTTACCGGCAATGTTACCGATCGCCAGCAGGGCAAACAGCACAGTCAGGCTAAAGAAAACGAATTGCAGAACGCGTGCGCCTTTCAGCGTGCCGAAGAACATAAACAGCGTAAATACGCCCCACAGACCCAGGTAGACACCAAGGAACTGTGCATTTGGCGCATCGGTCAGACCCAGTTTCGGCATCAGCAGAATCGCAACCAGCGTCAGCCAGAAAGAACCGTAAGAGGTGAATGCGGTTAAACCGAAAGTGTTGCCTTTTTTGTACTCCAGCAGACCAGCAAAAATTTGCGCGATGCCGCCGTAGAAAATGCCCATGGCAAGAATAATACCGTCCAGAGCGAAATAACCCACGTTGTGCAGGTTAAGCAGAATGGTGGTCATGCCGAAGCCCATCAGGCCCAGCGGTGCCGGATTAGCCAACTTAGTGTTGCCCATAATTCCTCAAAAATCATCATCGAATGAATGGTGAAATAATTTCCCTGAATAACAGTAGTGTTTTCAGGGCGCGGCATAATAATCAGCCAGTGGGGCAGTGTCTACGATCTTTTGAGGGGAAAATGAAAATTTTCCCCGGTTTCCGGTATCAGACCTGAGTGGCGCTAACCATCCGGCGCAGGCAGGCGATTTGCAGTACGGCTGGAATTGTCACGCGATAGGCACTGCCGCTGACCGCTTTAACCCCATTTAATGCTGCGCCCACAGGGCCTCCCAGACCCGCGCCGCGCAGCAAACCATGCCCAAGCACGCTCATTGCTGCGTGGGTGCGTAAAATGCGGGTCAATTGGCTGGAAAGCAAATGCGACACGCCTTTTGCCAATAATTTGTCTTTCATCAGCAGCGGCAGCAGCTCTTCCAGCTCATTCACCCTGGCATCGACCGCGTGCAGAAACTCCTGCTTATGTTCCTCGTCCATATTCTTCCAGGTGTTACGCAGAAATTGTTCCAGTAACTGTTGCTCAATCTCAAACGTAGACATCTCTTTGTCGGCTTTCAGCTTCAATCGTTTTGAAACATCGAGCAAAATGGCCCGATACAATTTACCGTGTCCGCGCAGTTTGTTGGCGATACTATCGCCACCAAAATGCTGTAATTCTCCAGCAATCAGCTGCCAGTTGCGGCGATGTTGCTCGGGATGCCCTTCCATCGATTTAAACAGTTCGTTGCGCATCAGTACGCTGGAGAGGCGAGTTTTGCCTTTTTCATTATGGGTGAGCAATCGGGCGAAATTTGCCAACTGTTCCTCACTGCAATGCTGGAGAAAATCCAGATCTGAATCATTCAGGTAATTAACATTCATTTTTTGTGGCTTCTATATTCTGGCGTTAGTCGTCGCCGATAATTTTCAGCGTGGCCATATCCGATGAGTTCACCGTATGACCGGAAAAGGTGATTTTTGAGACGCAGCGTTTATTGTCGTTATCGCTGTTAATGTTGATCCAGTCAGTGGTTTGCCCTTCTTTTATTTCTGAAGGAATATTCAGGCTCTGACTGGCGCTACGGGCGGCTTTGAAATAAACCGATGCACCGCTTAACTGTAAATCGCCATGGTCGGCAGAGAGTTGTATGCGTTTCACAATGCGACAAACAGGAAGTTTCAGCGCCAGATCGTTGGTTTCGTTACGCGGCATTGCAATGACGCCGAGGAGTTTATGGTCGTTTGCCTGCGCCGTGCAGCACAGCATCAGGCTAATCGCCAGGCTGGCGGAAATCGTAAAAACGGATTTCATAAGGATTCTCTTAGTGGGAAGAGGTAGAGGGATGAATACCCACTAGTTTACTGCTGATAAAGAGAAGGTTCAGGTACGTAATCTTTTCTTTTTATTACAATTTTTTGATGAATGCCTTGGCTGCGATTCATTCTTTATCTGAATAAAATTGCTGTCAATTTTACGTCTTGTCCTGCCATATCGCGAAATTTCTGCGCAAAAGCACAAAAAATTTTTGCATCTCCCCCTTGATGACGTGGGTTACGACCCCATTTAGTAGTCAACCGCAGTGAGTGAGTCTGCAAAAAAATGAAATTGGGCAGTTGAAACCAGACGTTTCGCCCCTATTACAGACTCACAACCACATGATGACCGAATATATAGTGGAGACGTTTAGATGGGTAAAATAATTGGTATCGACCTGGGTACTACCAACTCTTGTGTAGCGATTATGGATGGCACCACTCCTCGTGTGCTGGAGAACGCCGAAGGCGATCGCACCACGCCTTCTATCATTGCCTATACCCAGGATGGTGAAACTCTGGTTGGTCAGCCGGCTAAACGTCAGGCAGTGACGAACCCGCAAAACACCCTGTTTGCGATTAAACGCCTGATTGGCCGCCGCTTCCAGGACGAAGAAGTACAGCGTGATGTTTCCATCATGCCGTTCAAAATTATTGCTGCTGATAACGGCGACGCATGGGTCGAAGTTAAAGGCCAGAAAATGGCACCGCCGCAGATCTCTGCTGAAGTGCTGAAAAAAATGAAGAAAACCGCTGAAGATTACTTGGGTGAACCGGTAACTGAAGCTGTTATCACCGTACCGGCATACTTTAACGATGCTCAGCGTCAGGCAACCAAAGACGCAGGCCGTATCGCTGGTCTGGAAGTAAAACGTATCATCAACGAACCGACCGCAGCTGCGCTGGCTTACGGTCTGGACAAAGGTACTGGCAACCGTACTATCGCGGTTTATGACCTGGGTGGTGGTACTTTCGATATTTCTATTATCGAAATCGACGAAGTTGACGGCGAAAAAACCTTCGAAGTTCTGGCTACCAACGGTGATACCCACCTGGGTGGTGAAGACTTCGACAGCCGTCTGATCAACTACCTGGTTGAAGAATTCAAGAAAGATCAGGGCATTGACCTGCGCAACGATCCGCTGGCAATGCAGCGCCTGAAAGAAGCGGCAGAAAAAGCGAAAATCGAACTGTCTTCCGCTCAGCAGACCGACGTTAACCTGCCGTACATCACTGCAGATGCGACCGGTCCGAAACACATGAACATCAAAGTGACTCGTGCGAAACTGGAAAGCCTGGTTGAAGATCTGGTAAACCGTTCCATTGAGCCGCTGAAAGTTGCACTGCAGGACGCTGGCCTGTCCGTATCTGATATCGACGACGTTATCCTCGTTGGTGGTCAGACTCGTATGCCAATGGTTCAGAAGAAAGTTGCTGAGTTCTTTGGTAAAGAGCCGCGTAAAGACGTTAACCCGGACGAAGCTGTAGCAATCGGTGCTGCTGTTCAGGGTGGTGTTCTGACTGGTGACGTGAAAGACGTACTGCTGCTGGACGTTACCCCGCTGTCTCTGGGTATCGAAACCATGGGCGGTGTGATGACGACGCTGATCGCGAAAAACACCACTATCCCGACCAAGCACAGCCAGGTGTTCTCTACCGCTGAAGACAACCAGTCTGCGGTAACCATCCATGTGCTGCAGGGTGAACGTAAACGTGCGGCTGATAACAAATCTCTGGGTCAGTTCAACCTGGATGGTATCAACCCGGCACCGCGCGGCATGCCGCAGATCGAAGTTACCTTCGATATCGATGCTGACGGTATCCTGCACGTTTCCGCGAAAGATAAAAACAGCGGTAAAGAGCAGAAGATCACCATCAAGGCGTCTTCTGGTCTGAACGAAGATGAAATCCAGAAAATGGTACGCGACGCAGAAGCTAACGCCGAAGCTGACCGTAAGTTTGAAGAGCTGGTACAGACTCGCAACCAGGGCGACCATCTGCTGCACAGCACCCGTAAGCAGGTTGAAGAAGCAGGCGACAAACTGCCGGCTGACGACAAAACTGCTATCGAGTCTGCACTGACTGCACTGGAAACTGCTCTGAAAGGTGAAGACAAAGCCGCTATCGAAGCGAAAATGCAGGAGCTGGCACAGGTTTCCCAGAAACTGATGGAAATCGCCCAGCAGCAACATGCCCAGCAGCAGACTGCCGGTGCTGATGCTTCTGCAAACAACGCGAAAGATGACGATGTTGTCGACGCTGAATTTGAAGAAGTCAAAGACAAAAAATAATCGCCCTATAAACGGGTAATTATACTGACACGGGCGAAGGGGAATTTCCTCTCCGCCCGTGCATTCATCTAGGGGCAATTTAAAAAAGATGGCTAAGCAAGATTATTACGAGATTTTAGGCGTTTCCAAAACAGCGGAAGAGCGTGAAATCAAAAAGGCCTACAAACGCCTGGCCATGAAATACCACCCGGACCGTAACCAGGGTGACAAAGAGGCCGAGGCGAAATTTAAAGAGATCAAGGAAGCTTATGAAGTTCTGACCGACTCGCAAAAACGTGCGGCATATGATCAGTATGGTCATGCTGCGTTTGAGCAAGGCGGTATGGGCGGCGGCGGTTTTGGCGGCGGCGCAGACTTCAGCGATATTTTTGGTGACGTTTTCGGCGATATTTTTGGCGGCGGACGTGGTCGTCAACGTGCGGCGCGCGGTGCTGATTTACGCTATAACATGGAGCTCACCCTCGAAGAAGCTGTACGTGGCGTGACCAAAGAGATCCGCATTCCGACTCTGGAAGAGTGTGACGTTTGCCACGGTAGCGGTGCAAAACCAGGTACACAGCCGCAGACCTGTCCGACCTGTCATGGTTCTGGTCAGGTGCAGATGCGTCAGGGATTCTTTGCCGTGCAGCAGACCTGTCCACACTGTCAGGGCCGCGGTACGCTGATCAAAGATCCGTGCAACAAATGTCATGGTCATGGTCGTGTTGAGCGCAGCAAAACGCTGTCCGTTAAAATCCCGGCAGGGGTGGACACTGGAGACCGCATCCGTCTTGCGGGCGAAGGTGAAGCGGGCGAGCATGGCGCACCGGCAGGCGATCTGTACGTTCAGGTTCAGGTTAAACAGCACCCGATTTTCGAGCGTGAAGGCAACAACCTGTATTGCGAAGTCCCGATCAACTTCGCTATGGCGGCGCTGGGTGGCGAAATCGAAGTACCGACCCTTGATGGTTGCGTCAAACTGAAAGTGCCTGGCGAAACCCAGACTGGTAAGCTGTTCCGTATGCGCGGTAAAGGCGTCAAGTCTGTCCGCGGTGGCGCACAGGGTGATTTACTGTGCCGCGTTGTCGTCGAAACACCGGTAGGCCTGAACGAGAAGCAGAAACAGCTGCTGCAAGAGCTGCAAGAAAGCTTCGGTGGCCCAACCGGTGAGCACAACAGCCCGCGCTCAAAGAGCTTCTTTGATGGTGTGAAGAAGTTTTTTGACGACCTGACCCGCTAACCTCCCCAAAAGCCTGCCCGTGGGCAGGCTTGGGTAAAATTAGGGTGCGTTGAAGATATGCGAGCACCTGAAAAGTGGCGGGGATCACTCCC
>ERZ1673737.3257-NODE-3257-length-12584-cov-6.899353_pt1 | contig 12584 bp, 12 predicted proteins | sample MGYA00580211_ERZ1673737 | MGnify/ENA primary metagenome ERZ1673737 (study PRJEB41218, sample SAMN15661789) | gut metagenome | host: Homo sapiens | place: Canada: London | collected 2015-08-20/2019-03-30 | study: EMG produced TPA metagenomics assembly of... | reverse complement strand
ATCTTTTTCTTCTTTTATGTATTTGTTCACTCATAATTATTCCTCATTCTTTTTACTCTTATAATATAACGAATAATCGTTTAATAAACAATAAAGAAATAAGATATTATTTTTGAAGTGCATTTTTCTTTTTCATTTCATTACGATAAGATTTCATAAAAATAATAATATCATAATACTTATTATCGAAAAAATTATTAATAACATAGAAGGCATAACATATGTATTTGTATGACCTTGAACACTACCAATAATTACCGGGAAAAAAGCTACCCATATTGCTTGTGTACTTAATATTGAATAATTAAGAGAAAATGTACGATGTCCAAATAATTCTCTCATCACAGATGGAATAGACGTTGCATTGCATCCATATGAAATCAATAATAATAATGCTGCTCCAATAATATAAATAATTATATTTTTTGAAGATAATCCTATAAAAATAAAAATTGTTGACATAAGGGTTCCTACAGATACAAGAATCAAACTTTTAATAACACCTAATTTATCAAAGAAAAATCCAAAAATAAATCTTGCAAAACCATTACAAAATGATACTAAAGAAACAACTGTTGCTGCTAAAGCAGTACTCACACCAATTGTTTCTATCATCATTGGAGCATTATGATTTAATATACATAAACCAACTCCTGGAAGAATCACAATGATAAGATAATAAATCCAAAACATGGGCATTTTGACCATATCTGCTGTAATGACATTATAATCTTGTTTTCCTTCATGACGATTTCTTTGAGGCAATAAATCTATTTCTTTCAAATTTGGATCGCCTACATAAAATCCAAGTAAAAATAAACCACATCCACAAACCATAGCGACCATTCTAAAAGCAATTACGATTCCATGATTTTCAATAATTGAACTAATCATTGGTCCAAAAACAGCAGTCGATAATGCATAGCCCATTAATAATAAACCGGTTGCTGTTACTGTTTTTTCTGGCATCCATAAAGGACAAGCCGAAATAACACAATTATATCCCATTCCTACAATGATTCCATAAGATGCATACAACATATAAATATTTGTAGAAATACTTGTTAAATAAAAACCAATTCCAATTAATATTCCTGATATTTTGATAATATGAGAAAATGATATTTTCTTACTTAAAATTCCTGTAAGAATACTACCTACAGAAAAAAATAAAGTATTGATCGTAAACGCGAATGATGTTTGACTTCTTACCCATCAATTTAATGTTTCAATCGGTACCACAAATAAACTCCAGGCAAGAGTCACTCCTAAACATAAACAACATAAAAAACCTGCTATTAATTTTAATATTCTTTGTCTTTTGATATTCATTTTATTTTTTCCTTTCAAGATGCATATACATCTTAAACAATAAAAAAAAGAAATATGAGCACTTTCAAAAATTAAAAAAAAGATAAAGTCAAATGACTTTATCATTAAATATTTGCGGCTTGTTTATTTTGATACTTTTCATAAGAAATAAGAAAAGGTGTATAAATAACAATAGAAACCACAATTAAGATAGCTTGTGTAATTGCACCAAAAATACTTGCTCCTGTTGCTAGAAAACCAAAGACAATTGGTAGTGTTGTCCAAGAAACTGTTAAACAAGCTACTGGACAGAATCCTATAATAGTCAGTATATATCCAATTACAATATTAATAAGTGGTGTTATTACAAAAGGAATACCTAAAATTGGATTTAATACAAGTGGAATACCAAAAATAACTGTTTCATTAATATTGAATAATCCTGGTACTAGTGATAAAGAAGCAATTGCTTTATTATCATCACGTTTTGAGAAAATCAATATCGCAATAACAAGTCCTCGTGTTGCTCCTGCACCACTGAATTCCCCACACATTTGTAAAAAATACATATTAATAACATTTTTAGGTGTTTGACCTTTACTAAAAGCTTTTACATTTTCAAGTGCTAAAGGCGTAAATAAAGATTCTTTAACAGTGACCAACATATTAGCACCATGAATTCCTACTAGCCAAAATAAACCAAGTAATAAATAGATAACAAGAACACCAGGAATTGTTGCACCAATAGAACCAAGTGGTCCTTGAATACCATTTTTAATCACATCATTTAAGTAAAGCCCTGTTAAATGATAACAAGCAGATCCTATACATGATGTAACAATAAGTGTAAGTGTTGCTGGTATTAAAACTTCAAATGCACGTGCAACACCAGGTGGTACTTGATCTGGCATTTTAATTTTTAAAGCATCTTGTTTTTCAAAGAAACAAAATAATTCAACAGATAAGATTCCAATAATCATTCCCGTAAATAAATCGGTTGCCCTTAGTTCATTACTCGCGATTTCCGTAAAAGCTTCTTTAGCGCCTTTAACTACATGAGAGGTATTTGTCACTGATAACCATGCTGCAAGTCCTACAAGTCCTGGAATATACCCTGCTTTTTCAGCTGTCATATTCCAAACACCTATTTCTTGAGCAATCCCTAAAGTGATTCCTACAGTAATACAACTAATTGTACAAAAGTTAATGGCTTGAAATGCTGGATTTAAAAAATCTAAAATCATAATTGGTTTAAAAAGCATTCCACGTCCTGTATCTGCATTTACAAGAACATTACACCATAAGACACCTACAGCCCCCAATTGTAAGTGGTATAAAGTTTTGAAATGCATTTTTAATTGCAGATAAATATTTATTTTGTCCACACCATGCCCCCACACGGCCTAGAACATCTGCCATCTTGTCCATAAATTTTCCTCCTTCATCCTTACTTCGACTTTTGTCCCCTAACAAAAACATTGATAAAAATACATCACTATGATAAATGTTTGTCAATATAATAAAAAACAAGGTTTCCCTTGTTAATCTTTAAAATAATAACCAACACCTACTTCTGTGACAATAAAATGAGGATGATTCGTATCTTTTTCTATTTTTCGACGAAGAGTAGCCATAAATACTCTTAATGCATTTTGATTAGAATGATCTTGATAACCCCAAATTTCTTTTTGAATATAATTATGTGTTAATACTTTACCACGATGTTCAATTAAAAGCTTTAAAAGATTAAATTCAATCGGTGTTAAATGAATTTCTTCTTGATCTATTAATACCTTTCTAGAAATAAAATCAACCTCTAAATAATCCTTTTGATATTTCTTTATTTCTTCATCTTCTTTTTTAGATAATCTTTTAGCAACTCTAATTCTAGCTAAAAGCTCTCCCATATAAAATGGTTTTACAACATAATCATTTGCTCCTAAATCAAGTGCTTTGATTTTTTCTTGTTCTTCTAATCGTGCAGAAACAACAATAATAGGTTTTGAAGAAATTTTCCTAATTTCTTGAATTACTTCAAGACCATCAATATCTGGTAAACCTAAATCTAAAATAACGATATCAGGTTGATGACTATAAAAAAGACTTAATGCTTCATGACCCTTTGTTGTCATTAATATACGATATCCTCCTTGTTCAAAAGACATTTGCAAAAAATGAGAAATATATGGATCATCTTCTACAATCATAATTAAATCATTCATTATACATTCAACTCCTTATCACTAGGAATAGTAAAAATAAAACATGCTCCATCTTTTTCATTCTTAGCCCAAATTTTTCCACCATGAGCTTGAACAATTGCTTTACAAATAGCTAACCCTAAACCAATTCCTTTTTGACTATCATTAGAAACATTGGTATCTGTTACAAATTCTTCAAAAATATGATCTAAAATATTTTTAGAAATTTCAGATCCTGTATCTTTAATCATAAACTGTACTTCATCTTCTAATTTCTTTACATGAATCGTAATTTGATCTTTTTCTTTTGTATACTTGATTGCATTATTTAAAATATTAATAAATACTTGAACCATTAATTTACCATCTACATTAATAAATAATAAATCTTGAGGTACATCTACAACCACATTTCTTTTTTCTAATTCAGGTAAATGTTGTATTGCTTCATAAATCAAATCATCTACAACTTCTAAGTTTTTATGTAAAACTAAATTTCCACTTTCTATTTTAGACATGTTTAAAATATTTTCAACGATTTGAGTAAGCCAATGTGCTTGATCATGTATGTCTTTTGCAAGTGAATAAACATCCTCATTTGTAAGATGATCTTGATTCATCATGAGTTGACTTGCTCCAACGATTCCTGTAAGTGGTGTTCTTAAATCATGTGAGATACTTCTTAACATACTGTTAAGCATATGTTCTCTTTCCATCGCTACCTTTATTTTTTCTTGTTCTAAATAAGTAAGTTCTCTTTCTAAAGCATTTCCTAATTGGTTAGCAGCTGCTTTAATGATAATCATTTGATCTTCATTGAGTCCTTGATGACTTAATATTTCAATACTTCCTAAAACTCGATTCATTCCTATAATAGGAATTACATTTTTACTTTCTTCTTTTATTTCCAAGGAAATATTTGTTTTTATTTGAATACTTTCTTCAATATATTGATTTCCTTTTAATAAAATATATTCGATACCTGAAACATTCAATAATCTTTCTGATAAGCTATATAATTGTTTAGAAATACTTTCATTCTTTTTAGAAATAATAATTTGTTTTTGAAAACGATCCGTTAAACTACAGGCAATAACAGAAGTCATCAAAAAGAAAAGAATAAGCATAAAATCATTAGGATCACTAATATGAAAATCATAGTTAGGATCAATATATAAAAAGTTAAAACATAATACACTAATAATAGATGCTAATAAACCATAAAAATATCCTTTAGTAAATGTAGCAATTAATAAAACTCCTACAATAAATACCATTAAAATATTTTCTTTCCTAATTCCTATTGAATTTAAAGTAAATGAACAAAATAATTCAATCGAAATAATAATACCAAAATAAACTAAATACCTTAATTTTTCTTTCATAAAATCACCAAGATCATCATGACATACATTTTAGAATCATATCAACATCTTTTTTCTTTCCTATAACTAAAAGATGATCTTCTATATTAAAAACATAATCTACCGAAGGTAAAAAATCTGTTTTATTATCTTTTTTGATTCCTATGATATAAATATGAAAAGCTGCTCGAATATTAATTTGTTTAATTGTTTTCCCTAACCATTGACGTAATGCAGGAATTTCATAAATAGAATATTCATTATCCAATTCAACATAATCATACAAATTATCATTACTTACACGCACTGCTAATTTTTCAGCACTGTCACGATTAGGATAAATAACCTCATCCGCCCCATTTTTTAATAAAAATTTAGCGTGTATATCTCTTGTTGCTTGAGAAATAACATACTTGGCTCCTAATTCTTTGAGCAAACTTGTAATTTCCAAACTACTTTGAAAATTTGTTCCAATACAAACAAAACAAATATCAAAATTAGCGACACCAAAACTTTGCAAAACATCTTCATTTGTACAGTCCCCTATTTTGATATTCGAAATCAATTTTGTTAGATCTTCTAAACGAGATTCATCTTTATCTACGATCATCACTTCATTTCCAAGTGAAATCATATTACTTGCTAGATGGTGACCAAAACGTCCCATTCCTATAATTAATACTGTTTTCATAACTCCTCCTACCCAATAGCTATTTTTTCTACTGGATTTTTACAATTTGAAATTTTCTTTTTTCTTGAAAGACTTAAAGCTAAAGTTAAACTTCCTACTCGACCACAATACATTAATAAAACAATCACAATTTTAGAAAGCATTGTCAGTTGTCTTGTAATCCCTGTTGAAATTCCTACTGTTCCAAGTGCTGAAAAGATTTCAAAAAAAACATCTTGCATTGGAAGTTGAGGTTGCATGTCAAAAAGTGCAATTGCACTTATAAAAATAAATATAAAATTTATTAAAAAAACGGAACATGCTTTTTTTATCGTTTTACTATCAAAACGACGATTAAAAGCATTGGCTTCACTTTTATTGGTCATTGTAGCGTATACAAAAATAGTCAAAACTGCAAAAGTCGTGGTCTTAATACCTCCAGCTGTTGACCCAGGACTACCACCAACAAACATTAAAAACATCATTAATAAACTTGTTGAAGGTTTTAAATGAGAAACATCAACTGTATTAAAACCAGCTGTACGACAAGTCACAGATTGAAAAAATGAAGCTAAAATCATTTCTTCTTGAGACAAGGAAGAAAGTGAATTTTGACATTCAAATAAATAAAATAATACGGCTCCGCCAACAATTAAAATAATTGTCATTATTAAAACAATTTTTGTTTGTAAAAGATATTTTTTAAACTTAAACCCTTTTTCATAAATATCTTGCCAAACAATAAATCCTAGACCTCCTATAATAATCAATGCCATAATTGTTATATTAACAATTATATTAGAAGCATAAGGAGTTAATGAACCATAAGGTTCTATTGTTCCAAGTAAGTCAAATCCTGCATTACAAAAAGCAGAAATCGCATGAAAGATTCCTAAATAAATACCTTTTAATAAACCAAAATCTTCTATAAAAACAAGACTTAAAATAATTGCGCCAATTCCTTCAAATAAAAAAGTTCCTTTTATAATATGTTTAACAAGTTTGACCCCACCTGCTAATTTTAAAGAATTGACACTTTCTTCAATCAAGCCTCTCTGTCTTAAACTAATTTTTTTCTTAAGATAAGTGGCTAGAAAAACCCCAATCGTAATAAAACCTAAACCACCAATTTGAATTAAAAGTAAAATCACGATTTGTCCAAACAATGTCCAATGTGTTGCCGTATCATAAACAACTAAACCTGTTACACAAGTGGCACTTGTCGCTGTAAAAAGCGCATCTAAAAAATCCGTATGATCACTAGAAACAGGTAACAAAAGTAAAAACGTTCCAACTAAAATAACAATTGCAAATCCTAATGCAATGATTTCAACATTTGTTCTTCTTTTGATCATATAAATGTTTTATTAACCTTTCTATGTCTTCTATTGTTTGTAACAATTCAATATTTTCTTGATATAATTCTTCATACTTTTGTTTTCCAATTAAAGAATAAACTTGGACATCTAACATATCTCTATGAATACGATAATTCATTAATAAGTTATAATAATCATCTTCACAGCATAAAATGACATATTGATAACTTTGTTCAAAGTGATATATTTCTTGTTTTGGTATACATTTGATTGTATCATTTTCATATTTTTTTGCTATTTGATATTGATCATCATAAATGATAAGAATTGTTGGATATTCTATACTTTCTATAAGCTCATCAAAACAACTCATTTGTTTATATACCATAAACAAAACAATTATCAAAATAATCACTAATATAAAATCTACCATAATACTCCCCTCATTATTTCTATTATAAAATGGGAGGTATTAAGATAGTGTTAAGATACTTTGTATATACATTAATAAAACATAAATAAAAAGGATCAAGATAATTCTTGACCCTACCAATAATCTCGTTGTTGATCTGTAACTTCCAAAGTTTTTGTATTCACTAAATAAAAATCAACAAGATTTTGTGTGCTACTTTTTTTTATATACTTTTCTAAAACAATTTCATAATCTTCATCATTATTTTTATATTTATTAAATACAAGAGATAATGTATATTCATCATTTGTACTTACAACTGCATAAGGATAACCTTTAGCGTCATATTGATAATCAAAACAAGGGTTGTCTAATTTATTTTGTGCTATTAAAAGGTCATACACTTTTTCAAAATAAACTCTTTCTGGATCATTTTCTAAATCAGTAGTATCACTTTCTTGTGCTGTTGTTTCTTGATTTGCTTCCTCTGTTTGATTTTGTGACTCACTTTCATTTGCATCCTCATTACTTGTTTGAGAGTTAGACATTTCAAAAGGGTCTGGAGCAAAGTAAAATTTTAAATCTCTATCATTAGAAAGCTCATAGACTCTGATATCTTTTTGTTTTTCTAAAATATAAATAAAGTAATAATCCTTTTTATATTTAAAATAAAGCATATGATTATTGATTCTATGCAATTTCACTATTTTAGGTGAACTATTTTTTTCAAAATAAGCTTTATCATCTCCAATAATTAAAGTATAGTGTGTTGAAATATACGTTTCTAAATAAGTTTGATTTTTAATTTTAGAAACGAATTTATCATTTTTAGCTTCATTTTCTAAAGAAATCACTTCTATTTTTTGATTTTCTAAAATATAGAGCACACTTTGATAATTTCCCACTTCTGCCTTATTTGAAACATTCGTTATTTGTCTTTCAAATTTTCCATAACCTTTTTTATAATGACTATAAAGTGTAAGCTTTTGATTTTGTCGTGTATAAGCCATGTCATTATCTAAACGATGAATATCATTACCCATAATAAAAGGTAAGGCAATATAAAGTACAATCAATAATAAACTCACATAAAGACCTATCCCTTTTTTAAACTTCTTCGCTACAAAAAAGATAAGAGCGACTCCTAGTATAATACTTGTTATTTGAATAATAGGTATAAGAATCGTTGAAAGTGAAATCATTTCAACATGATTTATATAACTATAAATACTCCCTAATACAAGATTACCTAAACTTAATGAGAAAAATACAAAAAGAAGTGCAAAACAGCTAACAAATAATCTCTGTTTTTTTCCATTAATTGGTTTTTTATTCTTCACAAATTGATTTAAATAATCATAAAGATTTTCATCTTTTTCTATCACAATAGAATAATCTATAAAATTCAAAGTTATTGTTTCTTTTGAAAGAACATAATTTTCTAGATCTTTCATTTCAATGAATAGATTGTTATAAAAGAAACGATGATCTTCATCAATATAAACTAGGTCATATCCTAATATTTTTTTCTTTTTTCTGAAATTTAAATTGATAATGGCCATAGCAGCCACAAAAAGAATAATCCATACATAATCAAAACCATATAAAATACTTTCTAAAGCAAAAACTAATAATAAGACATATAAAGATAAAACAACTAATTGTCTATAAAATTGTTGTTTGATTATATTCTGATATTCAAATTCTTTAATATGTAATTCCATAGATATCACCTCTTTTATTTTAAGTTATTGATGTTTATCTAAAAAAGCAATGATTGTTTGATAAACATCTTCATTATAAAAAATACTTCTTCCATGATCTGCATCATGAACTCTACCAAAGATTACATCATAGTGATATTCTTTAAGTTTTTCATATAGTTCTATACTTTGGGTAATAGGTACAACATGATCTTTATCTCCATGAAGAATGAGAAATGGTGGTAAAGACATATTTTCTTTTAAATAGGTCATTGGTGAAGCTTTCATTAAAAGTTCTATATCTAATGATCCTAAAAAATCAGTCACATTTCTTTCTTCATGCCAGTCATATTTACTATACCAATTATTAAATGTCATAAAGTTTGTGACTCCATATAAATCAATGATTCCTTTAAAATTATACCTTTCTTGTAAAGCTACAAGTAAGGCAATATGTCCTCCTGAAGAATCCCCACTTAAAAATACATGTTTAAAATCAATAGGATAATTTTGATAGTTTTCTTTTAAATATTCAATCGCTTTTATAACATCATCTACTTGCGTTGGATATTTATATTCAGGAGCACCATGGTATTCAATAATTGCATACACGTAACCTGCTTTGACAATCGGCATAAAATCAAAAATATGATCATTCATGTCTTGTTTATACCATCCAGAACCTTGTACATGAATCACTAATGGATATTTTCTTTCTTCATCTAAAATCGTATTTGGAAATAAAAAACGAATCATACAACCTTTTTGATATTCTACATCTTTCATCCGACATCTTAGATTTTCTTTATTTCCTTTTAATTCCAAAGCACCATCTATGTTGACTGTATATCGTGGAAAAGTTTCATAACTATAATCTTTAACTTTCATAACAAACCTATTTTATACTTTCTACAATTTTTTCAACAAGTTCTTTTGAAACAACATCATAATCATTTTCATGAGGCGAAGGTGCATAGGCATATGAAACTTCATGCGTTTTAGTTGTTGGATCATTGATCCAATCTTTACATGAACTATGTACTTGATAGATTCCTGTATCCTCCATCATCTTTTTAGCATTACTTGCATTTATACCACTTCCAGCCAATATTTCAATTTGATTACCATATTTATTTTGTAAATCTTTAATTAATTCTTTTCCATCCATTGCCTTTGGTTTTAAACCACTAGTAAGAATACGATCCACACCTAAATGAATCAATAATTCAATTGAAGCATAGGGATCAGCTACACAATCAAATGCTCGATGAAAAACAACCTCTCCTTGATACTCTTTAATAATATCGATCATTTCTTTTGTTTGTTTTTCATTAATTGAACCATCTTGATTTAAACATCCAAAAGCAATCCCATCTGCCTTATTTTCAAGCATACAACGTGCATCTTCTTTCATAACTTCAAATTCAATATCGTTATAACAAAATCCTGCACCTCTTGGTCTTATCATTGTAATAATTTTTAAATTTGTATTCTTTTTTGTTAATTTCAAAGAAGCTATTGAAGGCGTTAAACCACCTAAATGAAGAGCACTATTTAACTCAATACGCTTTGCCCTTCCATAATAAGCATTTAAAGCATCTTCATAACTTCCACAACATATTTCAACTAATCGTTCCATAAACTTCTCCTTTAATTTTTCTTCTTTTATTATAGCCCATAAAAAAAGATCATCCTAGATGATCTTCTTAAAATTTTTCAAATAGTCTGTTATCTCATTAAAAGGCAGTGGCTTACTATAATAAAACCCTTGAATAAAGTCGCTTCCCATTTCTAATACTTTATGAAGTTCTTCTTCCGTTTCAATTCCTTCAATACACATATTGACCCCAACACTATGAGCCATGTCGATCATATGCTTTAATAATAAATTTTCATAATCATTACTTAAAGCATTCTTCATAAGTCCACGATCTACTTTAATACAATCTGGTTTTAAATTATATAAATAATGAAAGTTAGAATACCCTGTACCAAAGTCATCTAAAGCTAAAAGAATACTATTTTCTTTTAATTGATTACAAAAATTAACAAAAGAGCGATCTGATTCTATAAAGCCACTTTCTGTAAGTTCAATAACTAATCTATTTCGATCAACATTATATTTTTTCATTATACTTAAAATATCATTTAAAATCGCTGATTTTAAAACTTGCACATATGAAATATTAACATTTACTTTTAATTGAGATTGATATTTTTTTAATGATAAACATGCTTGAATTGCTTTTTCTAAAACCCATTTACCTACAGGAATAATAAGACCACTTTTTTCAAGTAAAGGAATAAATTCTTGAGGAGAAACTTTTCCAAAATCAGAACATTCAAAACGTAATAAAGCTTCTAAATTTTCTACTTTATTTTCTTTTATATTAATAATTGGTTGAAAATAAACATCAAATCCTTCATAAGCGTGATCTATTGCTTGATATAAATATCTTATTAATGAAGATTCTCTTTGAAATTTTTGATAATCTTCATCTAAAAAAATATTATATGTATTTTTCCCACTTTCTTTGGCTTTATTTAAAGCAAATTCAGTCCATTTCATGATTTCAGTATAGCTTGCTGTAGGATGACTACAAAAATCTAATATTCCTGCTGAAATTGTATAATAGATTTCATAATTCATAGATTCAATAAAATTGATTGTACTTTCTTGAATTTGTTGGTAAAGGCAAATTGCATCATCTTTTGTACCAAATAAATCTAAGATAATAAATTCATCAGAAACTATTCTATAAAGTGATTGATGTTCATTTAAAAATTCTTTTATATACTTACCTGTTTGTTTTAAAACTTCATCTCCAAATTTTAAACCATAATTTTCATTAATGTTTTTAAAATCATCTATTCCTAATCTTAAAACAAATCCCGTATGAAAATCATCATCTATAGGATAAATAATCGTCTTAAAACTTTCTTCCCCTAATAAACCACTTACATTATCAGCGTATTGTTTCTTACCTATTTCATTAATACACCCTATAATATATCTTACTTCATTATCTTCACAAATAACTGTACCTCTACAATTAATCCAAACAGGTATACTTTCTTTATTTAACCATCTATATTGCATATTATGAAAATCTTTTTCTTTAGATAAAATTTTATTTAAATCAGATAAAAGTAATTCATAATCTTTATAATAAACAATTTTTTTAAATTCATTTAATGGATTTTTAAAATAATAATTTTCCATTTTAAATCTTGTAGCTGCATGTGGCGAAATAAAATATTCATTTTTTTCAACATCTAGAATATATAAATAATCATCTACACAATAATCCAAAGAAACAATTATTTTTTTATAAATTTCTTTCTTTTCTTGAAAAGTCATATGTACCTACTCCCTATTATTATAATTTTAATACCCCCCCCCGATAATTTCAACACTTTTTGACATTTATTGCAAATTTTTTATAATAAATAAAAATTGTATGATAAATATACATACAATTTTTTTAATTATTCTATGATTTAAAATATTTTTATATCTCTTTTACTTCATCTTCAGTTATATCTAAAAATTGAATCGCTTCTTTAAATGACATTTTTAGCTTTATCATTAGTTTTCTTATAT
>ERZ1673737.3256-NODE-3256-length-12590-cov-4.364579_pt1 | contig 12590 bp, 6 predicted proteins | sample MGYA00580211_ERZ1673737 | MGnify/ENA primary metagenome ERZ1673737 (study PRJEB41218, sample SAMN15661789) | gut metagenome | host: Homo sapiens | place: Canada: London | collected 2015-08-20/2019-03-30 | study: EMG produced TPA metagenomics assembly of... | reverse complement strand
ACGAATAGCTTTGCTGCTATTATCATTAAAATCTCGGATCTTAGATACGGGGCAACAATATATAGTTAAAATATCTAAATGTCTTGATGAAAACCCCTTGGGATGTCACAGGTTAACTAGCGACTATAACACTGGTAATCGTTGAAATGTGACTTTCACTGACTCGCGCAATTTGAACATAGTCGTGACGCTTAATAGGTCTTGACTTTAATTGCGAGCAGGAGAAATAATCCTAACCAAGATATATCAGTCTGATCTCAGGCTATTTAAACATCGCTTTTGGCATGGCACTGAGACCAAGCTCGTGGAGTGATGACCTTGTATGAACGTGTTTTAGATCTCTAACTCAGTATCACTAATTGCATATTCTTCTACCCACAAGGTATCCGCATTGGCCCTCGGTGGAGACAACATATACTTCTGAACAAAGAGTCCACGTGACCAATCACATATACACTAGTCCCAAAAAGGCTAGTGGCGATACCGCTCTTGGCGCTCACCGCGAGTTTTGCGTCGCGACATCAACCTCCCCCAGCTGTCCCCATACCCAATCATCACTTTCGGCATCGTTTTCCATCTACACTGGCCCTATTTCAAGCCATTGTTGGCCCTTTACTCTTGAAACTCGCAACCCAGTTGCGCTTTGCAAGGACAGATTGACAGACGGGCAAGGAGTTGACCTGCCGACCGCGACAACCTGCTTTTGATCAATCATGGACGACACTTACAACAACCCAACCGGGGCGCCAGATAATGCTCAGTCCATGACTGGCATGGATGCCGCAGCGGATGCCAACCGCGCCCCCAGCCATGCTTCAGGTATGTCCCTTAAATACCCCAACGTTACATCGCATGCTCATGCAATTGAATAAAGCGCAATCGCGCCAGGATTCGCCTGTGAAGAAGGTTGAAGACACCGCTGGATCTGACAACCCGCTAGACGCCCCCGCATCCCCTAAACCCCAGAACGGCGGATCTGAACCCCAAGACGCCGAGATGGGTGGCACCGAGACCGATGCCAAGCTTGACACCGAAGGATTGGAGGATGCAGTAGGCGAATCGCACCCGCCAGTTGAAGGAACCGAGGGGCTTGAAGATGCCGTGGGAGAAGAGCAACCTGCACCCACCAAATCGTCTCTGGAAGCCGCAGCGCGCGAACAGCTCGTCACTCAAACACACGCCATTATCCTTCCCAGCTACGCCACATGGTTCGACATGAACACTATTAATCACATTGAAAAGAAAGCTCTTGCCGAGTTCTTCAACGGTCGCAACCGCAGCAAGACGCCTGCTACCTATAAAGATTACCGTGACTTCATGATCAACACCTACCGACTCAACCCCATCGAGTATTTGACCGTTACTGCCTGCCGTCGTAACCTCGCGGGTGATGTGTGCGCTATTATGCGTGTTCACTCATTCCTTGAGCAGTGGGGTTTGATCAACTACCAGGTGAGTAACCTTGCGCTCTTCTTCGAAGCCCCCGTGCTAACTTCCGCAGGTTGACCCTCAGACACGGCCTTCAAACATTGGCCCACCTTTCACCGGCCACTTCCGAGTCGTTGCCGATACCCCCCGCGGCTTGCAGCCATTCCAACCTGGACCTAACCATAGCGTGACATCTGGCAAAGCCCTCCCTGCCACCCAGCGTGCTGCCTCCTCTACTCCTGCACTCAAGGACGATCTCAACCTCGAACTCCGCCGCGGCATTTACGATGAAAAGATCAAAGACACTAGCGATAAGGAGAAGCAGACAAATGGCGAATCCAACGGTGTGGATGTTGCCCAGGAACCCAAGAAGAGATCGCACTGCTTCTCTTGCGGTATTGATTGCACGAAACTTCGGTTTCACTACGCCAAGTCGACTGCGACGTCAGCCAATGCCAGTGTGCCAGATACCAAGTATGATTTGTGTCCCAACTGCTTCCTGCAAGGAAGAATGCCTTCCAGCCATAACGCTTCGGACTTCGTCAAGCTTGAGGACAAGTCCCATTCTCATGTCCCTGACAAGGACACCCCATGGTCAGACTCGGAACTGGTCTTGTTGTTGGAGGGCCTGGAGAACTTTGACGAGAACTGGGAACAAATTGCGAGCCACGTTGGTACCCGGACTCGGGAAGAGTGTGTTATGAAGTTCTTGCGATTGGAGATTGAGGACAAATACATTGAAGACACCCCCGATTTGCGCTCCGGAAGCGGACGTGACCCCATCAGCCAGTCCGAGAACCCGGTGCTTTCTGTGGTGGCCTTCCTGGCCCAGATGGCAGAGCCCTCAGTGGCTGCCGCCGCGGCTGGCCGTTCCGTCGACGAAATTCGCAAGGAACTGCGTGCCCAACTGGAGAAGGGATCCGACAAAGGAAAGGGTTCAGTCAAGGCAGAGGACTCCATGGACGTGGATCCCGAGGCTGAGCAGCAAGTTTCTGAGAAGCCCAAGGAGTCACTCGGCACCATCGCTCTGGCCGCGTCTGCCGCCCGTGCCGGAGCTCTTGCCTCCCATGAGGAGCGCGAGATGACTCGCCTAGTCTCTGCTGCCGTCAACGTGACCCTGCAGAAGTTTGAGGTCAAGCTCCAGCAGTTCAACGAGATGGAAGAGATCATCGAAGCTGAGCGCCGGGAGCTTGAACAAGCTCGCCAGCAGCTCTTCCTGGACCGAATGACCTTCAAAAAACGCGTCAAGGAGGCCCAGGATGCTCTCCAGACCGTCAGCCTGCAAGGCCCCAACGAACACACTAACTCCATGTTGGCCGATGCCGCTACCACTGGCCTTGGGCATCACTACAGCTTCCAACCTGTGGGTGGAGACATGCGGGTTGGAGCCCAGCCTCTGAGCGCTCAGGCTGGTGCCGACTACAAGACGCTTGATCTGTAGCTTTGCCCAATAAATGTACGATATCATCCCGTGGATCTATACAGAGGGAGCTGCTTTTCGTCTCGTTGAATTATGAATATTCTGAACTTTCTGGCTAGGAAAAGGCGCACTTTGATTTTGTTCTGTTACCTGTTGGAGTTCTTTTTCTTGATTCACCCTCTCTCCAGAAAGTGGATTGTTCTCAAAGGGGTAGAACTAGGGGGTTGGGAATATTTCTTCTTTTTTTTTTACATCAATGTGTTTACTTTTCTCTAATCATATGTCTTTGATGGAATTCCTTGATAAGAGTAGCGCTAGAGGGTATAGTCGTTGAGGTATAGTACATGTCATTCTGCCGGTTTCTGATCAAACTTCCGATCAAGAGGTTGTCCATACTGCGTACGATAGTAGTCAAGCCAGCTCTCTCCACCAGCTGGCCCGGTCTGCTCGCTTGTAGACTCCTCCCCATCATCATCAGCAGCCGAAGAACTCTCGTCAATAATGATTGACCCTTCGTGGGGAGACGAGGGTTCATTGAACCTGGCCCTTTTCCGCGGATGCATTTCCACTTCCGCCTCCAGGTCGGGGAAGTCATATCCATATTCCTCCCAATCACTGCGGTAGAGAGTCCGGGCCCGCCAGTCGACGATTTCTTCTCTGTCCCGGCGTTCTGGAAGCTGCTTGGATGCTTCATCCTCGGCGTCTTCTGCTTTAATAGGTTCGACGAGATGGGATGGAATGGGTTGCTCGATGAGTCTCAGAATATGAGCCTCTTCGCGACGATTGTGACTAGCGTCTACCATCTCTGCGTGCTCTTCTTCTGGGTCCATGGCTAGTTCGTCTGGGTTTGATGTTGGTGATGAAGGGCCAGGGAGTTCTTGGGATTCTTGCGTGGGCAAGGGATCTGGTACAATATCCTCTTGATCGTCCTCTTCCATGCCATCATCCTCGTAGTCGTCTTCACCACTGTCGTCTTCGCTATTTCTCTCCTCGCCATCTCCACCTTCGCCATTCTCGCCACTCTCGCCATTCTCCGGTGCCTTTTCATCCCTCCAGGGCTGGAAATAATCTTTGTCTTCTGTCAAGATCCTCTCCGCCTCCTCGTAGCTGAAAGTTTTAGGCACCCAGCCTCTGCGATGTCGGCTGTCTGCTATAACCAATTGATTCTGACGAGCGATTTCCACGAAGCTGGGTGATTTGTGCTTCATGTTGAGCACCTCTATGGCAGCGCGCACATCTTGCGTTCGGACAGCGTTGGCTCTATCACGGCCACGACGACTCATCGTGCGCAGTCGAGACATGGCAAAGAAGAGGGATGACTGGACCAGACGACGTGTGATGCTGACAGTAAGAGCGTAGAAGTCAATGACACTACCTGCAGTCATGGACGGCATTTGGTGACGGGCGGTGACGTTTGTCGGCGATGTAGAAAGGTTCCACCAATTATCCTCTATCCGTGAGCCACCGTAATTCATGAGCAGATTTCGAGACATCCGAATCCAATCTGGAAGGTCGAGCAAATCGGCTGCTAGGCGTAGGTCACCCCGAGCTGTGCTGTCCTCGTCCTCAACGAGATCCCGAGCATGGGATTCAGTGATAATCCAGCTGTCCCCGTGCTGCGACTTTCCAGCTGCAGTTTCAGTAAGAGACTCCTTGAGTACCATGACATCCGCATATTCATCAAGCAGCCCAGTAGATTCCTGGCTGATCTGTGCAGCAGAGGGGAAATCACCCATGATGGCTGCTCTGGCATGTCGATCGGACAAATTATGGGCCTCCATTTTCTGATGCAAAAGCCTGATATATTCCATAACTTCCAACTCAGATTTGGTACCAATCGCAGCAGCAAGCTCTTTGATGCCGCCCTTGCCTTTCCGGTCGAGGCCATTGAAGAACACCTCTTTTTCCGTAGATGTCCAGATCACGGATCCATGCTGACTGACTTCGTATACCTCCTCATCCTCCCTGGTCGAAGCATAGTCATAATCGTTCTCTATTTCCGTGAGAAGCTTGTTGTAGGGTCCGAGTAAGGTGAGCGATGCGCGTATTAGCGGGGCACGCGACCCAAGCACTTCGCCGAGTCCCCGTTCAACCTCGTCGGTAACATTGTCGGAGTTTGGCTCATTATTTCCGTGTTGTATTATTTCATTTATAGTCTGTTTGGGGGTTGGAGAGCGTCTGTCGGATGCGCGCGGTTCAAAGTCGGACTCGGACTCGGCGTCGTCGGGTTCATAGGAAGTGTCGCTCATCGTTCGGGCTCGCAGGTTCGCAGCACATGCGGTGTAATCGGAAGCAGAACATCACAGCTCCCTCCAAATCAGATTGAGATGAGCGAAAGTTGTCGACTGTCGAAAGGTCAAAAAAAGTTGGAGAGCTGAGATCCACTATCGATAAGATATTTGCACTGTTTGCTCTGATTATCCTTGAGCTTCGCGACGAGTAACTTCAACCTCTGCATGGAGTTCTTACACTGTGTCTCGCGATTGAGACTTCCGGGGAAACATTTGGCAAGAAGGCCCCTGGTGCTGAGTTTGTCGCATCATGTACGGTTTAATTCGACCAAGCCCTCCCTCCCATCGGGCATTGTGCTTCGCGACTACCAAGAAGAGGCCATTCAATCCGTTTTGAAGTACTTGGACGAAGGCCATCGGCGCCTAGGAATCTCACTTGCAACAGGAGCTGGAAAGACAGTAAGGGAAACCTTCTTCTCCTATCAAGTATAGCACTGAACCCCCCGCAGGTGATCTTCACACAGCTCATCAATCGAATCCCTCCGCGAGATGCGAAAGCCACCAAAACCATGATTATTGTACATCGACGGGAACTAGTTGATCAAGCTGCAAGGCATTGTCGTCTCGCATATCCAGACAAGCTGGTGGAAATCGAAATGGGCAAGGATACTGCGACAGGCGCAGGGGACATTATCATCGCGTCAGTACAGACATTAGCGCGCGGGCGCGTTTACAAGTTCGATCCTAGCGCATTTAAACTCGTATTAGTGGATGAGGCGCATCATATTGTTGCAAGGTCATACCGCGACGCTCTGGAACACTTTGGATTGAACGAGCAATCTGCAAATGGACCAATATTGGTGGGTGTCTCGGCCACATTTTCACGGTTTGATGGTCTCAAGCTGGGTGCGGCCATTGATCATATTGTCTACCACAAAGACTATGTGGATATGATCCGCGAGAATTGGTTGGCAAATGCCGTCTTTACGACTGTCAAGTCTGGGGCCAATTTGTCCAAAGTCAAGAAAGATAATTTCGGGGACTTTGCTCTGGGCTCACTTTCCGAGGCCGTCAATACCGCAACCATAAACAGTATCACGGTTCGTGCTTGGATGGCGAATGCTGCAGAACGAAAGTCTACGTTGGTCTTTTGCGTTGATATTGAGCACGCACGTCAGCTCACTGCTGCCTTCCGTGACCATGGCGTTGATGCGAGGTATATCACTGCTAGCACCCCTAAACGTAAGCGCGCAGAAGAGCTACGGGCTTTCAAAGAGCAGGAATTTCCGGTCTTGTTGAACTGTGGCCTTTTCACAGAGGGCACAGATATCCCGAACATCGACTGCGTGCTTTTGGCTCGACCGACCAGATCTCGAAACCTGCTCATCCAAATGATTGGGCGTGGGCTTCGGCTGTTCCCTGGAAAGAAGGATTGCCATATAATAGACATGGTAGCCTCCCTGGCAACCGGAGTCCTATCGACACCGACTCTATTCGGCTTAGACCCAGATGAGGTCCTGGACAACTCCAGTGCGGAAGATATACAGGAGAAACTGGACAAGCCCAAGGAAGAAGCATCCAGCCCCGATATTACTGAGCCATATGACGGCTCAGACAACGACTTGAAACTCCAATTCACAACATACGACAGTATCTACGATCTCCTAGGAGACATGCAATCCGAGCGACATATCAGGTCACTAAGTCCGCACTCTTGGGTCCGAGTCGGCGACAACAGATATATGCTTTCTGATGCATCCGGCTGGATGACAATCGAAAAGGACGACGACTTATTCACCGCGCACCATGTCATGAAATTCAAGGATCCAATAAAGGAAGCCCTGCAATACACGCGCCCGCGCAAGGTTGCTTCCGGGCCTGATTTGGAGACCATTGTGAGGTCGGCAGATACCTACGCCAATAGCAAATTCGATCAGCATTACATTTCTACTCGGAAACCTTGGCGACGGGCCCCGGCAACACCTGGTCAGATCAAGTTGCTGAATGCAGCTCATATTCGTGACCGCACAGTGAAGGAGGAAGATCTGACCCGGGGCCAGGCAGCTGATATGATCACGAAGCTGAAATATGGGGGCAAGAAACGCTTCAAGGATTTGGAGACTGAGAAGAGGAAGAAGCTGCGGCAAGTGGATGATATGGATAAGCTGCAGAGAAGGGTCGATGTGAAGGTTGGGCCTGTGGAGGGTTGACCAGGCAATCTGTGTACAATATTTCATCTTCTTATACCCAGTTATGTTAGCATCACTCTCCGTCGCAACTACCAGTAGTCCAAATGACAACATAAGGGTCACCAATGATCAGGAAAAAGGTATGAAATTCGTAATAAAGAAAACACAATCAAGATGCAGAGCCAGAAACAAGGCCAATCTATTCCCATGGATCCAGATCCAGATGGTTGTGACTACGCACACAACCGGAACCCGTCCTATTTACCTCTACAGCCTTACCAAGATCCACAGCAAATGCCAAAACACCCGACAGATCAGGGGGGTATTTGACTCCGAATTTCCCTGGAGCTCGAGCGGGAGCTCGGCGGATGTCTCAATCTAGTATTGAGGTGCGAGGTACAAGACTTGTGAGTGGAAAGAGCCACGGCATGAATGGGGATGCTCTGGTTTTGAGTTGTCGATAAGCAAAAGAAAATGCATGTAGGACATAACCACAACTCTACAAGATCGACAGCAACTACGATATGGAACACTACCAGAAAATATAATAACGAATGTTTGAACAGGAAATGTATTTTGTTCTCAGCGTAAGCATATGAAATTCATCAACACATCATAATATGCATCCATCAATAACAGAACCGAAGCGAACGGCTTAGATGTCATCCTCATCGGAGAAGACCTCCTCACCACGCTTGCGGCGGGCAGCACGCTCCTTCTTCTTCTTGCGGAGCTCGGAGCCTATAAAGAGGGATAGATTAGCAAATGTAAATTTGAGAGAAGTGAGATATTGCAAAGTGACTTACCAGTAAGCTTGACCTTCTTCTGGACAGTAATCTTGTTACCCATGGCATCGAACTTGTCCTCATCATCGTCACCCTTGGCGTCGAGACGGGGGCCGGAACCCTGACCCTGGACCCAGTTGTGTCCGGAGGGAGTCATGACACCGTCGTTGACAGCCCAGACTTCCTCAGTGAGGTTCTCAGTGAACTCACGAGAGTGAGTAATGATGACAACACCACCCTCGAAGGACTTGATGGCCTTGGAGAGGGCACCGAGGGAGTCACGGTCGAGGTAGTTGGTAGGCTCGTCAAGGACGATGACGTGGGGGCGCTGCCATGAGCAAGCGGCGAGGACGACCTTGACACGCTGGCCACCGGAGAGACCGCGCATACGGGAGTGAGAGACCAGCTCGGCATCGAGACCGAAGTTGGCACAGTGCTGCTCAATCTCCTTGCGGACAAGGGGACGGAACTGACCGGAGGCGAGAGCCTCCTTCTGGTCAACCTCAGCGACCTGCTTGGGGTGAGAGACAATGATCTCGGAACGGGGCAACCAGGTGTTGTCGTTGGACATCATGGGAACCCACTTCTCGGACTTCATGCCGATGTTGTCACCCAGAGACCAAGAGATCTCGTATTCGTAGGTGTTCTTGAACTTTCTGCGGGAGTGGATGCCAATGACACGACGCATGGTACCCTCGACCTTGTAGATCTTGTCCATGGCCTTCTCGTCCTCCTCGGTGACGATCTTGTTGGCGCGGTCCATGGTCTCACGGTCCTCACCGGTCTGGAAACGCCACTGAATGTACTCGGAGGGAGTGGAGTTCAGGTGGTTATCGATGTGAGCGAAAGCGTGCTGCTTGATGTAGGCAATACGGATGTTCTCGTGCTGGTAGACATCACCGGCGGTGGGGATAAGTTCACCAGTCAGGACGTTAACAAGAGTAGACTTGCCGGCACCGTTGGCACCAATGACAGCAATACGGGAACCAAGGGAGACCTGGAAGGTAATTCCGGTGATCTGGGGCTTGGGGGTACCGGGGTACTGGAAGGACATGTTGGAGACACGGACAATGGCCTTGGACTTGGTCTTGACACCCTCAAGGAAACCGGGCTCGGGGAACTTGAACTCCATGTCGGAGGCACCGAGCTCGTAGTAGGACTTGGCAGCGGGGTGCTGCTTGACGAAGTCGGAGAGGGTACCGCGGTAACGGCGGAGCTTGAAGCGCTCGTAGTGGACAACGTGTTGGATGACGTGGTCAAGGAAGCGAGAGTCGTGGGAGACCATGATGGAAGTGCAAGGGGAGGTCTTGAGGTAGTTCTCGAGCCATGCGACGTTCTTGACGTCCAAGTGGTTGGTGGGCTCGTCGAGCAGGAGAATATCGGGCTTCTCGAAGACGGCACGGCACAGAGCGAGCTTCATCTTCCAACCACCAGAGAGGGCGGTGATGGGACCGGCGATCTGAGAGGGCTGGAAGCCGAACTCGTTGACGAGCTTGTCCTCGAGCTCCTCAACGGGAGGGTGCTGGCCAACCTCGGCAAGCTTCTTCTGGGTCCAGGCAATGACGGTCTGCTCGGTATCGGCAGAGTCGAGGTCGTGCTCGACGTAGACGGTCTTGACCTCATCCTTCTTGGGGAAACCCTCGAGCTGCTCGTTGTTGATAGCGCGCATGAGGGTGGTCTTACCGGAACCGTTGGGGCCCAGGAGACCGTAACGCTGGCCACGCTTGAGGCGCAGGTGAGTCTGGTTCAGCAGAATCTTGGCACCGTAAGCCAGAGAGAAGGTACAGTTGCAAAGATCCTCACCCTCCTCCTCATCAGAGGGGATGGCATCGGCAGCCTCGGCGTCGGGGCAGGCCTTCTTGCGGAGAGCCTCAGCGACGTTCTTGGCGTCCTCCTCACCGACGATGGCGGTGATGTAGGGGAGGGTGTTCTGGGTCCAGATGACGTGGTCGGACTCTTTCTCGTCAACGAGCTGACCGGAGACGGCACCAATGTAGTTGATGATCTCCTCGGAGGTGGCGATGACGTCCTTGTGCTTGGAAGCCTCGAGGACCTCCTTGAGGATGGCAGCGATGGTGGAGATGTCACCAGCGCGGGAGACCTCGGGAATCTTGCCATCCTTGACATCACCAACACGGCCGAGGGTGTCAAGAGCCTGGCGAGTCTTCTCACGGGCCTCGGGGTCGGCAAGAGTCTCGTAGTTCTTGTTCAGACCCGGCAACATCTTGGGCAGGAAAGGAGCAACGAGCTGAGGATCCTCGACAAGCTTACACATGTTGTCGACGATGACAGCGGTCTTACGCTTGATAGCGGTCTCACGCTCAACGAGACCACGGTCGAGCAGGGGAACCATGATAGCGAGAGTAGGGCTGGTCACGTCAGTGACGAAAGTGGTGGCACCGAGCAAGTGAATGGTCTCGGCGACGTTCTCGGGCTTAGCAATACACTTGATAAGCTCGGGAATGAAACGCTCAATATCCTTGTTGACAATGAGACCGCAAACCTTCTCCATGGTGGAGTAGGCGGCCTTCTTGATCTCGGACTTGGTGTCCCACATGGCCTCGGAGATGACGGGGATGAGAGTGGGAACCTGGTAACCGAGCTGAGCGGGAGCAGTCTCGACGAGGATGTTGATGCAGTCGAGAGCGGCCATCTTCTCGGGCCACTTCTGGGCGTTAGCCAGAGACTCGAGGAGAGGAGTGACAACGGCCTTGACGGCGTTGGGGTTGACGGCCTGGACGATGGCGATGGCGGCGCTCTGAGCGGCCTGCTTGACGGGGACCATCTTGTCACCGACAGCGGCGAGGACGGGGCCAAGGAGGGAAATGAGGTGGGGCTCAACACCGGGAGCGACTGTGTTGTGGGAGGCAATAGCCCGGATGCCCTCGCAGGCACGCTCACGGGCAGTAGCATCCTTCTTGTTGGCGAGCTGCTTCTTGAAGGTCTCGGCAGCCTTCAGGGGAAGGGTCTGCTCGGGGATGGGACCGGAGAAGAGAGTGGCAAGGTTGCCAGCAGCAGCGAGAGCCTCATCGGCGCTGGAGGAGATGTTGAGGTTCTTGATGAGGTCCTCGAGGACAGCGACCGACTTGGCGGTCTCCTTGCCAGTGGTGGCAGGAGAAGAGGCGACGTTTGCGGCAGGCATTTTGGAAGAAATTTTGGCGGTTTTCGTAGAAAAACGGGAAGGGGGTATTAGAGTAAAGAAAGAAGAATCCTTCCTTTTTTTTTTTCTATGAGGGTATCTCTTTTTTTGTGAGCAACAAGCCCAACAGCGTCTAAAGATCAGACGCGACGCTCAAAGATTAGAGCGTGGGGGGTATTTCTATCCTGTTCTAAACAGAAGAGAAATGAAAAAAATAAAAGAAAGGAGGTCCAACCCTCGAAAAAAGATGCAGTGGAGGAGGGGAAGAGGAAAGGAAGGGGGGGAAGATATTTATCGTGTGGCTCTGGGCGGCAAACCCTACGAAAAAAAAAAAAGATTAAAATTTTTCATTGTCCTGCGCTAGCACCGCATTTGGGCTAGTGTCGTTGGTTATGGCACCCCGATTGGCTGAGATCGAACTTGTGCCCGAATCCGTCCATTTTTATTGGCTGAACCTGGTGTCAGGCATATTTGGGCTTATATTTTCTATTATCGGCCGATGTCTATGGAAGTATAGAAGTAAGAAGTATAGCATTGTCTTGAACTGGTCGAACTCCGTAGTTGCACATCTACCAGGCCCCATCTTAGCATGGACTCTCAGCCCCGCCTAGACCCTTATACTCAAATAGCCTTGTCAGTTGAGGCATCTGGCGTTGCACCGTTCGCCACTCATGATCGGGTGGCGCAGTCTCATATCAGGGATCCAATGAAGAACTTTAAGATTTTCGAGAAGTCGATTCATATTTTTAGACGTTATTTTGTGATTGTCCGGATTTGTCCGTCTAAACCCAGACTTTCTCCTCCGGATGGCTTAATCGCCTTAGATACGGAGACAGTGACCGGAGAGCTGAGTAGACATGTCAGCCAGGACATAAGATCTGCAGGTCATCTCCGAGTGCCTGATCACACATGTATAATCAGGGGTATTAACCAAGTGAGAAATAAATGTAGGCTGAGATCCATACTGGGGTTCCCAATATGAAACGGGCTACTTTGGACCGCATTTCTTCACCGCTTGGTCTTATCGCTTATCGCGGGCAAAATTTATATCTACGTAGTCCAGCTGTCGTACACCTACTTTGCACAGCCTGTCACTACATCTGATTCGAACGTCAGATCATAATGACTGCACCGCCATGTTGTACATGTCGAACTAACACCCAACTCCTAGGGCCCTGCCGAACGGGTGTTATCGTGACCTTATCCCCCGCGAAAAAGTACCGGGTGGCAAAAAAAACCGCAAATAGCGGAAAAAAAAAAAAAAAAAAGATCAATAAATCCAAATCAAAAGCCAAAAGCTAAAAAAGCGTGGGAGATCGGTAAGCCACAGGAATACAGAACGGATCCTTACTTTTCCCCTTCAGCATTGTTCCGTTTAACGATTGCCGACTCACCCGC
>ERZ1673737.3255-NODE-3255-length-12592-cov-4.560102_pt1 | contig 12592 bp, 12 predicted proteins | sample MGYA00580211_ERZ1673737 | MGnify/ENA primary metagenome ERZ1673737 (study PRJEB41218, sample SAMN15661789) | gut metagenome | host: Homo sapiens | place: Canada: London | collected 2015-08-20/2019-03-30 | study: EMG produced TPA metagenomics assembly of... | reverse complement strand
GGTAGATTGATAGAGGGATGGTTGTGCTTACAGTGCCAATGACCTTGCCCTCAAGTGGTTGCTCATCGAAGCCAATTAGGAAAAGAGAGACTGTCTCGGCAGCGATGGCGGCAGTGGCACCGGCCAAAAGGGCGAAAGATTGGATACGCATGTTGTATTGATTTAACGAATGTCGGGGTATATAGTCAAACGAACGACAGGAATGGAAATTGTGAAAAGATGATAAGAGGAAAAGATAGAGCGGCCAGCGCCTTCATATACGACAAGAATTTATTTCAGGGTCTCTGCAGGTTTCGGCCAGAGTCCAGTCTAAAGCCATTTCGGATAATGCATACATCGCGTTGAAACGGAAGCATCCTATTGGCTCTTTCTTTGTATTCTGAAGGACTAAGCGATGACCTCTAGCCTGTTTAGGTGCTAGCGTGGTACTAGTGTCGCCAAAAGTTATACCGCTATACCTAATTAGGCCATTTGAACCCCTTAGTGGCTGCCAAAATAGCTCTATTGTCCCCTAAAAAAGCGATAAAGACTCTATAGCTACCGAGAAACTGAACTATAGAAAGGTTTTGCTCTAACTTCGTATTGTAGGCCTAAAGGAATACTAGAACCGCTAGGTACGTGAGAGACGAGACTAAAGAATTCTTAATAGGGGTAAAGAGGAGGCGGTTATCCGTGGCAACGAGGTTTCCAGACGTGCTTAATCCTTAGTTATGCCTAAGATTGCAAAAATCTTAACATTGATGTCTTCCGACAGAGAGCTTTCGTTCGACGAAATGCTAGCTTTCGTGGACGATCTCAAAACCCTCTAAGAGCGCGATTTTGACGTGGTTTATGTTCTATAAGAAAGCCCGGTATAAGGTCGATGTCCTATGAAAGATTGCCTCAAAAACATCGAATGGTGAGTTGCCCTATAACACAATGATAAAATGTACACTGACCTTTTCTAGTCCGAAAAAGCCCGATAGAAGCGCTTATATCCGTAATTGTGTTCGACGTATGATGGCTTTGGATCTTCGAGTCCTAGAGTCGCAGATGAAATTTTGTTACGAGTGTATGAAGTGGTTGCACGTACGTCAATGTCGAGATCACTGTTTTTCTTATCTTTAGTCATGGGAAACACAGCACTGTGAAGTGATTGTATACCACCACACAATCATCCGTGTTGCCCCTTCTGCTTGTGGGACATGAAACTAGATCTCGAACCGGAAGACCGACTATATTAATGGTCGAAAAGCGGAAATCTGAAGCAACACATTGAAGAGAAGCATTTTTTTCGATTGGTCGGTATCCCTGGACCACATAAAAAAATGGAACAGTCGCCACTAACTTTTTTTTGCCATATCAATGGCTGCATAGCCCCATTTTCCCAGTGGGAGTTTTCCCTCCAAAGGTCCGCTGTTGCTACGATGGAATCAGAGGAGCTTCTAAAGGAAACCTTCTCTCGAGAATTCTTTGTGAGAAGAAGTTTTTTCGCACCGAAGCCCAATCCTAGGTGTGTAATATTTGGTTCCTAGGAGCAAACGAGGGCCCCATCAAATTTTAACATCATCACCAATCATCCGCAATACACCTCCGGGCAAAAATCATCAATTTTCTCCCAAGACATGCTCATCTCATCACCATCGCACATCATCGTCCATAGATCCCATAACGCCCTCGTCCAACATTTCATCCATCCCGGAAAGGTATCATACTGGTCGACATAGGGCCACGCTTCGAGGACCTTCACATAACGCTTTGTTTTGTCTCTCTTGTATTCAGTCTCCTGCTCCAGGGCCTCCGCCGATGTACCCAGCAGCGTTTGCAGGCATTCCTCATCAATGACTATGCACATTCGATATTTGTTGAAAGAATCACGCTGACCCTGTGTATCCACCCATGCCTCAAAATGAGCACGTATCGAATCAATTGAGGCACCATCGAAGAGAGCCGCGTCTTCCATGACGGTTGAACTATGTTTGGCCCAGATTTCCTCGTAGATGGCGGGATCTACGCCAGTTGAACTCTCGTTTTTAGATGCACATTCCCTAAAGAATGATTTTTTGACAGAGGCCTCGACATACTTGACCGCAGTGGAGAAGTTGGCGTCAGATTGAGGGGAATAAGTGGTGCGATATATGACATATCCCCAGTTCGGATGGACTTTGAGTTTGTGATAAAGCTCCCATGTGGAAGCGGGCGGACGAGCGAAAGTCATATCGTGTGTGAAGATTTGGAAGGGAGCGCGAAGGATGAGAAGCCCGAAAGTGAAGAACCTCGACGAAGAGGACATCTATGTATGTCCGTCCCGGTTAGCGGATAAATTGTCCCCGAGCTCACCCTCAGACAAACCGCCTCTGGTACCTTCATTCCGAATGTCTGTTTCAACTGTTTCAAACGAGCTGTTGCTGCTGATTGCGCAGCAATTACAATCACAAAAAGATCTCAACGCGCTGATAAAAGTCAACCACCGCTTCTATCATCTGCTAAAACACCTGTTGTATCGATACAACCTTCGCCATCAGAACGGGGATGGTATTCTTCAGGCAGCTAACTTAGGATCCATCCCTGCGGTAGCTCAGTTCATCAAAGTGGGATACCGTGTGAAAGGCCAACCTGTCCATGACCGAGAACACCTCCCAGACAGATTTGGAAACCAGGTCCTCTGTTCGTGTCATTTGGAGCACCCGATACTGGATGCTGCGGAAAATGGGCATTCGGCGCTTGTCAAGTATCTACTGAGCGCGGGCTCGGAACCAGACCTTGAGAACAACCTCGGTGAAACTCCCATGCATCTAGCGGCGAAAAACGGGTTTCTCTTGGTCATCAAGTTCCTGTCTAACGGGTCGACACTTCCCATGTATAACGACACTATATTCACGTTGGATCCTGTCAAAGAGGCTGCATTAAGAGGACAAACGCAGGTGGTTGAATACTTGTTGTCTTCTTCTTCGAGCCCCAGCGACTATGCTTCTTCGTCTCTTCCATTTGCTGCTGTATCCGGTGATACAACGTTAGTATCGATGATCCTTGGTTATGGAGCAGATATCAACCACAGGTACATTGGACGGCATGTTCCTAGGAAGCCTATAAATCCGCATGGAGGAAGAGGACACGAAGCAACAGCACTATCAGTGGCAGCCACCCACGGCCATTTGACTCTGGTGAACTTTCTGCTTAACAACGGCTCCAACATTGATCTCAAAACGGGGTTCCGATGTCCCACTCTGTGGAAGACTCCCTTACACTTAGCAGCTGGGAAAGGCCATGCTGAGGTCATCAAGACGCTTTTAGCCCACGGTGCCGATGTCGATGAGGAACATTTACATGAAGCTATTTTGCAAAGCAACAAGAAGCCGCTAGAAATGCTACTCGCCAACACGGAGCCGAGAATTGCCGTTCCAATCTTTTGGAGCTCGCAGCAGAGGTTGGCGACGCTGAGATCTGCCAGATGCTGTTGGACAAAGGCTTTGACCAAGAAAAGGTTGTCGTCAAAGCAATTGAATTTGGTCAAGACTCAGTCGTCACCTTTCTCCAGGCAAACGGATTGGATCCTGATTTACCAACCCTCCGCCATTCTGCTATCAACCTAGCAATCTCTTGCGGGCAAAGCGGCATCATGGAACTGTTATTGCGCCATGGCGCTCACATCTACCCAGTTAGCCTGAAATTGCTGGATCTCTATGCCCCCGCGCACATAGTTGCGCTAGCAAAACAGTTCCCTGTGCATTCCCTCCCAAAAAGGGAGATGTATCCCTCTGTGTTTATCTGGCCGCCTGAAGCTCAAATTCAGGATATTGATTAGGCTTTGGTGAAAGTAACTTAGAGCGGTAGGAAATTGTGACACCTCTGCTAGAATGATGTCAAATCTGAATGTCTCAATTATCTAAATAAGACCCAGCCTGCCCCCTGTATTACTTAACTTAAGTTACAATTTAATTTTAACATAACGACGACCAGTTTAGTCGTGCGTAACGGTGGTAACTTAAGGGTTTATGACTTAGCACACAGTAGAGGAAGTGATCCCAGGAACATTACATAGTATGATATAGACTTAGAAAACTACTCTGGGAGCCGATCACCTCCCGATACAGTCCAGATTACATTCCGAACAATACAGAGTGTCGACATCAGCCCAGCCGAGGTCCAATCCATCCGAGCTGTGGGGAACTCCAACATTTCTCCCTACTCACTTAATTTATAACCGTTAGTGCCCCGGACCCAGTACTAGGTCACCCATCCCCACCCGGACCCAGCTAGAGAAAAGTCACACATATAACTAGCGTGTTACATTTTACTGATGTTGCTTACCCAGGCCGCTTATGCCTACGCTCAGCTCATGCTCAGTAAACGAATCAAGGCACTTAGATGATGATCAGTGAGTGGATCAGGGCGCTCAGGGGCGTGCTAGGATGAGAGCATATGTGACATCGCCAGTAACGGGTGGGTCCACCACAGTAGGAGCTTCGGGCCACAGTCGGAGCTTCGGGCCACAGTAAAGAATTAATCCGAAGGTGCCAAGTGTTTTAGAGGTAATGTCACCCTTCGAAAGTTGTATTGTTCGTCCTCGTAGATTGAAACCAGGTGTATTTATTCTTAATGTTCTTCGCAATCGATTTCTAGATCACTATAGTAAATACGATATTTATATAAGATTTTAAGAGACAGTAATGCTATTTAGATTATATTAAACCTACTTATAGGGCTAAAAATTTATTATATTATTTACTATGGTGTTCTAAAGTACGTAGCTCGGGGGTGTGAATTACGTTAGAACGGGGCGTAATGAGAAGGTTCGAAAAGGTATTGCCAAGCAATTAATATTACTAGCGGTCAGGTTTGAACCAATCATATAGGATGCAACTATGCAAAACATATTGTGGCGGACCCGCCCGTTACTGGCGATATGATCAGGGTTCTCTGCTAGGATTTAGTGACCAAAAACCGGAAGGTCTGAGCACTAAAACGGAAAGGGAAGGCCAAGAAGTGGCAGAGGTAATTAAGTAGATAGGCTGAACGGGGCGTTCCGTATTCCGTGCCCCGTGACATCCACATCGGGGCTGGGTCAGCACTGCCCTTTCCCTCGACCTTGTGCAAAGAGTTCATCATGGATGTCTCTAGTGTCTGATGTCTGGTTCTGTCGGGTTTGCTGGTTATAAGAACCCAAGGGTGCCTCCTACATACTCCGAGCTACGTCCACCATCAAAACTGGCCCCACAATCAACATGCTGGAACCTTCAAGCAAATTGGAATTCACCCAGTACGAAATCGCCGGTGGTAATTGGAACTCTGAATACCAAATCGTGACCGACGGCTCAACCATCTACCACGTCCAAAACTCAACTTCCACGCCAGACAAACCAGAACTTACTTTCTACGCCGGAACGAACACCAATGGTCTAGTCGCGGGAACTGGCAAATTCATTCGCTTCTCATCAGACGTCAAGATCAACCTAGGTGATCCAAGCCATCCGGACAAGACAACATGCACTACCACTCTAAGCAAGAAGGGTCTCCTCTCAACCCGCCACACCTTTCAAATGGATCTCCACGGCGAAAAGCGCACTTTCACTTGGAAGAACACTGAATCCCATGAGAGCTTCGGTCCCACTGGGAGCCACAAGATGGTCGACGAACAGAACCAGGTTCTAGCGGTTCTCTCGCCTGGTGGTGGTCGTGTGCAGAAAGATGGGTACGTGAATGTTTATGCATTTTGGGGTGAGAGCTTTGATTTGATGGTTCTTGTTACTGCACTGGTTCTTAGGGAAAAGACCAGGCGGGAGAAGGGGGAATCTTCGTATGTTGCGGCGGGTGGCGTATCTACTGCGGCTGCGTTTTGAAGGGATAAGTTATCATAATCAAATGTACGTTTCATGATACCTTTTATAGTAGACCTTAGTGTCATTACTCTTCTCTAGGATAGTTAGGTCCCTAGGGGTCCGTTTATTTTGGCCTATCTAGTATTCAGTACACTGCCGTCATTGTTTGGTATCTTTAAAGGTTAAATAGACCGCCCCTTTATGATAAACGGACCGGCTTACTATCTCAGAGAAAGCGTAGTATTTATATTATCAATATCTACTGTACGTGTACTTCGCTATATGAGAATCATAGTAAGCCACTGATAAATCTGAAATAAGCCCATAGAATGTCCTTGAGTATCATGTCTCTAAGCTCGTATCCTAAATAAGTTTGGTGATTCGCCCTATCATGTTTACATTTTACGTTTACTGTGGAGTACTGACGATGTATATTCATAAAAAAAATGCATTTGAGAACTAATAACAATCTAGCACAACGCGAATAATACCCAATTAACACTGTGGCAAGATATCGCCATGAATCTAAAGAAATAATCTATAACTTGTCAGCAAAATTAGCAACATTAAAAGAGAGAGGATTTTCAAACGTTCTCAATGTCGAACCGCAGGTTTAGCTGTTTTCGTTTCGCGTTGAAGAATGTGATTTTAGCAATTCGCTTGACACCCTGGCCATACGCACCTAGAATGAAATATGCGACAACCTTGCCGAGTCGCGTACCCAGCAAGGCATTGAACTCCGGCGATGGAGGCATCCAGACTCCCGTAGGCCACTTTCCATGGTCATCATCGCTTGGATATGGAAGCCGATGAGCGTCGCAAATTGTCGTGATACACTCTACCGTGTCCTCGTTCTGGACATCGGTCAGAAATACGTACCGCAAGTCACTCAGTGAGGAGTAGTTTTCATAGATCGCCTTGGTTAGTTCGGAAATCCATGGAGCGGTTGAGTCATTTTCTCTCCTGATGCATTCAATGATCATCACTCCTGGACCAATTCGCCCGGACCAGTGGGCCCATGGGAGTTCGTTCTTGTGAAGTGAAAGGAATTGATAGACAGAATCTGCGTCCTCTACTGCGGTCTCGACTGGTAGACCCAGACTGGCGACCCAATAAGATTGGGTCAGGCTCAAACATGTCGCTTTGCTATATATGAAATATTCTGACGGCGGCAGATTTGCCATGGTAACCGTGGTCTTAGGAATAGGACATCCGGGTTCATTGGCGTTGTTCAACCATTTTCGCAAGTTTTCTCCCTTCGGATCCCACTTAGGGTAACTTAGAGCCATCGAGATGTTGACGATTTCCGTTGAAGTCTTAATGATTTGTTGATGTAACTTGTTTCGTGTTCAGCTATAGGGTGGTTCCGGCTACCTTAAATAGCTTTACGTGCGACATGGCAGTGAGGGACTTGACAGTACTATCAAAGAGACAATGGGATTATGCAAATAATGAGATGAAAGAGGTACTCGATGAAAGCCCATTCAACAAATAAAGGGACCAAAAAGCGAAGGGTCAAAATAATCTCAGACAAAGAGTGAAAGAGGTCTTGAGTGACTAACACCTCGAGACTGGGGTCGGATCAAATGGTTCACGGAGATGGACAGCACAGTGGTGCTGGCCGGGTAGGAAGCTTCCATTTGGTTGTCCCCGGAGCTTCCTCATGTCTTGACAATCTCCGTTCGTCTTCTCTTTCGATAGGTAGTCGAAGACTTCACCACCAGCCGCCTTACGCTTAGCAGCAGTCTTGCTGACCGTGACTGTCTCGGCATACCAGTCTTTCCAGTCCCCTCTGCATCGACCATGGTGTTTGCGCTCTTGACTTGTCCAGAATTCTTTCTATCTTGCCACATACTTCTCCTGCGTCCGACCACCATCATCAGGGAATCCAGTCTTTCTGCTGATGACCCGGCAAACAGCCGTTCAATCCATGCGATGTCATGGTTGGATACACATATTTGTTGGTATAGAAGATTACAAGCCAGTGATTGAGTCTGACCTTGGCGAGAGAAGGAGCCTGCGGCGCTCGTCCAAATTTCCTGGCTGCGTCTGGTTTGCTGGTCGGGGGCTTCAAGTCGGACGAATGCCCTGATGTTGTCTGTCCTATGTCACCAACTGAGGGTGGCAGATAGAGACTTGGAGAATCGGGAGCGAGCTTTGCCAGAACCTTCGCTCGGTGTCCTTGTTCAAATGCGAAGACTAGAAATTGCTCGAGCGAATTCTGCAAACATTTCATCTCGAGAAGTCCCTCTCAGACCCATCCTATTGGAACGCCCTCAATTATTGGCAGTCGTAGGCCCTCGTATCCGGCCGTGGTAATTGTTTGATAGGAGGCGACTCTGTTCAAAGGTTAGCAGATTCATAGAGATATTCAGTCAGTCATCAAAGTTAAGATAGCCTATCTGCGTCGTCTTTCTGTCGTCTATTTGTCGTGTAAAAGAGGATAGGTGAAAGGGGTAGAGGATAATCAAGGAAGAGGGTGAGGAAGTAAGATAGTGTAGATGGAAGAGGGTAAAGCTAGAAATTAATTGCTACATATAGTAGGGAACCCTTTCCGATAATTAAGAAGTAAAAGGGGGATAGAATATATTATCTAGCTAAAGCTACTCACACTCCTAGTAACCAAGAGGCAAAGGAGGGCGAGAGATCCTAGAAGAGCAAACAAAGGTCATATTGACTGCCCCAATCAACTCCACGGGAAAGTAATGTTGAATAGCTTTTGGCTCTATTATTCCTTCGCTGTATTATTTATTGCAACTGTACTCTGCTCGCCTCATTATATCCATCTTTATCAACGCAAGAGATTCATCTACTGGGTGCTGCACATAAGTCTAATCACGTCTAGTCTCCCAAACAAGCCACTTGACAGGCCACTAATCTAAGCCTTGCCATCAGACAGCGAGACAACAGCCCACTTACCGCTCCAGGCCCACTTGCGAGACTCCGAGCCACCACCACCAGGCAGTTCACGAAGTTTCTCGTCCTCGCCGGGGGGGAGGCCAACGACGGTATCAGCCTTGCAGGTGCGGAAGGCCAAGACACGAATACCAGACTTGGGACCGAGGGGGCCGATAGCCTCTGTGAATGGCGTGGTAGGATCCCATGCGGCCTGGATTTTATTAGCATACGTTCAAGTTTATCCGTGAATGAAAGGGTCCACTTACATCATTGACCAACTTCCGGTAGTTCAAATCACCCTTGAACAGGACAAGCTCGCTCTCCTTCAAATCTTCAAAAAGCTCCGGGGCAACATGCGGCATACGCCAATAACCACCCTGAGTAGTCCAGAACGCGTGCGGGCGCAAAATTAGCTTACCATCCTGGTGGAACTGGCTCCACTGCTCGAAGAGAAATTGCACGTCGGACACCTCCTTCTCTGAAAGTGGCGGGGACGTCTTGCCGGAGTCATCGGCGGCTGTGTAGAAGGCTTGTGGGTCGACCATGCTGTTGAGGAGGTCGGAGAAATCCTTCGGCGTGACATCGGACACAAACCATGGGAAACGCTTGGGGTGGAGAACGACTGTTGTCGCCAGGCCTGCGGAGAGCAAGTATCCGCCGAGAATTAGGTCGACGAAGAGCTCGAAGCCGGAGTTGTCTAGGACAATGTCGACGCGGCGCTCGCCGTCTTTCTTCTCTTTACGGGCTTTTTGCATGGAGTCGAAGGCGGCGTCGAGGTCGTTGACGATGATGTTCTTTTGAGAGTCCTTGCGCGCTTGAGAACCTTGAAGCTTTTGGATATCCTCGTATGTGAGAGATGTCAAGAGAGAAAGGTCGGTAGCATTGCCCCATAGGCAGATCTCGCACATCTCTGAGAAGAGAAGCTTCTCGGCTTGTTCAACCTGTTCAGGCGACTTTCCTTCCGCTCCTTTGCCTGACTCTGCTTCTTGTGCTAGCTCGCGATACCTTGCGGCGAGTTCTAGTACGGCAGGGCGAGAGGACTTGAATGTGTCCATCTTCTGGCGGGCGAACACATCATAGCCCTTCCAGTGCTTTGACAATGCGAAGAGAGCTTCTATCCGGCGATCTGTGTTGATATCAAGTCAGCATCGGTTTACTTTACATTCAGTTGGCTGGGGGCGTTTGGCATACAGAGGTAGCATTCGGCGTACAGCCAGGGCACGTCGTGCCAGTGAGGGTTTCCTCGCTGCTCCAGCTCCTGGTTGTAAGAGGCAATATCGGGGTGTCCGTCGTCGTCCAAAGGGCTATCAGTCGATCGGTCAGAAAAGTCTCCTCTTCAAGGTGTGGAACGAGAAGACTCACGTAAGTTGTCGGTCATGCTGAAGCTCATACTTCAACTTAGCCATGTTGGCAATGATACCCTTGCCTTCGTTGGCCTTCTCGTCATCATCCACACCAACGACCGTGCGGTGCAGGTCATCAATGGCACCAGTCTATGCCCATCACATATAATCAGCAATTGACACCGAGGCCTTAGTCGTCCGAGGTAAGCTTACAATGATAACGGGCCATCGGTCATTCGCTGAGACCGAGGCAAAGCTCGACTTATCGGAAGTGAGGTATTGAGCTGATCAGGTTAGCATCGGATACAATCCGGCCGCAAAACACCACTTACGAGTCTTAGGATCGAATTCCATGACTGCTTTATGTGAAGTGGTCTACCAGATCGGAGAGCAAAAGAAATGCATGGGGCAGAATCGAGGGGAAACCGCGGGGCAAAGGCGGTGTGAAGTATACAACGGCGACGTCACAGCTACAGTACAGGGAACAAGTTGGAACACGTCAATCATGCACATAAATACATTAGGAACATCATTTCTAGATCTCTTGGCAACGCCGCGCTTGCAAAACAGATTCCCTATCACATCCCCATAAGAGGCGAATTTTGTGCATATGCCTGGGACTGTTAGCTTGAAACTTGAGTCGAGATTGAAGGGAACTTACCATCGGCTTGATATCGGGGTGGGGCACGGCCTCGAACACTTCGTAGTTGAGCTTGAGTTCAGGGCCGATGTTAATGTAGGCACCCTTGTTTTCGGTCGAGTCGCAATACTTGGGAGCGGAGAAGACGGTGATACAGCGGCCGTCGTGCTCGACCTCGTAACCATCCATGCGCACCTCGTGCGAGCGGATGATTGCTTCCAGACCGTTGTTCTCGCAGAAGCGCTTAGTGACATCTGGTCCGAATTGGAGGCCGACTCCACGTTTGCTGGGGCCACGGCCGGGCATTGTCTGCGGGTCGGTCCAGAGCATCTCCATCATCAGGCCGGCTTGGCCGGGTTGCCGTTGGTTATGGCGGTTGAGCTTGCGGATATCGTTCAGGGTAATCTTGTCGTCGGAGAAGAGACCGCCGTGTAGGACGAGGTACTTGTCGCCGATCAAAGTGGCCAGGGGAAGGGCGGAGAAGGACTCGGAGAACACCTTGAATACGCGCTCGTTATACTTGGCCTTACATTCGCCTTCGAATCCGTAAACCTTATTCATATCGTCCGTTTCATGGTTTCCGCGGTTGAGGAAAAGACCGTTGGGTCGCAGCCACTTGTATGCATATAGGAGCAGGGCAATTTCGCAAGACCAGGAGCCACGGTCGACAAAGTCACCGTTGAAGAGATAAGCGTGGGTATCAGAGGGAGCGCCGTTTCGTCTGAAGATCTCAAGCAAATCGAAGAATTGGCCTGTTCAAGTTAACAACCGCTTAACTATGGCGTGGTAGGCCGAACATACCGTGTGTATCACCGCAAACCGTCAACTTCTTGCCAGATTCAACGCCAACCTCCACCATCGTGGGCTCGGCGTAGACGAGATCCTTGACAGCCTTGATTATCTGGAAGACATACTTGCGGTGGATCTTCTTTCCATCCTTAAACCGCTCAATCATGTCATCAATGAATTCCTGTGACATTTCCTCGCCGAGGCGCACACCATCGTAAGCATCCTCAACCTTGATAGCCTCAATATCCAGGTCCGCAAACGCGGAGGGCGGGTCCGAAACTTCAATGGCCTTCTCGAAGTTTATGCGACGAACAAGCTTCTCACACTCGGCAGTCTTGAGCTTCGCGCTCTGGTTGGCGGGCTCCCGCTTGACAACGGCCTTGAAATCCTTCAAAGCATCCTGGTAGCTAAGAATGGCAGCATAAGCCAGGGCACGGCGCCAGTAAGCCTAGAAGAAACCCAATTTCAGTATATATCCTCACACAACCTCCATCTGCAGGATATGTAGCGACGGACCTTCACATAGTTGGGATCGAGCTCCAATGCCTTTGTAGCGTCGGCGATGGCAAAACCGAATGCCTCGAGTTTGAATTGGGCCTGTAGCAGGGGACGTATCAGCAAACACCATTCCAGTCTAAATGCACACGCGACTCGCGAGAATGTGCCACCATGAGTTTCAGGAACGCACCTGGGCCCGGTTGCAAAAGAAGGACGGATCCTGGTCATATTTATCGATAGCCTGGTTATAAAAGTCGACAGCTGTAGGCCAGTCATGCGCAGCAAAGGCCTTGTTGCCTTGCACCTTGAGAGCCGTGCCGGCTGCTTGATCGGTAGCCATTGGGGGGCGGAGGAAAATGCGAGGGGCACGAGACAAGCGATGATCGGGATCGGAGAGAGGGTAAAAAGAAAGCAAAGAGAAAGAGAGCAGAACCCCGAATGGAAAGCTCCTGAATAGAGAGAAGGTAATAATAAGAAAAAGAAAGAGAACTAAGCGTGGCGGCTAAGAAAAAAAAACGAAGGGACCCTTGTTCCTGGTTCTCCCATGTTCTTTTTCCCCGATCGCAACGGGGCTTGGCATCCAGACTCGACCTCCGATCTCTTTTCACTCCTCCTTGCCTTCCTCT
>ERZ1673737.3253-NODE-3253-length-12594-cov-8.320919_pt1 | contig 12594 bp, 16 predicted proteins | sample MGYA00580211_ERZ1673737 | MGnify/ENA primary metagenome ERZ1673737 (study PRJEB41218, sample SAMN15661789) | gut metagenome | host: Homo sapiens | place: Canada: London | collected 2015-08-20/2019-03-30 | study: EMG produced TPA metagenomics assembly of... | reverse complement strand
TCACTAAGGTACGTAGAAAAAGCCACCGGTTTTGGTGGCTCTTATAGGGAGATTATTATGAAAAAGTTTAGGATTTTCTATCAAACAAAGTTAGGAGGTCTTTATTTGATGGTTTTATTATAAGGCGGTTTGCTTAAAGAAAACTTAAGAAAAGGCGCTGATCGAAAGAATCGGTCTGAAGTCTGAGACGTCTTTATTCGCTGAAGAAATCAATGCCGGTTTTGTTGAGTTCGTTGACTCGCAACATGAATTTTGTTTTGATTTGAACAAGCGGGCTTCCGAAATTTTCGAGTGCAATCAAACCTTCCAGGGCTTTTAAGACTTGCTTGGCACGGTAAACCCCTTCCTTGTCATTTAAGCCAAGGAGGGCATAGACCTGCATAAATTCTAACTGCATGGAAATACTGGTGTTTAAAATCGGTTTGCGCTTGCGAAGCTGGTTAATCGATTGAAGAAAATTCAGAGCTTCTAAGTAGAGTTCTTTTTTAATAAGATAGTTAGCTAGATTTAACAGTAAAGAGGCCAATGCATTGGCAGAGTAGGCAGAATAACTGCTTTCAAAAAGTTCCAAGGATTCCTTTCGAATCTTAGCGACGACTTCATAGGGCAAGACAGATAAAAGGGCAATGGTGAAGTCTTGCTCAATTTCATTTTGATAGGCAAAAGGCACTTCTTGAGCGATTCGTTGAATCGACACAGGTGCGTCTTCCAGGTGGATCTCTTTTCCCATCGCGTTATTGACATTGATTTCAAGCGAACGCAAATAGAGTTGCCAGAGCTCTTTGTTCTCCTCGGCAACAGGTGATTTTTCGTGCTTTAAGCGCTCAATAATGGACAGAAAATCCATGTTTTCTTGATTGATATGTTTCATCAAAATGGGGCTGAAATTTTGAATAGTTAAGCCAGGATAATGGGACAAAAAGGTGTCCCAATCCACCCCCATAGACAGCAAGAGGCGAGAGAAGGTCTCGATGGTCACTCCTTTTTGAGAACGCTCAAATTGGCTGAGGAACTGAGGAGAGACAATATCTGCAGCGACTTCTTTTAGAGAAAGACCGCGTGCTTCACGAATTTTACGGAATGTTGGACCAAATGGCGAAGATGAGGACATAGGGGAACTTCCTTTCAATTATCATACCATTAGTATACCTCAAAAAAGGCTGGAGTTAAACTCAGAGTTTAATTTTTGACAAAAAAACTAGAAATTCTTCGATTTTTAAGAAAAATGAAACTATAGTTTACATGGCCCTTTTTTAGGGAGGGATTTTTGATAAAATAAGGTCAATTCTAGAAGATAAGCTTATAACAAAAGGAGATTTACAATGACGACACAAGAAATTTTACAACTATTAGATGAAAAGCGCGTACTAACAGCCCCTGCAGCAGTTGCTTGGGATGAAGTTCAACGGCAACAAAACCGATTAAATAAAGCAGCGAAGAGACTCAATGGGCCAATCACGGTCACACTGGCCCTCAATCTTCTTTTCGCCTTTACGATTTTTCTCTTAGAACAAAGTCACCTGATGCACGGTTTTCTACTGATGCTCGGATTGATGGGTGGGTTGATTGCGATCAAATATTTTGTATTTGTAGCCCCAGCCAAGCAAGCTCTTGCCAATGCCCAGGCCCTTTATAACCAGGAAATCAGCCAACCAGCCTACCAACAAGGGATGCAAGGTTTCCCGCAAAAATTTTACAATTACCACGATCTCTTCCGACTGTATAACTTAATTGCAGAAGGACGTGCCTCTACCTTGCCAGAAGCCTACAATCTGCTTGAAATGCAACAATTCCAAGAAACGCAAGTCAATCTGCAAGAAGAAGCCAATGCCCTACAAGCTGATATCGCACGTAGTTCAAGGGTCAGCGCCGTTGCTAATGTAGTCACTGCTTACAATACTTATCGTATCCACAAAGATATGTAATGTCAAAAAGATAAAAGATGAAAAAACCTCCCAAGAGTCATGATCGAAAATCAGAGCTCTCGTGGAGGTTATTTTGTTGTCCTGTAAAAAGTAGTTCCGCAAGGCATCCATGTACTTAAGTTCGCTAACGTATTAAGGACCGTAGTTCTCACTGTCGTTCGAACTGCGTCAACGTACCTAAGCTCACTACCGTTCACTAAGGGAATAAGGAACGTAGTTTTCGCTTCACTCAAACTGCATCAACGTACCTAAACTCGCTGATGCTCGTAAAGGTACGTAGAGAAAAAGCCACCGGTTTTGGTGACTCTTATAGGGAGATTATTATGAAAAAGTTTAGGATTTTCTATCAAACAAAGTTAGGAGGTCTTCATTTGATGGTTTTATTATAAGGCTGATTTCTTAAAGAAAACTTAAGAAAAGACGCTGTTTATAAGAATCGGTCTTAGGTCTGATATTTTTTTACAACAGAAGCTATTTAGATTTTTTTCTAAATAGAGTTGACAAACCCATCCGAAAGTACTAGAATCTATTTAGAAAGATATCTAAATAGATTAGAGGAGATAGAGAATGAATTTTGCGCAAACATTTAAAGCTTTATCGAATCCGATAAGAAGAAGTATCTTAGAGTTGCTAAAGGCAGGGAAATTATCTGCTGGAGATATCGCTGGCAACTTTGATGTGGCAGGAGCGACCATTTCCCATCATTTAAGCATACTCAAGCAGGCAGATTTAATTCGAGAGGAAAAAGAGAAGAATTTTATCTACTATGAACTCAATACTTCTGTTTTGGAGGATTTAATGGTCTGGCTCGTTGATTTGAAAGGAGACTCTACTGATGAAAACGAATAAAAAACTATTGCTATTAACTTCTATGGTGATCCTTTTACCCATGCTTTGGGGGTTGATAATTTGGCCACAATTGCCTAACCAAATCCCGATTCATTTCAATTTTGCCGGCCAGGCCAATAACTTCCAATCGAAACCCCTGGTTGTGTTTGGTAGTCCTATTTTCGATCTCATGGTGCATCTGTTTGTGACCTTTATGATCGGACGTGATCCTAAGAATAGTGCTATGAATGAAAAAATGCTAAAAGTAATCTACTGGTTTATTCCAATCGTTTCCTTAAGTATCTCCTATCTCATCTATAGCAAGGCGCTAGGATCTACTACCAATCCATCAGTTTTTGTTTCGGTGTTGCTGGGTCTTATCTTTGTGATCATGGGCAATTACATGCCTAAGCTAAAAGTGAATCACACGGTTGGAATCCGTCTGCCTTGGACCTTGCAGAGTGAAGATAACTGGCACAAAACCCATCGCTTGGCAGGGAAGTTGTGGGTCCTCGGAGGTTTGATCCTCCTACTTGAAGCAGGCCTTCAGTTTGCTGTCCCTTATGTAATGGGGATCGTCATCCTCGCAATTGTTCTCATTCCGATCCTGTATTCTTATCAACTAAGTCGGAAAAGTCGTTAGTATAAAAAACGTAAAAACCAGTAGAAATCCGTGTTAGGGTAACTTCTACTGGTTTTTATAGTGCTTGATTTCATCGTTTTCTTAGCCAAAACAAATTGAAAACAAACGCACTTATCGCGTATTGAATCGAACCAAGTGGTGCCTAGTTTTCGAAGAATTTCGATATATATGCCATTCTTACCACCACTCCGATAGAGAAGAAGTTATCTTATTAGCAGAAGGTAACAATGGTTACCAATCAAATGATAAATTATTGACAGTATCTGCCTGTTATAACGGAAAAATGAAGAAATTTCTAATAAAATAGCAAATAACAACTTTCGGGAAAAGAAACATTTTTCGGAAAGTTAATAAAATTTTTGAACTTGAACTAAGAACAATGGAATTTCCATTATTTTTTGATATAATAACACTATAATTTAACTGGAAACTGCCAAAATCAATTGCTTTAAAACATTAATTAATACGATTATATCAATATTTCAAAGCTTTTTGCAAAGTGCTTTTTATAGGTTTACACTTAAAATAATTGTTGAGTTATATAGAAACCTTTTAGATAAAGACTGAGTACTTTCAGAGTATAATATAGTTATGTAGAGTTTAAAAGAATTGAGGAAAGTAATATTGGCTAAATCTCACATATCAGAATTATTACCAACTAAGTATAGAAAACGTCATCAATTAATGCTATATTTGTATGATATACTAGTTGATATGTTGGTTAAAGCTGATAAATATCAATTATCAAATCTATCTTTTAGATTTACTAAAGAGATAAATGGTGAAATTGACTTATTTGATGAACTAGATAGGCAAAAAGATTTAGATATTTCTGAATATGTATATATACCTCACATCTTTTTTTCAATTTTACGTGATTTAAACTACTATCTATTTGAATCTCTGAGTTGTATAGAGAGGGGAAAAGTTACTGTTGCATTTTCTCTCGCTAGGAAACCTTTTCAAGATAATTTATTTTATTTAAGTTGGATATTGGCTCAACCACATGATTTTTTAGAAAAAATACAATATGGATCCCCTAGGGAATATGACGTAAGTAATTTGAAGGGTAAAAAAGAATTTGTTATTGACCTATTTTTAAAAGTAAAAGAATTGATTCAGTATGAAAATGATTTTTTGGATTTTAGTAAAAAATTACTTGATCCTGAATTACTATATGACATTATATATAATCGAAAGGCAGAAAATAGTTTAACAAGTGTATTCGATCAATCTATTCATTTGGTGACAAAGAATAAAAATTATCCTACGGAAAAGCGAAATCTTAATTTTATATTTTCCAATGATGAGATTTGGGATGATTTTTGGCATTTGTTCTATGAGAAAACACCCTACATTCTAATTTATTTAGTAGAAGTAGCTATTGCTATATTCGAGAAATATTTTGATATTGATTCAGAAATAGTTATCCTTAACCGGTATATTAGAAATTTAAAGATAATTTTTGCTTTATCTGGAGAAGAAAATAAAGAATTAGAAAGTATTTTTGATTTACTATTTAGTAGTGATAATCTTAGCATGCTTTGTGAAGAATGTAGAAAACCATATGAGTTCAATACTATTTTAGTAAAGGAATTAAAAGAAGACTATCTGTATACTTGCCAAAACTGTGGCTTGATAGAGCGATTAGGGCAATATTTTGTGAGTGATGAATTACTGAGTAATAAAAGAAAGATTTTGATTGATAATTCGAATGATGAGAATTGGAAGTTGGTCTAATACAATAAAAAGGTAGTCCCGACATAAAAACCATAGCTTGATGAGGGAGCGCTTCCCCTTTTTGGATTGTATTGATGTCGGTTAAAATCTGTAATTCAGCTTCTTTAGCCTCCTTCTTTGTTTTAAAACGTTTATCATAATAATTGCCTGAAATTCCAAGTGAAGTTCTAACTTTTGCTGGGACATAGACTTTTAAACGATAAGAACCATTCCATTGTACTAAGGGATAAAGTGGCAATTCTAGCTTTCGGTAGTGTTCAAATAAGGTATCTATCCTTTCTAAAATCTGATGAAGTAAAAGTTTTTGGTGGTATTCATCAGGATAGATTTTTAACGAAAAACGAAGCTTTCATAAATCCGTTGAAAACTTCGCTCATAATAATTCATTTTCTTTCCTCGCTTTCCTTTAGAATAGAAATTTTTAAAAATATCCATTTAAACGGACATCTTGACAGCTAATGTTTCATCAGCTTAAAAGAGTAGAAAACAAAAAAGACAGCTCACAAAGAACTGTCTTTACATCTTAAACAAATCCGCATGACTGCCCGTATCGGCTAAAGTAAGGGTTAGAATATCGTCTTCAATCAGATAAATCAAGAGCCAATCAGGTTTGATATGACATTCCCTAAAGCCGACGAAGTTCCCCTTTAATTCATGGTCACGGTATTTTTCTTCAAGTGTCTGCCCTAGGCGAAGTTTTTCAATCACTTCATCTAGGAGTGTAATATCCAAGCCTCGTTTTTTCATTCGTTTGTAGCTTTTTTTAAAAGCAGAAGTAAACTTGACTTGATACATTTAGGCTTCCAGAGCTTTCTTTAGATCTTCCATATTGTCATAGGAAGCTACAGAATTGTCACGAGAAATCCGTTTCGCTTCAGCAATAGCTTCTAGCGTTTTTGCATTGTAGTTTGGCATTTCAACCGTGAAAGGAATCCCTCCACGTAGGACACATTGGCGAAGAAAAATATTGACTGCGCTGGACATATCCATTCCTAAATCATTAAATAATGAAGTTGCTTGCGCTTTTACGGTCTCATCAATCCGAATTTGAGTTGGTACAGTTGCCATCAGCGTCACCACCTTTCATTATTTATTGTAATACGTTTGGTTTACATTGTCAATTATTTGTATCTATTTAAGTGATTTTCTACTCCTCTAAACAGATAATTTCTGCATAAAAGAGTAGAAAATGTTATGATAAGAGTGTAAAAGGAGAAGATTATGCCTATTGATTTTTTAACATTTACCCCCTACGATATTAATTATGAAAAATTAATGATAGGTTTTGAAAAACAGCCTATATTTGATAATGAAAAATTACAGAGAAATTACCTTAACAAGTGGAAAACTCAACTTAAAAGTGCAGATAATGATTTATTAAGAAAAATGAGAAACCCTAGTTACCTACAAAAGTTGATTGAAAATTTTCAACCTCATGAAAAATTTCAACATAAAACTAACTTTAATACTGGAGTATCAGTATTGATTAATTTCGTGGTAGAACCGTTAGTTCAAATGGCTAAGTCAGACCAACAATACTCACAAGATGTAAACTTAAATAAATTTTCTAAAGAACTAAAGTTAGTGACGTGGACACCACCAGAAAATCAAAAAGAAGATATTGAGATAAAAAAAGAACCAATTATTTTTGTTCATTTTTATAATGCACAGGCGTTCACTTATCTACTGATTGATGGAAATCACAGGGTTGCAAATGCAATTCAGCAAGGAAAAGAAAGTATTCCATCGCTAATTATTGACCCTAAAGAAATGATAGCAGGAGATTATTTTTTAAGTAAATTTGATAAGTTATTTTTTATCTTCCAAAATGAAATATATTATCTGTATCATTGTAAGACACACTATCAAATGACAGATAAAGAACTACTAACAAGGTCATATTTATCTAACCAACAGTTCAATTTTTTAGATATCCTACCTAATTTGGATTTGGGGAAATAAAATTTCGTCCTTCTCCTGGCTTTCCAGTGATAAAAACATAGTCACTTAAACTAAAAAAACGTTAACAAGACGCTATAAAAATTTAGAAATTTTGAGAATTACTTGTAGTGCTTTAACTTCAGCAGGCCTAATTTCCTTAATTTTTATAGAACAATTTCTTATAAAAATTGTAGCAACGATTATTTCTTTTATTAGTACATTAATAAGTATGTTTTTTCAATCTTTTGAAATTCAAAAGTCAATAACTAACCATAAAAATTCAGCTACTGAGTTACTGATTATCAGAAATAAACTTCAGTTGCTTTTAGTTGAAATTAAGCTAAGAAATAAATCAGAAATAGAAATTGTAGAATTATATCGTCAATTGGTTGATAAGTTAGCTGATGTCTACAAAACAGCACCAAACACTACAGATAAAGCTGTTAAGCTTGCAGCAAATGCCTTGAAAGTTAGCAAAGATAATGAATTTAGTGATGCTGAAATTGATATAAATCTACCAGATTCTTTAAGGAGAAATGCATTATGACAAATAGAGTGAAAAGGTATGATGGAGTGATTACGCTTGAACAAAGACAAGCAATTTCCAAAAGATATAAGAGGATTACAATACGTCTAAATCAGAGAGATAAATATGAATTTGAAGAAGTGGGCGAGAGTACATGAAAAAATATATTCAGACTATTGGGAAAGTAATTCGCAGCATACCAGCATGTATAACTGTTCTGCTGTTTGGCAGAATTTTTTATGATAAAAAATATCTAAAAACAAGTTGGTTTTCAACTCTATTTAGTGAGGGGTGGATGTAGGCATATCGTGACATCTGGCATAGAATTATTTATGGCAAAAATATAGGTATTAAATGGCCTTGCTCTCCCGACATAGAATGTGGAAAGAATGTTATATTTGAACCTGAAGATTTACCAAACTTTATTAATTTTGGAAATCACTTTCAGACATATGACGCAAAAATTGTGCTTGGTCAAGGAACCTATATTGCAAAAAATGTCGGTATTATCACATCCAATCATGATTTTCAAAACCTCGCTGAACATCAGAAAGGGAAGGATGTGATTATTGGCAAGCATTGCAGGATTGGTATGAACAGCGTTATTTTACCAGGCGTTATTTTAGGAGACCATACCATTGTTGGCGCAGGAGCCGTTGTAACGCATAGCTTCCCAGATGGATATTGTATAATAGGAGGTAATCCCGCAAGGATAATCAAAGCCTTAGACATATCGGAATAAGCCAAAATTCCAGTTTATCAGTACACAGAAAAATATGTCGGAGCAAAAAACATCGTAGAAATACGGTGTTTTTTTGCTCCAAAACTCACAATTTCATACATAACCACAGGTTAGTACAAATATCTTGTGTGATTTTTTGAAAGGCTTAGAAAGGGAATTTTGCCCGATTTTCACCCCGAAAAATAACAGAAACAAGGCTTGAAGTATCTTTCCTGTGGTTTTTTTATTTTCAGACGGAAAGGCGGATTGATATGCCGAGAATAAGCAAGAAACGGAAAAAGGAAGTCCTGAAGCTGAAATCATTTATAATGTTGAGCTAAGCAAAGGAGAAGAATGATATGACATTATCTGATCAGGAAGTTCGAAGATTACAATAACTATTCCCCCGTTTAAAGATTATTGATTCATATTTTATGGAATCAATCTGTAGATATCGTTCTGAAAAGCCTTGATAATACGCTGTTTTTAGTCCAACTGAAACTCATACTTTCCAAACCAGGTCTTAAGAAAGCTCGTAAAGCATCACAATTATCAAAACGTTAATCAACACGCTTATATCAACGTTTACAGACATTTAAGAAATTTCTCTTGGATGTCTTTTTTTGTCTAGCTAAATTTTACAAATTGGGCAATTTAGGTTACTCAATAATATAAAAAAGATAAAAATTTAAAGTTCGAATTTTAATTTTAAAAAAAGTAATTATTATTGAATATCTGTTCAAACATTTTTTCTTTTCTAAGGTTAATATAAGTATATATACTTTAAAAAAGGAAGTCAAACATCTTGCTCATAGATTTTTGCATTTTTAAAAAATACATTTTGTCATATAATAATGTGGAAAATTGACGGATTCCTTAAACAATCATATAATATGAATATGTAAACCCTTACATACTATTCTACTTATACTTGATAAAATGCAAGTTCTTGAGGATCTATAAATATATAGACACTCTTCTATTTATAAAGTGAAATAAAGAATCACGGAGAAAGTTTATGGATATTAAAGAGACATTCAACCAGCTAGACAATACAAAATTTAATGATTTCAATAATCGCCTTGAAGGTTTTGAGAAACTTTTTAAAGACAAATATTATTTTACCCATCCCGAAGATTTTAGCTCAATCTTTAGCATTTTGGTAAAGTATGGAAAAAGTACAAGTAAATATATTTTATCGAAAGGAGAGATATATGAGTGAAATAGTTATTAATGCTCAGAATTTATCTAAAAATTTTTATAATTTTGATTCAAGACTCCCATTTATCAAGAGATTTTTGAAACGTAATCAAATAACGATTCGAGCTGTTCAAGATATTAGTTTTACGATTAAGAGAGGGAGTATAGTTGGCTTTATTGGGAGTAATGGAGCTGGTAAATCCACAACGATTAAAATGTTGACTGGGACTCTTTATCCTAGTTCCGGAAAATTAGAAGTGAATGGAGAAATTCCATTTAAAAGAAGTATAAATTTTAGAAAAAAAATTTCAATAGTAGTAGGAAATAAATTACAGTTATTTCAAGATGTTTCGGCTATGGATTATTTTCAATTGATTGGTACTTTATATGAGGTAGAACCGGCGATTTTACAAGAACGAATTCAGGAATTAAGCAATTTGTTGAATGTAAAAGATCAGCTTTACCAGCAGGTCCGGACCCTCTCTCTTGGACAAAAAATGAAAATGGAGTTTATCGCGGCATCTTTAACAAGTCCGGAAATATTATTTTTAGACGAGCCTACTATAGGGTTAGATATACAGTCTAAAAAAGATATCAGAACATTTTTAAAGAAAATGAATGAAGAATGTCATACTACTATTATTTTAACGAGTCATGATATGGATGATATTTCGTCTGTTTGTGACGAATTAATCGTCATTGACAAAGGAAAAATTATTTTGCAGGAGTCAATGGATGTTATTTTATCTAAATTTTCTGATTTTAAATATTTAAAGATAAAAATGACATTAGATTTGGTACCAGAGTTATGCTCTGTTAAAGGAGTAGTAGTCATTTCTCAAACAAAATCGGAATGTATACTAAAAATACCTAGAGATTTTGTCTTTGAGACATTAGAATCAATCAATAAGCTTGTAGATATAGAAGATTTTGAAATATCAAATCTTTCTTTAGAAGAAATTATTTTACAAAACTATTTTACAAAAAAGGAGCACAATTGAAAAAAGAAATGTCTATTATTCTGATATCATTTCGATCTATTTTGAACTATAAATCAAGTGTACTATTGTTAATGTTACAGGCAAGTATACAAATTATGATATCAGTATTTTTATGGACGTATATATATCAGAGTAACCAGATAAATATAGCAGGATATGATTTTACCTCAATGGTTCAATACTATTTGGGGACTATAATTTTTTCATATTTTGTTTTTTATCCAGTTGATTGGGAAATCAATGACGATGTTCATTCAGGAAATTTTTTTAGCATATTAATAAAACCTGTTACTTTTTATAAGTATTATTTTTGTAAAATGCTTGGAGATAGGCTTGCTCATTTATTATTTATCATCATTCCTGTCATTTTATTCTCCAGTGTTTATTACAAGAATGAGTTATTAACCATTGAAATTCTTATTTTAGGAAGTATTGCAATTATTCTATCTATGGTTCTATGGTTTTTAATATCATGTTGTGTAGGTATGCTTTCTTTTTGGTTAGAAAATATATTTTTTGTCCTTACTGTTAAAGAAATAGTAATTCAGTTTTTATCAGGAATATTATTGCCTTTAAGTTTTTTTTCAAATAATTTTCGTCTGTTTTTAGATGTATTACCTTTTAAATACTTAGTATATGAACCGCTTCAGATGTTTAGTAATGATACATATAAATTAATAGACTATTTGAGAATTATTTGTATTCAATTGATTTGGTGCATCATTTTTTATATTATATCAAGATTCATATTGAGAAAAGGAGTGGAGCACTTCTCAAATGTGGGAGGATAAAATGTTTAGAATAAAAGTAATTTTTAGGCTACTTCATTTTGGTTTTAAATCTGATATGAATTTTCATTTTGACTTCTTTTGTGGTCTATTTTCGTCGATACTGTGGATTGGTTTACCTATTGTATTTTTTAGATTGATTTTCTTAAACATAGACTCTTTTAATGGTTGGGACTATTATCAAATTTTATTTTTGGTAGGTTCCTACACTATTGTAGATGGAGTTATGATGGGATTGTTAATTAGAAGTATGGGAATTTTAGAATCAGATATTTTGAGTGGTAACTTGGATCAAATTTTATTGAGGCCGTTTGATACTCAGTTGTTCTATATTTTTAGATCATTTAATTTAGTTCAATTCGTGAATACTTTTTTTGGTCTTGCGATCATTTTTATAAGTTATGGAAATTTAAATGTACATTTAAATTCATTAAAAATATTATTTTATATCCTTTCTTTAATGTGTGGTTGTATTATATATTATTCAATTTGGTTTCTAATAACGATTAGTTCATTTTGGTTCCCAACTAAATTTTCAAAAGTAGATGTATTTTTGAATTATATTGGAATTTCTAAGTATCCATATAATATTTTTACAGGTATTAACAGATTGATCACTATGTTATTTGTTCCCAATTTATTAATTGCCAATCCTGCAGTATTAATATTTTTAGGGAAAGATACATTGAACCTATTTTTCTATCAAATAGTTTTTACAGTTTTTTTGATTATTATCAGTCGTACAATTTTTAGAAAAGGATTGAAAAAATATGAAAGTGCAGGAAGATAAACAATGTTGTTCAGTTATATGTTTGACTAAAGGAAGTGATTCGCTGTACTTTGTTTTGTGGTCATTGAAACATCAGATAATTATAAACTATAATTTAAAGAATAGTATTATTAACTTATAGGTGCTAAGAAAAAATTTAAAGAAATTCCCTCATTCAATCAAACTTATTCATATTTTTTAAAATAAGAAAATAGTTGGATTTTGATGATGGTTGATATAAAGCTAAACTGAAAGTACCTGAAATCCAACTGTGTCAAACCAGGTCATACGATCTGTGAGAAAAAGAACACATAACAAAAAGAGGAGCTTCACAATAAAGTTCCTCTTCTTTTATATATCCGAATCATTATTCTTATTTCAAAAAAGGTAGTGAAAAAGGTAGTGATTCGGTTGATTTATATTGCAATGTAGTGAAATTTAGAATTTCAAGAATCGCTTAAAATCAAGGTTTCTAACATCTATTGACGTGTAGTGAACCCCTATTTCACCTC
>ERZ1673737.3247-NODE-3247-length-12605-cov-3.747171_pt1 | contig 12605 bp, 17 predicted proteins | sample MGYA00580211_ERZ1673737 | MGnify/ENA primary metagenome ERZ1673737 (study PRJEB41218, sample SAMN15661789) | gut metagenome | host: Homo sapiens | place: Canada: London | collected 2015-08-20/2019-03-30 | study: EMG produced TPA metagenomics assembly of... | reverse complement strand
GTATGACCTTCACTCCAAAGGAGTAGATGTTGCATCGGATATACAGTTCCTAAATACGTATGCGCCAGTGTTGCCTTCGTGTAACAAATAGATAAGTCCGTGCTGTCTATGAAAATTTCTCATTAGGACAACAGATTATCTGATCTGAGTTGAGCATTACAGACCATGCACAATGAGTCGGTGGTCTTGCCTTGTCTTGGCTCTTTCCACGTTATCCTAGGTTAAACATATGAAACGGAAAGACATACTGTCGTAGGTCATAAGCCCTTTCACATCCTCCCTTTATATAATCTACATGATTAACGAACCAACAACTACAACCTAAAGCACTCGAAAATGGGCAAAAAGGGTTAAAACAAAGAGAGGCCAAAGTAGGGCAAAAAAAGGTATGAAACTGTATACTCGCCTCGATGCTTCCGTGTAGAGACTGTCCAATACTTCATCAGTGTCACTGTATACATATTTATGCCCCCTATTTATGGTACTGCACTCTCTCCAAAATTAGGTATCCACTACGGGTAAGAAAGGGCAGACTAAGGCGCCGATCTTATGAAATGGGAGGGCCAAGAATTTAATGTTTCAAGTTGTTATTAAAGTGGAATGAGCAAGTACATGTAGTTTTTGCAATAACGTTATGAGGATTGATCGCCAGCTCCTGCAATCAAGTACACCATCCCGGTTATCTATAGCACCATCTTCGAATTTGAATGTTGCTAGTATGTTTGACCTCAATAGAATGCTTCCTAGCGATATCGATAAGATGGCGTGCATAACACTGCATAACACTGCATAAGCCAATCATGAGAAGTTGGCAAAGACTTGACTATTGTAGACTCCATCGAGTAAAGACCAAATTGGAAGCTTTGTCAGCCTATGGGGCAATTTGGAAGCGAAAGCGGAGATAAACCTCGTTCCTCACTGCCTATTGCTCCATCAAACTTATTTCGCTATTGCAGAGATGGCTGGGGATCCTTCCTTGCCGGTGGAATATCGGAGTGAACGGTCGGTCAACTCTACTATGACTTCGAATTTGGACGGGAGACTTCATATAAAGCAAGTACCGGGTCCCCCGGACTATGAAGAAGTGATTCCCGAGAGGAAGAAGCTAAAATAGCGTATAGATTGATTGCCCTTTACAATGAGGTGGAAATAGCAGGAAAATCGCCAATCAGAGGGAGGCTTGGCGTAAGTTTGGCGATCGAGACTTTGGCAGCAAGTCACGTGGACAAGTACATATGCTATTCCCGGAAATGATCGGCACTTACGGTTGATTTGATCATAATGAACCTGACTCTAAGTAAACCAACTGTTTGCTTTTTCTTTTTAGAACCGGTATAATATAAGTTGACACCAAAATTGTTTGTATTTGTTCGATGGCTTGCACACAGGCTATATGCGTGCACCTGCGAAATCACCATATCGACGGTTAACAGGCACAATTCGCTGGAAAGTCATTATTATTATGCAGTAATTCACGCTAGCAAGCCCTTTGAAATTTTATGAATAAATACGTGTAATTGCTTCGTGATTGCGGGTCTGCTCAGGTGGCTTCAAAGCACGAGCACTTATGTAAATGAGATATATTATCACCAATCGCAAGATCATAATTAAGTTCTCACGCACTTTGCTCCCTGCAGGAACTAGTCGTATGGGCTACAAACTGATAGTATAAAGACTAGATACAGTCTAACCCTAATGTATGAGTAGTATGTATCAGGATGACCAAACAATACCATCAAAACAAGCTCCCTCCACCTTCCTTCCGAGTCATCAATAACATCAACAGTTACCCCATGACGTTCTCAGGATAAGTGAGTAATGTATTTATTATGTTTTATGCATCAGGCCACAATTCTTTGTCCTTCATTCCCATTCTTGGTCTACCCATTTTTTAGCTTTATTCTCCACTATTCTAGTCGGATGGTTTTAGTTTTGTTCCGCATGCTGGCTTTCTGGCAGGTGTATGTGCCAATAATATCTCAGCAAACAGCCCCGACTGACACGGGCTGGCAGCTGTACTTTAACTATACTGAGCTTAGGGCGACCCACGCCTCGGGGCGTCGTTGATCCTACGAAAACGAAGCCAATCCTATGCAAAGAAACTCCACAAAACGGTCAACTGGAGATCAATATCTGATTGAAATCCGAGGCATCTCCGTGCACTACTGGAACTTTGTCGGGATTCACACACATTTCCAGATGCACGGTACATGTCCGTGTTAGTGGGGTTGTACATACGTGGAGGAAAATCCAGGGGCGAACTCGGCTAACCTCCGAAGTGAAGCGGCATATCTTCCCCCGAAAGTACGAGATAAATCACAAACCATCCATCTCAACGAAGACAAGACTATTAATTATTACGGAATGGCTGCCACTCAAACTATCACAGTCCCCCACCTGGGCGGCATCAAGGTCGGATACGCCTTCGCCAAGGACCAATACGATCCTTCCAAGCCGACTTGCGTGCTCATTAATTCGATGTGCATGACCGTGTCTCTCTACCATGAACAGTTCAACAACGAAGCTCTGAATGATGCCATGAACCTCCTGGCCATCGAGCCCTTAGGCCATGGCTCGACCAGTTCTCCCTCTGAACATTTTACATACTGGGATTCCGCCCACATGGCCTTGCAGGTCATGGATCACTTTGGGATTCAGAAGTCCTTCGCCCTAGGCACAAGCCAGGGTGGGTGGATCGTGACTAGAATGGCCCTTCTAGCCCCGGACCGAGTAGGTTCCCCTTGTTCATGCACTGCCGATTAAGCTCAAATGAAAATTAACCTCGCACATTGCTAGATCCTCGGCCTCATGCCTCTCGGAACCTCCATGGATTATGAATCCGAGGAGTCCCGGTCCAAGGGCTGTTGGGACCCTGCTGCCAATCTCACAGTGTTTTACGAGAAATGGACTAGCCCCTCTGCTACGCCCGATTTCGTTGTGGATGATGTCTGGTGTGGATTGGTAGGCGGAATTGGTTTTGGTGCCGCTGCCACCGCCGAGAGATCTGCGTTCTGGACTCAGACCTTGAAGGATGTATATAAGGGTGATGAGGGCCGGAAAAAGGTTCGGATGGCGCTCAATTGCCTACTTGAGAGGGACGGGCTGCTTCTCCGGGTCGGGGATATCAAATGTCCTGTTCATTGGCTGCAGGTGAGTCTTATTTTTCCCGATATAGAGGATCTGCGCATTGACAAATCGATCAGGGTACCGAAGATGTTCCGTTTGGGACGATCGTCCCCCCGGAGCACATTAGACGTTTCACTTCTTCTGTGGATGCTAAACTTGTGATGATTGAGGGGGGTGCGCATTACCTGAATGCTACTAACCCCAAAGAGGTGAATGAGGCCCTTCTGGAGATGGTGAAGAAGTACAACGCTACTGCGTAGACTCGGTAAATATAGTTGATCGTTCTATAAAACCGTTAAGTGAACCATGGTTCCAAAAATCAGTTAAAGTATTAAAGTATTCGCTAAGTTACCACGTCTGAGAACCATGTGAGAAGATGGAATGACACCGGCCCGGCACGACGGTCCTGGATTTGATGTTGTGGGTCATGTTCTTTTGAATTTTCCGGCTTTTTGTTGTTATGGAGTGGATTTTTCATAGTTTCTGCTCAACGCCCCTTTTGAGACCCAACTTACGACGTACACGCCCTGCACCACGCCAATGTGGATAATCTATCAGAATACGGAGTATTTGAGTACTGGCCGCCGGTTCCTGAAATTTGGATCAGTGCTGGAAAAAGGAGCAAATGCACAAGCCGGGTGTTCGGATGTTCGGGTGTGGACTGGCAGCTACTAATAAAGTTCAGACCTGAGACGCCAAGCTTGTCAATTGTCAAAAGTACGAGTCCTGAAAAACTTTACGAGTTGATGCCGAGTACATGCCGTGATCCACAATAAAAACAATCCAACAGAGAAAATAATACCTCTCTTAACCAATGATCAACATGCAAGGGGATTTTTTTTAGCGTACTATCATCGTACTTAAAGTCGGGAGCCACATACTGTCGCCCCCCACGGAATTTAAAGCCGGTCACTCAGTCTATATTAAATTTTATTTGCCTCCCAGCATTTGCTGTACCCGTTCTATGCTTGCCTCACGCCATGGAAAGTGATCAGGGCAATTTGCAGCCATGGACCATAGCTACCGTGGCCTCGGTCACAGTGCTGGCATTCGTGACTGTGTGTCTTCGACTACTCGCTCGTTATGAAAGAGGGCAAAAACTATGGTGGGATGACTATATGATCATTTTCTCTATGGTTAGTTCGATCTTCTCGCTCCGGTCTCAATTGCATGGATACTGACAGTCTACCAAGCTATGGAACTTCATTGTTGTCGGGTTCATCTACGCCATGATCCACAAGGGAATGGGACTCCATGCAGATACTTTACCAATGGGGGACGTGGTGATGATTGCAAAGTTCCTTGTCGTGGCCGAGGTTCTCTATGTGTTCAACCTCGTTTGGACCAAACTGAGCATTCTGCTCATGTACTACCGGATTTTCCGCTTCCCTTACTTCAAGATATGGGCATACATCATCGGAACCTTCGTCATCCTTTGGGTTATCTGTATCACCTTCCTCTTCATCTTCATTTGCGTCCCCGTCCAGAAGCTATGGTATCCCCAGACCCCAGGACGGTGCATCAACCAAGTTGGCACATGGGTTGCAAACGCCGTCTCAACGATCGCAACCGACGTTGCCATTCTAATCCTTCCAATCCCACAAGTGTGGAAGCTGCAACTTCGAATCTCGGAAAAGATAGCCGTGTTAATCGCCTTCAGCTTGGGATTCTTGTGAGTCACTAACATTTTCCAAAAAGAAAACGAACACCGTAAATCTAACCTCACCAGCGTGGTCTTCGCCTCCGCCTACCGTTTCTCCGTCCTTTTCAGCTACAGCGCGTTAGATTCGTCCTACACTCTCGCCCCAACAGTCGGCTGGACCGCCATCGAAATGTCCGCCGGCATCATTTCAGCCAATCTCCCAACCCTCCGCCCTGCTCTCCGCTTCATAGCACGCATGCTGGGTGTCGACGGCAGTGTTTTGGGTCTCTTCAGAAGCACAAATGGAACAGGGACCAAAACCACGAACGGGGCCACCCAGCCTTCACAGACCGTGGAGAGTACAGCCGCTATCATCCAACACTCAAAGCATTCGAATCGTCATTCTTTCTATCACTTACCAGATGATTCGGACTCGGTGTTTGAACAGACTCGTACGGATGCTGCGTTCAGGCCTAGCTATGATCGCGCGAAAACGTACACTAACGTGAAGGGTCCGAAGGTTAGCGGTCGTCGCTCTGATGAGGATCAGATTCCTCTGTCTGAGATCAGAGTGGATAAGGAGTTTATGCAGACTACTTCTGGCTGAGGGGAACTGTCCTTTGTATTTGAATTTGTATTATATTGTCGGTTAACGCCATATGGTGTTCCCTTTCTTTTGTCGATTACTGGCGGGCCGGGATTGAACGGAAAGGGAAAGGCTTCGACTGCCTGATATTATCTAGTACATATGTTGCAATATGTATACATTAATCGTTTCTCTACTCCTTAAACCTCGAGGGTAAGGAAATGGCCCCGCGGGCTGGGCGCGCGTAGACGTAGCGTTAACAAGGAAAATTCAGCCCTACAGGGCTGGGCACAGCACAGAGGGCCAACGATATTCACGAAGCAGCCCAATAAATATACCGCGGTCTAAAAATCTAAGAATACAGCGGAGACCAATATTCCACCTTTTTGAAAAGAGATTACGCAAATGCAACCCAAGCGCTAAATGACCAAAAAGAGGTGGACTCCCAGTCCCACCTACGTAGCAGACTGTGTAGTGGCGCCACTTCCATTCTCATGCGGGACAAGACCAGCCTCCTGCTTTAATCGGGTGACAACGGGTCCCAGGGCAAAGTCGCTCTCCATACTACTGTGGTCGGCACAGGGGCTCTGCTTGATGGGGAGGAACCAATCAGCAATGCTGTATCCCATGACCTGTTGGACGTTTTTGAATGGGCTGCCGAGGTCGAAGGGGTTTTCGCCTGGTAGGGTGTGGAGAATTGCGAAGACGTGCTTTTTGCCGGTGGATGGGTCGGTTTGGGGTCTATCCGGTGGTGAGGGGGTTGCTGGGGGGTAGGAGACCATGCGGAAGGTTGGTGCCCAGGGGGAGTCTGTTGTCCAGAGTCTGTTGGTTAGATGTTCTGGGACTCGGACGGCTAGGGTCCAGACGACTGAGCGGCGGTTTAAGTTTTCGATTGTTGTGACGTTGAAGAGGGCCATTTGGACGGAGCTGAGGGTCATTCCTGCTGCGAAGAAGCCGAACAGGGCAGCCCTGGGTCACGTTAGCTTTGTTAAATTCTAGGGGTAGATATCGATACTACCTACAGTCCTATGCAAACACACCAATGAGGGTTTGCTCCTCCGGTCTGGATAGTGTTAGGATTAGAACAGGAGGCCCAGTTGATTCCATAAATATGCTTACCTGATGCCGTAACTCTGCTGTGAAATATGCAAGCACAATGAGGGTAAAGCTGCAGAATAGGGAAGTGTAAAAGACGAATTGAATGAAAAATTTGAACGATGTTTCCGATACCACGCCTCCAACCCTAGAGTAAGTTAGCAAGAAATTCAAACCCACAGCAAGAAGGCATATGTACCAAGGGCAGAAGTGATCCATTTTGCGCACACAACGACCCAGTTCACGGCAGTGGTGCGACCTGTCTGGTTTAAATATGCAGCATGAAGTACACCACGGAGGCCGGCCATCCTCCTGACAGACAAAAACATCTTTTGTGTAGAACTTCTCCAGCCCGGAAAAATCTAGCTGGTATGGATCATTTCCAGCACTGGCAAGCACCCCTCTTTCCACATCTTCCTCGGGTTGCTGTGTCTTCTCAGGGTCCGGAGCTTTGCGCGAGCCGCCTCTCCGGCGACGGCGCTTCGGATGGGAGCGCTTCGAGTGCTTCTCATTTTCATCATCCTGTAATCGCTGTGCGCCTAGCGGTAGGTACCCAGGATTCCATAAGACATAGTAATAGAGGCGTAGATAAGTGACGACCATCGGTATTAGGAGGACGTAATAGATCGCGAGAATCGCAGCGCCAGCGCCGGCTCGCGGGCCTCGGTTGTAGGACGGTAATGGAAGTATTAAGTAGTCAACTTGAATCCGCAACGTTAGCTCTCTCTCTTTTGTCTCCCAGGCAGCTGTCAAGCGCGTTACTCACTGCATAACGGTTTCGTGACAGCGTAAGAAGCGTAGATGGTCACGCCGAGTAACAGGGGCGGAATGAGCCTGGAAACTACGGCATTAACGCGCTTCTGCGCTTGAGACGCCATCGAATATCTGATACAGTAACATATGTAAGCGCAAGATAGACCGGAGTCGAACATCAGGAACGTAACTCGCAAACGGTGCAAACATCTGACGTAATCTCTGTTCCGAGTTCAGGGCGGCTCAAAAAGACCCATGGTTCGAGGGACAACCGGTTACCCTTGTTTTCTCTCTATACATCTAGACTTGGCCCTCATCTTAGATGCCGGTTTACCGATTACTCACTCTCACTTGTTCAAATCCCAGCTGCGACCGTCAGATATAGCTGAATGGCTGGATGTCGGATCACCCGCTCTACAAATAGTCGATCTAGTAGAACTATGAGGTCAGTGCACGCGATGTGAGATTTTAGAATTAGAAATCAGCCTTGACCCGCGGACGTTTCACGGTGTGTTGCTTCGTAATCTAGAATAGTCATCAAGAATACCTCCAAAAGCCGATGAAACGGTATTGGAGGCATGTTAGAGGTTAGAGTTGTCCTTAGGCAACAGAGGGCTTAGCGGAGCGCCTGACTCGACTATGACTCTTTTTCATTTTTGGCGCAAGCGCTGCCTGGGAAAACAGGACCGGTGGAGAACAACAACACCAATTGAAGCTCGCGAGAGCAAGGCATCTAACGAACCCGAATTCTAGACGGACGATTGTAGACCGTTATTTCGGCTGCGCCGAGTCAGCCAGAATGCCCCGAAGCTCATAGTTTCTCCCGGGTGAGAGTGCCTATGGGAGACGGTGTGCAAGCCTTTGCTTGGCCCTGAAGTGGATACAGCGGGGACCCGTTGAGTCAAAACGCCGGGCATCTATGATTCACGTCCTCACTCGGTATCTAGGCACAGACTGACCCTGGGCAAATAGCAGCCCTAGATTCTCACCCTAAGCCACTCGGGCGATCTTTTGGGAAGACCCATCACCCCGGATGATGTGCAACTAGAACAGCCTCAATACCCATGGCCCCAAAATGACTGCCCGGGGTTTAACGCCCTTTTTCCCCCCTAATCCACCTTTCCTAATACGGCGACAAGGCTGCCTGGGGCTGTTGACTATGCTGGACACTGCCTTGCGCTTCTAACTGATACCTTAAGTATTCTATTCTTCACGTCAGATTCCTATATAGCTTCCTTCGTTCCCATGCTTTAAATCTAATTCATCCTCAAACTCAATCCCATCCAAACCAAGTCTTGTATAACTCCAACGATCCAAGCCATACATCCCGCTCTACTATATAGAGCCCACTTGCATTCTCAAAGCTCCCAAAGCTCAAAGCAATCCAATCTGCCTCTGATCAATAACCAAATCACCAAGCCTATAACCACCATGGCTTCTTTATGGTACTGCTGTGGCTGCAACTTCGGCCCTCACAACTCCTCGCTCTACGACGCCTGCATTCAGTGTGGAACACGCCGCTGCGCTCGCTGCACTGAGGAAAAGATCTCACTCAGCATGAACATGGACTTGAACATGTCCTCTCACTCGCACTCCTATTCCCACTCGCACAGCTGTGACCCAACATCACCATACCCGGCCGCCGTACCTATGAACTCTCCTCGCACAACAGCCCTCGACACAAAGGCTATGCTGCCTCAAGTACCAGAGCTACCAAGGGTACGGCCATTACTCCGCGCAGACTACACAGACATGTCGCCGGCTTCACTAGCGGGTGTTCGAGTTCACGGCGAAACATACATGTACATCTGTTGCCAATGCAATGATGGACCTAAGATCTACAACCATCAGCCTAAGTGCATCAACTGCAACCATACCGCCTGCTCCTACTGCACCTATGTCAAGTGAGATCGAGGTATTCTGCAAGGATTGACGACTATGATTACAATGGTGAGCCTATTCCTCATACTCAGCTGGTTATGTTTCTTGAAGCTGACTCTCGCACTAGTGTTTCCGATATTTCTATATTTCTATTTCTATATCTCTGCTTATTTTTGGAATGGTCCCATCTATGTTTACAGCGTCAGCATATGCCAGGTGTATCTTGTTTGGGGATAGATTGTATACTTGGCTGGATTTGGTTTAGCGTATGGGGCTGGATCCCTGTATGCCTTGGGTGTTTTCTTTTGCTATTTACTCTAGTTGAGTGTGACATATTTAGAATCTATCTTATTTTTCTATCATTTTCTCCGTTTCTCCATTTCCCCTCTACGTTAATCTGTTAAGTCCCCAACTGCGCCATGTCGTATGTGGTCATAGTTGTGCCCATGATGATCGTCACCAGGGAATATGCAAACCCCTGTTCAACCCGAGCCTCAAACCCGGGCAAGGGTAAAAATGCCATTTACCCAGCTGATCAATTTTATGGTTGGTTGGAAAGCATCTTGCGGCTCCCCGAAACAGGAGCCCGGTTCTTAGGGCGTCATGCACGCCAGGGTGTCCTAGCCCTAGACTGCGCCCGGGGCTCCCCTTGGGTTACCGCCTCTTGGGCCTGCCATCTGCAGCAAACAGCCCTACGGCCCATAGTAAAGAAGCGGTCTTGTTCTCACTGAACTATAGCGGAGACCCCGTGCCCTGGCCCTTTCTCCGCCCTTTCTTGTTTTTGCCTCAGCCTCAGTCTCCAGCCTCGATGGTGTTACTTGATCATACTTTCCTTCTTATTATTTCAGATTATGAGTCGATGTCGATGTCATTGTCGTTGTAGTTTGTCCCACTCGTTGAGGCTGTGCTGGGTGGACTGTGCGCCCCGAAGGGTCTCTCTCTGTGCGCCTGCGCTTGTTCCGCGGAGACCAGTTTGAGTCTTTGCTTGTCATTTTCCTCTCCACTTCCCGTCTAATGACATGCTCCTCGGCTGTTTTCTAAGCGAACCTGTGCCCCTCGCTTTCGGGCGCGGACACGGGCGCAGGAACGTGTTCAACATTTCCCCATACTACTACAGTATGATGATTCAAACAAGTTGGACAAGAAACCTTCCAGAAACATGGCGCGCCTTTTCCTTGCGAGCAGGGGTAAACCACTGTAGCTCTCTTGGTCCCGCTATTCTGCCTTGTCCTGACTCACAAACGGTCCCGCGCTACTATAGGTCGGAGGTTATAGATCGGGATTGTGTATACATTCATTCCCATCTAGAAATAAACCATAAGCAATTTCAATATTACTTACTATCTTTGGTATTATTTCTATGATTACTGGTAAGGGAAAGGTTAATGTAGTCATTCACCCCATATACTATTATTATCATCGATATCGCGAAACGGTCGCACGAACTGTAACTCGGCCCCCAATCCCGCACTATACTTAGCACTCCTTCAGCCCGGATCATCCACAGCTTATTGCTCCTTGGCTGTTATTTTGGCAATCTATTCCTGTCATGAGTTTCCTCTGGATTTGTGGTCTGGGCTGTTCTTTGCTCTCTTCTGCCCCCAATTCTCACGGCGGGGCTGTTGAGTTAGTGAAGCTGAAGATATGTACCTACATGTAGGGTGTGCGGCTGGGATGACTTGTGGGGTATTTGCTAGTCATTCAGTCATTTGTTAGAAGCTAGTACGTTTCGATATTTTCTTTTTTTTTGTTTTAATTCTTTAGCGTCGCAGCATGAATGAGTCACTGGATTTCCATATCATAGATGTACACACAGGGACTCATCTTGAACAGGTGGTCAGTTGAGGTCAGTCGATTGACTCACAAACGTGCATAATCTAAACGAAGCCCAAGCTACTTGGCATACTGATTGAAATCATACTAAAAATGAAAGACCAATGGTTGGATAGAAAATACATATTGACTGGTGCTATGAATATGTTCTGCGAAACCCGCCGAATTATAATCGTACAACCGTGCAGATTAGCGGTAACCAGAGCTCTCCCAGAGCTGAACTATCAGCAGCTGAGAAGATGCAGACGCCCCAACGCCATTTCGCTGAGCCCCTTGGACAATGCAAAGGCCCAGAGCCTAGAAAAGGAATAGAAAAAAAGACGTCGGCGTCAAAGAACGCAACCCGCCGAGGGAATGCAATTGCAATGAAGAAAAAGCCGTGTCGGCTAATGATGCGGAGGAAGGATGTCATGAGTGCCTTGAGGGGCGGTTTCAAGGAATTTCATATCGCAAGAAAAGATAGATGGCGTCATGGCCATTGGGAGGACTGAGTCCCATGTGGTGCAATGTCCCATGCCATTGAAGACTTCGATGGCAGCTCTCACCTTGAGGACCCTTGAAGAGTCTTCCGATGAAGGGGTTTGGAAAGTTACAGGGGCAAGACACGCGACGGGTCTTTGAGGAAGCGCCTACGGTATGCGGCTATTTCGGCGGCCACAATGTCGAAGTCTTTCACCTTATCACGCCGCATGTCGTTGATAATCTCTTTCAGCCCAGCGAGATAGTTTTCTTTTTCTTCTTCAGTCTCACCCTCTCGGACGGCGCCCATCTGGACGAGAATTTTGTCGTCTGTTGAGGTTAATGGTTCTGGGGTCAGCATGCGAACAGGGCAAAAAAGCAGCAGAGGGTGAATGGAAGGAAAGGGAGGGAGTATGCAGGCAGACAATAAGAAAGGAGACCAAAAGGGTGCAATACGCCAAAGGGGAGCTCCAGGACGAGAAAAGGTGTTTGCACGTTGTTCATGTCGACGCACCGCTTAGAGTCATGTCCCGAAAATGCTGAAACTCGCAGGATCGGTCATTGCAGACACCCCCGGCCAATTCGTATGGGCACAGGTATTGCATCGAATCAATGTTATGACTGTATGTTAGCGAACGGTGACCGCTCGAAACGTCTTCAGCATAATTGGGGTGATATCGATAAGCCTTGAAGTTTCGTAGAGGACTTTTGTATGGGGTGAATCTCTTCCCCGAGCTGGCGGATGATTCTTGAGTCTAGATAGGAGTTAGTATGGATCACCGAAATTTTCCTCTGATAAAGATGGTGTTCATACGCCAAGAACGCCAACTTGCGAGTCCGACTGGGGCAATTGGGCTGGCACCTGGTGATCGTTCGTTAGTGCTTCATCGGCTTGAGTGATATCAATCGAAGGCGCTGAGGTTGCTGTGTTTTCTACGGGAGCTGGAGGAGATGGAGGAGATGGAGGAGCTGGGCTGAACGGAGGAGGGCTGTAGCTAGAGCCTTCGGACTGAGCATCAGTCTCAGGCTCAGGTGGCTCATAAGCATCAGACACCGCCGAAGTTTCACGAACAGACCGTTCGCTATCTTCATGCTGCGAGGAGTGTTGATAGACAGGCTCTGCATCAGAGTGGGCTGCAGCAGATGGCGAGCTGGCGGATTCGGATTCATTCGAAGAGTCAATATCCATGGGCATTGAGAACTCTGGAACAGTTGCGGGAATATCGGCTT
>ERZ1673737.3246-NODE-3246-length-12607-cov-6.723630_pt1 | contig 12607 bp, 9 predicted proteins | sample MGYA00580211_ERZ1673737 | MGnify/ENA primary metagenome ERZ1673737 (study PRJEB41218, sample SAMN15661789) | gut metagenome | host: Homo sapiens | place: Canada: London | collected 2015-08-20/2019-03-30 | study: EMG produced TPA metagenomics assembly of... | reverse complement strand
AAGAGTGAAATCTTAGATAAAGAGGTATGAGATGTGTAATTCTCATACCTCTTTTTTGAAAAACGGCAATATAAAATGGCCAGGAAAAAATCAGGCAATTCATATAGAAGCCGGTTTGAAGGAGTTCTGAGATGGATCACAAAATGAATGAAGAAAAGAGGAGAAAAATGAAACATGGAAAGTCATAAGATTATCCAGGTAGAAGAAAAAGTACCATTGAAACTATTGCTGCCGCTTAGTATCCAGCATATGTTTGCGATGTTTGGGGCATCTGTACTGGTTCCGTTTATTTTTGGAATCAATCCGGCAATCGTACTTTTTATGAACGGCGTAGGAACGCTGATTTTTATTGCAGTGACAAAAGCAAAGTCACCGGCATATTTGGGGTCGAGCTTCGCATTTCTTGCACCGGCAGGTGTTGTTATCAGTAAGATGGGATATCCGTATGCACTGGGAGGATTTGTTGCGGTCGGTTTATGCGGATGTATTCTGTCCTTTATTATTTACAAATGCGGAACAAAGTGGATTGATATCGTACTCCCGCCGGCGGCTATGGGACCGGTTGTTGCATTGATAGGTCTGGAATTGTCTGGTTCGGCTGCAAGTAATGCCGGGCTTTTGGATGATAAGATTGATCCAAAGAATGTGATCGTATTTGCTGTGACATTGGGTGTTGCTGTATTTGGAAATATTTTATTTAGAGGATTTTTGTCGGTAATTCCGATTTTGATTGCAGTAATTGCAGGATATCTGACAGCGCTTGCCTGTGGAATCCTGGATTTTACACAGGTAGTAGAGGCTTCATGGTTTGCAATCCCGAATTTTCAGGCGCCGAAGTTTGATATGGGGGCAATTTTAATGATTTTGCCGGTACTTCTGGTTATTACATCGGAACATATCGGGCATCAGGTTGTAACGAGTAAGATCATAGGAAGAGATCTTCTGACAGATCCCGGACTTCACAGATCTTTATTCGGGGATAATTTTTCTACAATGGTGTCAGGTCTGATCGGATCAGTGCCGACTACTACATACGGAGAGAATATCGGGGTTATGGCTGTAACAAAAGTATACAGCGTCCGTGTTATCGGAGGAGCTGCAATATTGTCTATTATATGTTCGTTTGTCGGAAAATTGTCGATGATGATTCAGACAATTCCGGGACCGGTTATCGGAGGAATCTCATTCCTTCTGTATGGTATGATCGGTGCTTCTGGTTTACGTATTCTGGTAGACTCCAGAGTAGATTACGGAAGATCCAGAAACCTGATGTTAACATCCATCGTATTTGTAACCGGTCTGTCTGGAATATCTGTGAATATCGGAACCGTGTCATTAACCGGAATGGTTCTGGCATGTGTTGTTGCCATGGCACTTAGCCTGATATTCTATATCTTAGATAAATTAAAGCTTACCAATGATCGGGAAGTGTAAGGTCTTCTTTTCTCATGGCGAGTGAAGCGCCCGGAACGGAGAAGTTCGGCATGCCGTCTTCGTCCCAGAAGACTTTTCCTATATAGGCATTTCTTCCGGCATCGTAGAGCGGCTGATAATCACCCTCACCTAAGTAACGCTCTTCCTGACGTGCATGATAGACCATAAGATCTTCTGTGTCGTCAGTGGAGCGGGTAAAGCTGTTGTGTCCTGGTCCGAAGAATCCGGTAGCACGGCTGCTTTGGAATACGGGATAAGGAAGTTTGGTCCAGGAAGAAGAATCCAGAAGATCAGAGTCTTCATCTGCATATAAAAGTCCCATATTATAAAGTGCATCTGTACCACTTGCAGAGAATGTAAGGAAGATGCGGCCGCCATGTTTGATAACGGCAGGTCCTTCATTTACCGCAAATCCATGAAGTTCCCAGTTGTACTCAGGATGGGTCAGAAGAACAGATGGAGTACAAATCGTCCACGGATTGGATAATTTTGCAATAAAAATATCAGAAATATTATTCGTTTTCTGTGCCCATACAAAATAATCCTCCCCTTTATGATGGAAGAAAGTATGGTCCAGAGAGAAGTCGGTAAAAGCAATATCATTTTCCACAGTTGTCTGGATTGGTCCCTTGGTGATCCAAGGATCGTTCATCGGATCGTTGCCGGTGCAGGCAAGGCAGTGTGGACGGATCCGCCATGAAGAATGGTCGGAAACGGTTGTGGTGTAATATACATACCAGCCACCCTGGATATAGTGGATTTCAGGAGCCCAGAGGTGTGGACTGACATGGTCAGGACCGATGGGCTCTCTTTCATAAATGACTTTTTCTGTGTAACGTCCGGAATTATCAGTTAGATCTTCGAGTGTATCGGCGCAGCGGAGAATGATGTAAAGATACTGATAAGTACCATTTAAGTTGTGCCCGGCATCTGTATGAGAGCCAAGAAAATAATACTTTCCGTCGGTATGTTTATAAATGTAAGGATCGGCGCGGTGACTGATGATCGGTGCCGCATAATCATTATCCTGAATGTGTCCGATGCCATCTTCGCTTCGGATGATGTTACGGATTTCTTTCATCCCATTTGTATACGTAACCTGTACGGTCTCCGGGTCTGATTCGCATCTTTCTACAGACTGAATACATACTGGTTCCGGCTTTCCATATTTATTCTGTAAAGAACTAAGGGCTGCAACAGAGATTGTTTCCCCATTAGGGTCCTGGGTTTCGAGTGCGTCGGTAACAGAAAGTTCATCGCAGGGAAGTACAATCGGAAACCCGCCGTTAAGTGCATACCAGTCCTTCTGATTATAGCTGTATTCAAGATAATAATGGTCTTTTTCTGTTTTTTCCCATGAGACATTCACGGATCGTATGAAAGCAGATGTCTGCTTATCATGATAGAATTTATCTGCCATAGGAAGTGTAAGTGATTGATTCATAAATCCTCCTTGGGCATTGTATTTATTAGAAAAATAAGGTTTGATTCATTTTAGCATAGAATTAATTGATTGACAAGACAGAAAAAAGTAGTCTAAGATAGTAGGAAAGGGTAACGAATATGTGGCTTTAAGCCAAAAAAATGTGCAAAGGGGAAATAAAAAGATGGTTACGATTAAAGAGATTGCAAAAGAATGCAATGTCTCTGTCGCAACAGTATCAAATATCTTGAATCACAAGCCTGGCGCCAGTGATGAGACCAGAAGAATTGTGATGGCCAAGATAAAAGAGCTGAATTATAAGCCCAATACTGTGGCGAGAAATCTGAAGACTAAGAATACCAGGACAATAGGGGTAATTGTCGAGGATATGACGATCTTCAGTATTCCGGATATTGTAGACGGAATTACGGAACATTGTGAGGAAAATAATTATCAGATACTTTTGATCAATCTGAGATTATTTAAAAAATACAATGATTTTTATTATCACAGAGATGATTATTACGACCGGGTTGAGCAGGAAATTGATAAATTAATCGCAAGGCAGGTTGAGGGAGTTATATATGTAGCTGCTCATGAACGTGTAATGAAGTGTATTCCGGAAAAACTTCCGGTACCGGCCGTTATGGCATATGGATATACACAAAACAAAAATATCCCGTCCATTGTAGTAAATGATGAAGACGGGGCACATCAGATCGTCAAACATCTGGTCGACAATGGCCACAGGAAGATAGGAATTATAACAGGAAAACCGGATAGTATTCATACACAGCAAAGACTTCTGGGTATGCAGAGGGCGTTTTATGAGAATCAGATTCTGTATAATCCCGAAAGTGTATATTACGGGGACTGGACCAGACAAAGTGGTTATAATGGTACGGATCAGCTGTTGGAACAGGGGGTTACAGCGATTTGCTGCATGAATGATCTTATGGCCGGTGGAGTGTATGACAGAATGGAAGAAAGAGGAATGCTTCCGGGAAAAGAGGTCTCGGTAACCGGATATGATAACCGTGAACTTTCAGGATATTATAAGCCGCCGCTTACTACGATATCTCTTCCACTTCATGATATAGGTTATACGGCAAGCGAGGTAATTATGCGTATGGTAGAGGAGAAAGAGCTGAAAGAACCGGATGGTATATATCGTGTAGGATGTCATATGCTGGAGCGTAGTTCGGTCAGAAATCTTAAAGAAAATTCATAATCAAAACAATAAATAATGAAAATCAGAAAAAAATAAGCACTTACAGAAGAAAAAAATGTCTGTAAGTGCTTATTTTATAATAGGTTTGTGCATATTGCACAAAATAAAACGTTTAAGTTTTACTTGCACTTATCATAAAAGTGAGCGTATAATCTAATCAAACAAAGAAACAGGTAAATAAGATAAAAAAATATAAACCTGTAAAAAGAAATTTGCATTGTATATTGGGAAAAAAGGAAAATTGTAAAAAAAGGATATTAAACGATTAAGGAAAAGAAATCGGAGTTAATGTTCTGAGGAAAAGGTTATGGATGACAAGAAACTGAAAACAGTACCATTGAATAAGATCAAGATATCGGATCAGTTCTGGAACAGATATATACATCTGGTAAAAGATGTACTGATTCCGTATCAGTGGGACATTTTAAATGACAGACTTCCGGATGTGGAGACAAGTCATTGTATTGAAAACTTTAAGATTGCGGCGGGAGAAACTGACGGAGATTTTGAAGGGGCAGTATTCCAGGATACAGATGTAGCGAAATGGCTGGAAGCGGTAGCTTATTCACTGGCAGCAGAGCCGGATGAACATTTGTCATATCTTGCGGATAAAACGATTAACCTTATAGGACGTGCCCAATGTGAAGATGGATATCTGAATACTTATTTTACGATTAAGGATCCATCAAAACGTTGGACAAATCTGAAAGAGGGACATGAATTATATACGGCAGGACATATGACGGAGGCAGCAGTTGCGTATTATAAAGCAACCGGAAAAACAGAGTTTCTCGATATCATGAAGAAATTTGCAGATCTCATTTGCAAGACATTCGGACCGGATGAAGGTCAGATCCATGGATATCCGGGACATCAGGAAATCGAGCTTGCGCTTATCCGTCTGTATCATGTAACCGGTGAAAAGAAATATCTGGAAACAGCAAAGTATTTTATTGATACCAGAGGCGTGGGAGAAAATTATTTCCTGGAAGAAGAAAAGAGACCTGAATATAAACAGATATTCCCGGAATTTGCCGGATATGATCCGAGATATTCACAGTCACATGAGCCGGTAAGAGAGCAGAAGACGGCAGAAGGACATGCAGTAAGAGCCGTATATATGTATTGCGCAATGGCAGATCTGGCATATGAATACAAGGATAAAGAATTGTTAGATGCCTGCAAGACATTATGGGAGGACATGACAAAACGTCAGATGTATATTACAGGAAGCATCGGAGCATCCGGTCTTCTGGAACGGTTTACAACAGACTATGATCTTCCGAACAACTGTAATTATTCAGAAACATGTGCATCGATAGGACTTGCTCTTTTCGGAAGAAGAATGGCACAGATCACAAAAGATGCTTCATACATGGATATGGTAGAAAGAGCGCTTTATAATACCTTGTTATCAGGAATAGCACAGGATGGAAAGAGTTTCTTCTATGTAAATCCTTTGGAAGTGTGGCCGGATAACTGTATCGACAGAACTTCCAAAGAGCATGTAAAACCGGTGAGACAGAAATGGTTTGGAGTTGCGTGTTGTCCGCCAAATATAGCGAGAACACTGGCGTCCATGGGACAGTACATATATTTCACTGATAAGAACACAGCATATGTGAACTTATACATTTCTAATGAAGCTCAGATCGAACTGGAAGAAGGAGCATTAAAGATTCAGATAGAAAGTGATCTGACGAATACAGGACATATTCGGATGGCAATAACTCCTGATGGAGAGGGTGAACACAGACTGGCACTTAGAATACCGGATTATGTGAAGACCTATACGATCAAAAGAGATGGTAAGATTCTAAGAAATGCCAGAATCAGTCAGTCTTATCTTTTAATAGAAGACATCAAAGAACAGACAGAGATCGAGATTGACTTTGAGGTACCCGCGAAATTCGTAAGAGCGAATCCGAATGTCAGAGAAGATGCAGGAAAAGTTGCTCTGGTAAAAGGACCGTTAGTATATTGTCTGGAAGAAGCAGACAATGGGGAAAATCTTCCATCTATCTTCGTTAACACGAAACAGGAGCTGAAAGAAACATTTGAATCCGAACTTCTTGGAGGAGTAACGACGATTCGGTTCACAGGAAAGAAACTGAACATGGATACATGGCAGGATGGTGCATTATATGATACCAGAGAACAGGTATTCGAAGATATAGAACTCAAAGCAATTCCATATCATTGTTGGGATAACCGTAAAACAGGTGAGATGCTGGTATGGATGAAAGAAATGTTTTAATTATTTTGAATCTGTCAGGGAACATAGACCCTGTAGAGAAATATATATCTAAAAGGAGGAAAATCTATGAAAAAGAAAGTAGTGTCAGTGCTTCTTTGTGTAGCTATGACAGCAACTATGCTGCTTGGATGTAGCGCAGGAAGTGAAAAGAGTGATTCTAAGAAATCATCTAAGAGCGAGTCGGGCGGAACAACAGAGATGAAGGTTGACGGGGATGCAACAACCATTAATGTCTGGACATTCATCGAGTTACACCAGAAATTCTACACAGAGATGGCTAAGAAATGGAATGAGGAACATCCGGATAAGAAGGTTAAATTAGTACTTTCTAATATGCAGTACGATGATATGCACAACAAATTATCGCTTGCACTGGAATCAGGAAAAGGAGCTCCGGATGTAGTTGATATCGAGCTTGGAAAATTCCCTTCATTCACAAATGGTAAGATCGGACTTATGGATCTGACAGATGCGATTGCACCATACAAAGACAACGTAGTTGAATCTCGTCTTGACATCTACGGAAAAGATGGAAAATATTACGGATTCCCAACACACGTTGGTACAACAGTTGCATTCTACAATGATGATCTGTTAAAAGAAGCAGGAATTGATTACACAACAATTAAGACATGGGATGACTTCAAAGCAGCCGGTGTGAAATATCATGAGAAAACAGGTAAGAACTTCGCTTGTGCTGAGACAACAGCTCAGTGGATGGTTAACCTTATGTTAGCTCAGAAAGGTACTGATTACCTTGACAAAGATGGTAACCTTGACCTTACAAATGATAAAGTTGTAGAAGTACTTCAGTACATCAAAGATATGCAGGATGCAGGCGCACTTGCAACAGTAGCTGGTGGACAGCCGGATAACGAAGAAGCTTATCCAGAATACAACAGTGGTAACTTCGCAGTACAGATCATGCCTTTCTGGCAGACATCAAGATTTACAAACTACATGTCTGACCTTGAAGGAAAGATTGCAATCGCAGCTCCTCCGGTATTTGGAGACAACGATGCAGTTAAGACAATCGGTGGTGGTGGAACCGGTACAGCAGTTGTAAAATCTTCTAAGAATGCAGACCTTGCAGCTGAAGTATTCGCTTACATCAAACTGTCTGAAGACGCTAACAAAGAAGTTTGGAATGTATTAGGATTTGACCCTGTTAATACATCTGTATGGACAGACACAGACCTTACACAGAATCCGGACAACCAGTTCGTAAAATACTTCAAGACAAAACCATTTGACACTCTGTTAGAGCTCCAGGATAGCATTGGCGGACTTAATTCTTACACAAGTTCTAAATATCCGTCTATCAACAACGAGTTCTGCACAACAACACTGAACAACATTTTCGAAGAAGGAATGGACGTAAAAGATGCACTGAAACAGTCTCAGGAAACTCTTGAAAATGAATTCGGCGACAAATAAGATTTGCAATTAAGAAATTAGTAATGTAATAATCAGGGGGTTGCGTGCAAAAACTGCCGCATCCCCTTCTTTTTAAGAAGGAGGATACATAAAACCATGAAGAAATTTTTCTATTCTCAGAAATTAGCTCCTTATGTGTTTATCCTTCCTTTTGTCCTCACTGTTATATTTTTCTGGGCAGTTCCAATCGCGAACGGAGTCCTTTTAAGTTTTCAGGATGTATTACAGGATAAATGGGTTGGATTGGATAATTATAAGAGACTTCTGTCCGATAAGATCTTTTTAAAAGCTTTGTTTAACAGTACACGTTATATAATCGGAACACTGGTACTTCTGATCCCATTTCCGATGCTTTTTGCAACACTTCTGAACAGTAAGCTGATGAAGAAACCTGGATTTTTCAAATCCATCTATTTCCTTCCGGCACTTACATCAGTCGTAGTTGCAGGTACAATCTTCCGTCTGATGTTTGGTGAGATGGAGACTTCTCTTGCCAACCAGGTGATCGGAATGTTCGGACTTGGACCAATTAAATGGTTAAAGAATGATCTGACCGGTTATTTTGCACTGTTACTTCTGGCATGCTGGAGATGGACAGGTGTTAACATCCTGTATTTCCTTGCCGGATTACAGAGTATTTCAACAGATCTTTATGAAGCGGCTTCTATCGATGGAGCAAATAAGTGGCAGCAGTTTACAAAGATTTCCCTTCCACTTCTGAAACCAACAACCGTATATGTGTTAACGATCAGTATCTATGCAGGACTTGCAATGTTCAATGAAAGTTACATGTTATGGAAAGGTAACAACTCACCGCAGAATATCGGACTTACGATCGTCGGATATCTGTACAGGCAGGGAATTGAAAAACGAGCGATGGGTTATGCCTGCGCGGTAGGTCTTGTACTTCTGATCATCGTTATGGTCGTCAACATGATCCAGCTGGCAGCGACAGGAACATTCAAGAAGGAGGAAAGATAGTATGGGCGAAAAGAGAAAAAATAAAGACCGGCTTTGTACAATATTGATGATCGTCTTCTTCTCGATCCTGGCTATCCTGGTGATCCTTCCGATTTATACAATCTTTCTTGCCAGCTTTAAACCGGGCGGAGATCTTCTTCAGTATGGTCTGAACCTTGGAATTGACTGGAGCCGTATGAGTCTTGATAACTATGTACTGCTGTTTACCGGCCAGCATGATTACTGGAGATGGTTCTTTAACAGTATCACTCTTACAGTCGTTACAGTAGTGGCAACACTTCTTGTAAGTGCATTTGTAGGATACGGATTTGCAGCCTATGAATTCAAAGGAAAGAACTTTATGTTCGTAATCGTTCTCCTGATCTTATCTGTTCCACTGGAGGTTATCATGCTTCCGCTGTACAAACAGATGACAACATGGGGACTGATGGATAACTATATCGCAATTGTATTACCATTCGTTGCACATGCATCTACAATCTTCTTCTTCAGACAGTATCTTCTGGGACTTCCGAAGTCACTTCTGGAAGCAGGACGAATCGACGGAGCAACAGAATATGGTATCTTCTTCAAGCTGATCATGCCGATCATGAAACCGGCATTTGCAGCTATGGCGATCTTAAATGGTATGAATGCATGGAATAACTACCTGTGGCCATTACTGGTAATCCGTTCTTCAGAAAAATACACACTGACACTTGGACTGAACACCCTGATCAACCCATACGGAGATAATTATTCACTCCTGGTTGTAGGTTCGTTCTTCTCAATCATTCCTATCTTTATACTGTTTGTATGTTTCCAGCAGTATTTCATCGAAGGTATGACAGCAGGTGCGGTAAAAGAGTAATCATTGTAATAATAGGAGGTTGAAAATGAGTAAGACAGCAAAGATGATCATTGATAAAGATTTCCAGATTTCCAAAGTAGATGAAAGAATCTATGGCTCTTTCATCGAGCATCTCGGACGTGCCGTGTATGATGGATTATATCAGCCGGGCAATCCGTTATCAGATGATGACGGATTCCGTAAAGATGTCATTGATCTGGTAAAAGAACTGGATGTACCAATCATCCGTTATCCGGGTGGAAACTTTGTATCCAACTTCTTCTGGGAAGACAGTGTAGGACCTGTAGAAGAGCGTCCGGCACGTCTGGAACTTGCATGGAGAAGTCTGGAAGAGAATAAGATCGGATTAAATGAGTTCGCAAAATGGACAGACAAAGTAAATTCCAACATGATGATGGCAGTCAATCTTGGTACAAGAGGAATTGCAGATGCCTGCAATCTTCTGGAATACTGCAACCATCCGGGCGGAACAAAATATAGTGATCTTCGTATCAAACATGGTGTAAAAGATCCACATAATATCAAAGTATGGTGTCTGGGTAATGAGATGGATGGACCTTGGCAGCTCGGACACAAGACAATGGAAGAGTACGGACGTCTTGCAGAAGAGACAGCAAAAGCAATGAAACTGATCGATCCGTCTATCGAGCTGGTATCCTGCGGAAGTTCTGCTCTTGATATGCCGACATTCCCGAAATGGGAATCTACAACACTGGAAAGTACATATGATTATGTTGATTATGTATCTATGCATCAGTATTATGGAAACCGTGATAATGATACTGCTGATTTCCTTGCATGCTCAGATGATATGGATGAATTCATCCGTACCGTTGTCGCAACATGTGATTATGTAAAAGCGAAAAAACGTGGTAAGAAAGATATCAATATCAGTTTTGATGAGTGGAATGTATGGTTCCATTCGAATGCAGCCGATGATGACATCACACAGAACCATCCATGGCAGGTAGCACCTCCGATGCTGGAAGACATTTACACATTTGAGGATGCACTGGCAGTCGGACTGATGCTGATCACATTGTTAAAACATGCAGACAGAGTAAAGATTGCCTGCCTGGCACAGCTGGTTAATGTTATCGCACCGATCATGACAGATCAGGGCGGCGGAGCAGCATGGAAGCAGACGATCTTCTATCCATTCCTTCACGCTTCCAAGTATGGCCGTGGCGTAGCACTGATGCCTCTGGTACAGACAACAAAGCATGATACAGCAAAACATGAAAATGTTACTGACGTAGAAAGCGTTGCAGTGTATAATGAAGAGAAAGAAGAGCTTACAATCTTCGCTGTTAACCGTACACTGGAAGATGATATTGAACTGACAACAGACTTAAGAGGTATGGAAGGATTCCATCTGGTAGAGCATATCGTTATGGAAGAATCTGATCTGAAGCTGGTAAATAGTTCTTACGAAGAAAAAGTAGTACCAAAGACAGTAAACCGTTCAAAGATGGATGGTGGAATCATGACAACTCTTCTTGGAAAAGCATCTTGGAATGTAATCAGATTAAGTAAGTAGAGGCGGTTAAGATATGAAATTTTGGGCAATTGACAGTCCGGTAATGAGAGTGCTTGGACGACTGGGGGATATTATTATACTGAACATGATCTTTGTGGTCGGATGTATTCCGGTGATCACCATCGGAACTTCCTTAAGTGCTCTGTATGCGGTGGCGATGAAGATGGCAAGAGGGGAAGACCCATCGGTGTGGAAGGAATTCTGGAAAGCCTATAAGAGGAACTTCAGACCGGCAACCATCTGCTGGCTGGTCATGGCTGTCATTGCCATACTGCTGTTTGTGGATTTTCGGATCATCGGAGTTCTGAAAAGAGGCAGCGAAAGTATGTACAGTATTATGCGTATTGTACTTGCAGTGATCCTTGGAATGTGGATGCTGATGTTCCAGTATCTGTTTCCATATATTGCAAGATTTGAAAATGGAATCTTTGCAACACTGCGCAATGCACTGCTTCTTGCGGCAGCGCATATTCCATCTACGATCGTGATCGTAGGCTTAAGTGTCGGATCGCTCATCTTAACATTGTTCACATCCAGATCCTTTGTGATCGCAAGTATTATATGGGTGTTCTTTGGATTTGCGGTACTGGCATATGTACAGGCGTTTCTCCTGTGCAGGATTTTTGAAAAATATGAAAAGTAAATTGTATTAGTAGTGTTCCAATAAGATCCTCGGAAAGAGGACGGAAAATGGGCAATATTATATACATGCGGCTATATTTGCTTCGTTCAAAGCTGCCGCTTGTATGTAATATTGCCCATTTTCTGCAGAGATCAAGGTATGCAGGATAAGTTGCCGCCTGCAGGAACTGTCAGGGGCGGTTCCTTGCGAAATATCCGGCAGAGATGTGCGGTTCTGTAGTGTTATACTGCAGGTAATTCGTCAATGATCTGCTGCAGGATCTTTTCTACAGAATCGGTAACATGGGTTGCGTATTTATCGATACCGGGAGCGGCGTTCGCCATGGCATAGCTTGTGCCGGCGGTCTGCAGCATTTCCACATCGTTATACTGGTCTCCGAATACGACGCAGTCTTTTGCTTCAATATGTAAATGATCGATCAGATCTTTTAATGCACTTCCCTTGTTAGCGGTCGGGCAGATGAAGTCTACCCAGAGATTGCCGGAAGTAACAACCTTGATGTCGGATGAAAACATTTCTTTTAGATGTTTTTCGCACGCATCGGTTCCACTGTAATCGCAGACTGCAATCTTAAGGATCGGTTCCGGAATCTCAGTTTTGGGGTCATCGATGAATTTCATATTATTCTGGATGACATTTACCATGTGATTATAGAATTCTGGATTTTTCGAGGTGCTGTAGCAGACACGTTCGCCGGAGATAATACAGTTGTATTGTGGATATTTGGCAACTTCATCCAGGATACGGTAAGCAAGGTCCTGCTCAATAATTCCTTTGGAAATAGTCTCTTCGTTGTATATACAGAGAGAAC
>ERZ1673737.3240-NODE-3240-length-12630-cov-4.168191_pt1 | contig 12630 bp, 5 predicted proteins | sample MGYA00580211_ERZ1673737 | MGnify/ENA primary metagenome ERZ1673737 (study PRJEB41218, sample SAMN15661789) | gut metagenome | host: Homo sapiens | place: Canada: London | collected 2015-08-20/2019-03-30 | study: EMG produced TPA metagenomics assembly of... | reverse complement strand
AATTAAGGATGCTACTTCGCTTGGCCTGTCTATCACACAATAGAAGAGAAAATCTTTATTCTTCAGGCGTCTTTTATGCACAAGCATCACAGAGTCGATTCCTAAGTCGAGTAGGGTGACTGGCATTTTACCTGATAAAGATAGATGAGAGGTATATGTATACTAGACAGAGTTCAAATAATATGTGTTAAATGCTTGATTGACATGTATCTTGGGTATCTCGTTGCGGATAGAACTGTATCTATCCCATGTTATCACAGCGCAGCCAAGAAGAGCAGCAAGGGAGCAAGGGAAGGAATCAATCACTCTCCTCAGAAGAATCATCCTCGTCATCTTCATCCTCCTCTGCAGCCTGCCGAGTAGACCGTCTCCCTCCCCGCTCCTCAACCTGCCCATTTTCACGAACCTGAGATGCACCCTCCTCCCCATCCCCATGCCCACTCTCCCTCCTCACAACATGAGACCCAAGCGTCCTCCCCAACCTCCCCTCAAAGTCCTCCCGTTCCATCCTCTCAATCTCCCCCTCATCCCCATCCCCACCACCCTCCTTCCCATAAACAGCCCTAACAAGCCCAGCGACAGATCCACTCCCAACCTCAACCTTACCCCGCGGCCCAACAATATACTCAATAACTTCTTCGCCGCCATCCATCTCACGAGTGCGGATCAAATACCCCTCCTTGCACAGCCTCTGCAGTAATTTCTCTGTCCGGTCAATCGGGGTACCGACATCCGCGTTCATACGCGCCAGATACCGGTCCAGTTTCTGTTCTGCCAATGTGCCCCCATTCAACGTTATCACAGCAATGATAAAACTGTATAGACCGGTGTAGGTACTCTCGGTCCAGGTTGAGGGTGCCTTCGGCGGGTGTAGGATTGCGGGTGTTCGATAGGCAGGTGGTAATGTGCTAGTGACGATCCAAGATTTATTGGTACTAGAAGGTTTTTCGGTTTTCTGAGCGGCTGTTTCAATAAACACAGTCAGTAAACGAATCGAGATTGATTTGGAAGGTGATGACTGGAATCGGTAGGAAGGATTGCATTGTATTGTTCGATTCATTCAACTCACCCCGTCGCTGAGAAATTGTAACTTTCTCCTTAGCCGGCAAGTCGGACATCTCCATCCCAAATCGATGTCTAAGCTCGTTCTGCGCCTGCTCGAAAACGAGCTTGAATTGGCGCGAGCCTTGCTCGCCTAGGACTTTCGCGCTGATATCTGTACGCCGGATGGGCAGGCGCGAGTATTCGCTGGCCATTGCTAGCCGCACGAGCTTTTTGACCATTGCGTCTGTGCTGGAGGGCGCGCTGGGTCCGCCATCTTCGCTGTCCGAGGCGGAGGGGGATGTGCTTTGTCTTTGGCGGCGGGGGGTTGGGAGACCCGCTGGGGAGTCGGGATTTGTCTGTGTTTTTTTGATTAGATTTAGAAACAGAGGGGTTGGAATGGATGATGTTGGGTGCTTACTCTTTTGCGTGGCATGGTTGTGGTGAAGGTGAGACGCGACGCGAGATCATTTTACCCTATCGGGAGGTGGTCTGTGCGCTTATCTTGGGTGGTTTCCGGTGCTGTACGGAGTATAACCTTGCTTTTCTTTTCTTTCAGATATTTACTACGCAGGTCATGCAATGGTTCTTCAAGCCAATGTATTGACTGTTATAAACTTGGAATCTGGAAATCTGGAAATTCGAAATTGGAAACTGAAACAGAACACATAAAAGTAGAACGCATACAACGATAAGGTATTATTTTCTCTAACAATCAAAAGAAAACAAAAACGCTTCAAGGAAATAAAACCAAAAAATCTAAAATCAATGGCTGTTCTTCTCGTTGACAGCCTCTTTCACCTCTTCCTTCTTAGTCTGCAAGAAGGTGCCAATCCAAGCCAACGACTCCTGCGACAGGACCAGACTGGTAGTAACAACGGCCTTGCCGGAAGCAAAGACACCATCACCACCACACTTCTTATACTCAGATCCATAGATATCAAAAACATGGTGCTTCACCTCTCCAGCGAGACGCACGGGAATCGAAGCTCCGTTGTAGATAGAACCGCGCAGCTTCTGGGTATCCTCCTTGATAATGGGGAAGCGAGTATCAATCTCGGTCAGACCCTTGTCACCGAGGGAATCGGCACGGGCCAGGTAGGGAGCTACATAGCTGTATGGAGTGGAGAAGTAGGGCAGGACGGGCTTGGCCAGGCGGGTGTAGCCCTTGTCGGCGTACTGGATGGACTTGGCTCCGTAGGGGTTGCCCTTGTAGAGGGTGATGGAGTCCGAGATGATGGGGTAGGAGATGAGATGCTAGCGATATGGTGTGTTGGTGGGCTGACTTGATATGGGAGATATGGGAGATAGAGGGTATACTTACGTCGAGGAATTGGGAGTGGTGCTTCTCGCCGTTGATGGTGGGTTCACCCATGGTTTCTGCGTGTGGCATCAAGATGGTAGATAGAGAAGAGAGATAAGGGAGGAAGAGAAAGAAGAAGAGAAGAGAGGGAAGAACTGGAAGAGATGGGAGTATAGTAGAGAATAGGATTTTCACATGTGATAGGCCCTAGCGCTGTGCGATATGTCTGGTCTCGTTGCCCACGCCAAGTCTCGTTTTTCCCTTTTTTTTTTACCCTTTTACTTTTTTTGTTAGCTTAGCTTAGGTTAGTTTGTAGGTTCTAGTTCCATTTCATTAACCTCTCATATTCTATAATGTGTATTGCATCATTGGTTTGCAATTCTTATCAATTGTTTCACATGTGATAGCGGGTCCAACGTTTGACGCATTTGGTCCCACTTGACGGATGCGGCTGTGTCTGTCTCTTGATATTGATATCAGGGTGATATCTATGTTCTATTATTCTCTCTGTACTACATGTTGGTTGTATTTCCAAGGGTCACTAGCAAAGGAAACCTTGTTTCTCATGCTTATCTCTAACAGTCGGGGTCAACCTACCCCATATTGAGTTTGGACTCTCCAAAGGCCTGGGCAGTCAAACACACCTACATTAGTGAGGTACCCACATCGGCCTGAGCGCCCTTCGAACCCCCTCCCACATCCCTTCTCTTTCTCTTCCCCGAAAATACGTAAACCTTGGCCGGATTGGAGATTGTTCTTCCGACAGCCCGGGGACGTGCGACTGGCGACCCGGTTGATTCGCAGATCCATCCGATCTTCGGCGCTTATTCCCGTAGCGGTCGCGTTCAATACTATTTATGTATGCGTATAAACATAAAATTTGCTAGGCATGTCTGAAATATCCATATCCTGTTGTGTTTCCAAGCTAGCATTGCCTTATAAGACAAGTTTGGCAATCGCAATGGCGATAGACAGAAAACGATAGGGATGTCCAGTGCAACTAGGAGAAATCAGGGATATCCAAGTTTCCCAACGGACGTGCAGAAGCACATGAAGAAGCACAAGCTCAATCCCTCTAGGGCGAGGTGTGACTCGGCATACTAGACTATGGCATATGGTGAAGCCGAAGGGAAATTAGAATGAAAACGGTATCCCGCCGGGCAATCCACTAGATTAAGCTACCATGCAGATCCTCCATCGTGGGTCTCTCTTGCTTCCACCCTGAGCCTGTGATTCTACACCTTCTCACCGGGGTTCTTGCATGGACTCTTTCCATCGTCTTTATTTGGTCAATCTCACTCTAGCTCGACCAATGAACCTCACACCGTGGACCCGTTGTGATATGCAAAACGTCGTGCAGTGGTCCCTTGACGTAGATGTGGCGAACTTGTATGCTGAATTACTTCTGTATTCGAACCCGGGTACAATCATATCCATGTTCATAATATGGGCATGATATGGCATCTCTCCCGCCATTGGCCAATGGCACAACTTTACTCCTGGAATACCCCTCTACGTGTACTCTCTGACAGGTGAAAGTGAGAAACGGAGCTCGGCTATCGATGTACATGTACATGTACTCCGTACGTAGAAAGGGATATGAACACCTTACAAGCATCCCGGAAGCCCGTGATCCGTACATTCTACATTCCAATAAAAAAGACTAACGCATCCGGTTCACATGCGAAACTCGCCTAGATATGAGCTACGAGCAATGAATGAGCAAAGAACTTGAAAATGAAATGAGATATGAGAACGTGAAATTGTGTTGCCTCGATTTCCAACTCAGAATCACATGAATTGGGGGTAACAGGTTACATCAAGTTACCGTCTCTCTTTAACTTATCGAACATATCGACAGGGTATGTTCGGCCAATGGGAGGGGTAGTAAGCCAATTGGCGTGATTATGATGTTTTCTTGCACTTGCGCTTACACTTGCAGTTCCAATTTGCCTCCTTGGTGGGTGAACTTACACGTCAACATGTTTGCTAAGAGAGGGGCTTTTTGGGGGTATGCCACACATTTGCATTGGGGTTTTCAGGTTATGTATGGTTTTCGTTGGGGGTTGTCTAGACCACGCCACAGGACGGGATAAAGGCCGACTATTTTATGTTTGTCTTATGTCTGTTCTCTTTTATCATGTGATTCGGGGTTTATAGGGTTGGGTTATTGTCTTACTCGGATGTGTTGGGGTGCATTAGAATTATGCCAAGTATAAAATTAGAAGTCTGCGGTGGTTTCTACTACGGACTACGATGGACTCGAATTGGAACAAATTGACGGAACAAATGAAAACTTTATTTGTCTATCTATTGTATATCTTTTTCTGGGTTTTCTTTGGTTTCATCCCCTTTTTTTGCTTATATCACTAGAAAAATCACGTCATTGACAATTTAGGAGACTTTCTTATTTTTTTCAAACTTCATCATTGACACTTAAGAGTCGAAGATCATGATTCTTACTTACGAGAACACGAACACCATTCTCACTTACGAGAAAAGCGGCGGCGCAAAGAATTGTTCCGCACACGATACGACAGGTTCGCAAAAGCAGCACGGGCGTGGGAACGGCGAGGAGTAGGAACCGTCTCAGGGGTGGCACTAGTCGGCAGAGGTGCAGGTGTAGGCGCAGGACTGATGACCGGCGAGGGACTGTCATCCCTCAGGTAAACATCCCAACGCCACAAAACACTGATAGCAGGGTCAGCATTCGTGACAAACTTCCACATCTCCCCAAAGCCCTTGTCGATGTACAGATCGGTAGCACCAGTGCGAACCCGGAACGTCACACCCAATCCCCCCGCCAGGTTAAGGAGCGGCAAGCTCACCGTAGCGCGAGAGTAGGGCGGCTCCGGAAAAACGTAGTTGAGTCGTTCAGGTCCATCTCCGAGGGCTTCCAGGTCTGCCTCGATACGATTCCAGGTAGCACGATGGTGCAGGTCAAAGTACCTACTTTGGAAGTGCTCACTATCAGCGTTAGCCTGTGCTGCGCTCAGCTTCCAGATAAAATGGGCGGGGCTTACCCATCTGTCGACTTTAACGAGTGTGCTGGGGTCTTTGGCGCCGTTGTAGCTGTGGATCTGGCAGCACATCTCGAAACGCGCGGGCATTTGGAGAATTGCGCGTGGGAGGTTGTTTTGCGGGTCGAGGTCGTTCCCCCAGTTTTCCTGGGATGTCTCGCTGATCGTAGATAGGCGGCGGGTGGGTTCGTCCTCCGCCATCCTGCTGTGATTATGTGGTAGATGAGTGGGGAGATAATACTTGCCGGATAGAGATTGTGAGGCGGTTGAGGTTTTCCGACAGAACGTACTGGTGATTGTCTGTTTGGTGGTGGTTGAGGTTTCTTTTGTACCTTTCTGTTGTATATTGGATCTAGATAGGAGGCCAAGAAGACAAAGGAGACGAAGGACCCTTTTGTGTTCTTTCAAGTCTGTCATGAGAATGACGTTGTAACCCTTGTCTGTTGGCAAAGGAATGAAAGGGGTCATTGTCTCCATTATGAATGTGAATTCGAGAGTAGATTCGGATAGCAGTGCTCGTAGAAATAGAGTAGAAACATATCGAAGATCATGCGTGGGTTGGTCGAAGGGCTGTTGAATCATATGCAATATCTTGGCGGGTGGGGTGGACTTGTGTGAATGAACTGTGGAGGAATGGCTAGCAATTGCATCGAAGTATGGAGCTGATGGACCTAGACCTTTGGACTTTGCCCGAACTTGCGTCTAATAATAGCCAAACGATCAAGATTCAACCATCGTCAGTTCTATATTGGGGAAGTTTGTGTGGGGTCAAACCAAATACATTAGAACTATGACTGCCAATGTGAGGGCACTGGGGTAGGTGAAGAGAACTACATCGGCAGATGGGATACGAAATATCCATCGCAAGGACGAGGAGGCCAGTGGTTGCAGTGAACCTCCCTCTACATCATCCATGTTGACCGGAATCCATGTAGACCAAATCTTCACAGGCAATAGACAACGTTGATTTTGAAAATAATTGTTCATATTTTCCATTTCATTCGGACAGACACCAGGTATTGTAGTGGCGTCCCTCGTTAAATCTGGAATTCATCGATACATTCCCGAATCTGTTTCCAGCTATGGTGTATGTTTTCCCATCCCATGCTCGCAGGGACCGAATGTGCTCGATGGTTTTTCGACCTCGCCTTCACCTAGACCCGTGCGCTCAAAACGACAAAACGCCCAAATGAACCGTTTAGAAACCTGTTCCGTATTAGCCGTCGTCCAACAGAGATGTGGGTGTGTATCCAGAGTAAACGTACGCAGGGGAGTGAAGAACCAACGGTTCTTTCCGCTGGTGTACCGGTCCTCAAGGGCCTTCTTGATGGTCTTCTTGGCGTCCTCGCGCTGGGAGACCTCCTTGAAGGTGTCGTTGGAGACGGTACCCTTAAGACCCTCGAGCTCGAGAGTGTAACGGGTGGGCATCAAGTGGTTGTAGTTGACGACCTTGATGAAAGGCTTGATGCGGCTGCGGCGGTCGACGAGCTTCTTGCCCATACCGCGGGTCACCTTCAGGGGGTAACGCTCGATACCGGCGACGATGGCGTAGGAGAAGGGGTGCGCCTTGGAGCCAGAGTCGTTAGGCTGGACAATGACGACCTGTAAATCCGAAAATGCCTGATTAGCATTCTGAATTTTTTTTCTGTCGCGCTTTTTTTTCCACCACGTTGCACTGTGCTCGCTTCTCCTCGAGTCCTTCGCTTGCAAGTCGTTTCTCTTTCCATGCGCTTTCAATTCGGGGGATCAGGATCTTTGTCGTACCTTCTTACCGGCGTAACGGCCACGGGTGATGATGGCCACACGGCCAACTTTCATGACTGTAATTCCATCAGCATATAGATCGAGGGTGTAATGGTAGAGACGTACACTTCATTTTGAAGGTCCCGGGGCGGCGAGGTTGGGTGGTTGTCGAGATACGGAACGGTCACGATCGAAGTGTTCGTTTTTTCGGGTGTGAGGTAGAGGGTTTCAGGGCACAGTAGCGATTTGTGTGCTGCCAATTGATTGGCCGACTTACCGACAAATGGCAACTAGCCTTTTTGGGGATAGTTTCCCCATTGGGCCCGGATCAACCAGTGATTATGTAACGCGGGGCCTCACCGCCCCCATGCTGCCCAACTGCTGAGTCAGTTTGTTTACATTGTCGTAGTTGCCGTTGCTATGGGCCCAAGTGATGTGTACAAGGCCGCGCAGCTTCCCTGTCTTTGCCAACTCCACCTGCTTTTATCAAGCTGATCTCCCGGTGTTTCTTCATTGTACATCGAGTTCTCAGTTTGCCTTTGCTTTGTTCTTCCAGCGTTTCCTCCCTTGTGTTGATATGCCTTGATGACCTTGCTTCTATTTTGATTTTGAACGCATACTCCTACATTCCATCTATCAATATTGCCAATACCGGTCTGAGACACCTTGACAATCCATTCACAACTACATCATGCCTTCCCAAGACAGGGACACCCCCCGTGACCGGGAATTGGTGCGACACTCTATGACATTGTCCGATTCCAAAGTTCCAATGTAAGTTCGCGCAAAGGACGCATCACACCTGCCCTTGACAGGACCCATGAGTGACTTCAAACAAATGCTAAAACGCGGTCTACGCAGGTGGGACAGTTCGGATCCCGAACGCGCACCGCCGCCGCTGCCAATGAATCCTCGTTCAATGAGCCCGATGAGCCCTGCCGCAACGAGGTCCAATGTATCTCCCAATATTCAAGCCGTCGCCGCGAAATTTACAGAGCGGCCCAGTGAGCATGCGCCCAGCTCCTATACAACAAATCCCATGCCACCCAAGACTTCATCACCCGAGAGATCGTTGGTGAAGGGGCAGCACAAGCGCATGCAATCTCTCCAACCTGAAGATACCCGACAAGACGCGCGAAGCGAGTTTATGAATTATCTCGAGAATCGGTCCCCCGAGAGGCCTCTCCGCGCGACAATTGTTGACCCGACAAAACCACGGGACCCAAACAAGCCAACCAGCTCGCCAGCGCTTCGTCAAGATGCAGAGCGGGATATGAACTACTCTCTATCGAGTCGATATTTATCCAAACCGATCCTAGGAGAAAGCACTCCGCCATCGGCTACAATGTTAGCTCTTCAAAACATGCAACTCCCCATAGACTCCGACCCTCCTTCTCCTTCTAAACCCCCAAAAATGATTACAGCGCCAATGGAACCCAGACCTTTGACCCCCAAGACTGCGAGCATGGACTCTCTTTCGACTCAAATTCACAGCTTGACGGACATTGCGAGCAGCTTGCAACGCGAGATGATGAACCTTAGTCGACGAAGCAAGGACAATGCTACGGACCTGGTAAGCCTCAAGGCCGCAACCAACGCCCGAGATGAGGACATTCGCAAGAGTCTCAAGGATCTGTCTTCTCATCTGAAAACCAAGTATTTGGATGCCGATGCTGCAAGGTTTGATTTCAGTACTCTCTTCAAGTATGGAGATGGGTCTAACCCGAAGGATGCGGATAGTTCTCCACAGTCGAAGAGAAGCTACTCTGTGCCTCGCATGCCCAGCCCTAATCCATTCGCCTTTGATCGGGACTCATGCGTGTCACCTTCACCGATCTCCGACGGTTCGGCCGCCCTCGCCTTGCTCGAAAAGGTATTGCGTGAAATGGCAACCAAAGAAGGTGAGGAACGACTCTTAGAGCTTGTGGAAGAAATCAAATCCCGTCCCGCAGCGAGCCCCTCGGACAAGGACGCCGATACCAAGGTCACCGCCATGCTCGAGGAGATTCTCAACCTCGTCAAAGAAGATCCTTCGAGCAAAGCCCTTGTGCGATCCAGAGGCATCACCGACAACCTTGATTCCCTCCAGCCTGAGGATGCCCAGCCCGAGGGCACGCGTTCTCGGTCAATGGGATCTATGAATCCAGATGTTGTACGTGCACTTGATCTTTCTAAGACTGATAAGGCCGATGGCCCTGCACCCAATTCCGACGAAGTTTTGGCAATTCTTCGAAGCGTCAAGAACAGCGTCGTTGAAGGAGGTGGTATGACCAACGGCGTCAAGAGCCTTGTCCGTGAATTACGAGGTGAGGTTCTAGGAATGGGTCGAGAACTTAGTCGACGCCTCGACGGTATCGAGTCTGCTCGTGCGAATGATCAAGCCGAGGACCAGCCACGACCTGCTGGACCAGAAGAAATCTCAGCCATTGTCAACCGCAGTCTTGACGACCTCAAAGAGCAGCTGGCTGCTACTATCAACGAGAGTCGCCAACAATCCTCCGACTTGTCTGAGTTCCGATCAACCATGAACAGCGCCGCCATTTACTCTGTTGTTAAAAAAGCCCTCGACGAGATTGAACTTCCCCAGCCTCACGCTGAGCCACGCGGTGCCGAAATGGATAGAGAAGACATTCTCGAAACAGTCCGTGAGGCATGGGAAACGTACAAGCCTGAGATCGAATTCAACAACTTTGGTTTGGAACGCGACGAAATCCTCACCTGCCTGGAAGAAGGTCTCAAGTCTCATCAGCCTCAGCACGAGTCTGTAACCTATGACCAGGTCCTTGCAGCTGTTGAAGATGGCATGCAGAAGTTCATCCCGCCACAAATCGAACAGCCGCCTGGTATCTCCCGAGACGAAGTCATCCTGGCTATTCGTGAATGCCTGGAGAAACAGCCCGAGCCTACTTCCAGAGGTCTCGATGAGGAACATCTCAACCATCTCAATTCCATGCGTGATCAGATTCTTGAGTCGGTGGTCAACACTATGGCTACGCACAGCGCAAACGCTAGGGGGCTGGGTGAAGATGATGTCAACCACCTCTACGCCATCCGTGACGAGATTATGGACGCTGTGACTGCACTGAACGAAGGTTCCAAGTCGCTGGACGAAACACACCTCCACTCCGTTCGAGACGAGATCATTGAAGCTGTCACTGGAGTGATGACTGCCCAGAACACAGGTTCTCGATCTATGGTCGAGGAACATGTCAATCACCTGACCGCCCTTCGTGATGAAATCCTCGAAGCAGTCAATGGAGCTATGGCTCTCCACAACGAGGGCTCCCGGTCTATCCACGAGGACCAGGACCATGTTGGACACCTCAATTCAATCCGTGATGAAATCCTTGGAGCATTAGCTGGTTCAATGGCCCAAAGTACACTCAGCAAGGATTCTCTCGATTCTGGACTTGGTCGTGATGAGATTGTCAGCGCTGTCTCTGATGGCCTCGAGGCTCACTTCACCGCAGCCAAGGAGATGGATGAACCACACATTTCCAGACACGATGTGATGAGCGCTGTAAATGAAGCATTTGATGCGCAACAATCTGCCCTGAGCGTTGGCACTCAACCAAATGTCTCTCGCGAGGAGATCATGAATGCCATTGCAGAAGGTATCGAAGCTTCAATCAATGCCCAACAGTCAGCCCTCAGCACCAATGTGCAGCAGTCTGTCTCTCGTGAGGAAATTTTCACCGCCATTGTTGATGCCATCGAGCACTCTCAATCCTCTCTGAGCAACAATGGTCAGCCTGGCATCACGAGAGAAGAGATTCTGGGAGCAATTGTGGACGGCATGGAACATTCGGCAACCACCAAGGAACCAAGTATCTCCCGAAATGAAATTTTGAACGCCATTGCAGATGGGATCCAGAATTCGAACGGCGCTGAACGAGCTCTCACCTTGGCTGATACTGAGCACGAGGATGAGAAGCCTGCTCCCATCTCTCGGGAGGAGATTTTCAATGCCATTATCGATGGAATCGAACATTCCCAACACTCTCTGAACAAGAGCGTCGAGCCCAGCATCTCTCGCGATGAAATCCTCAATGCAATAGTGCAGGGTATTGAGCACTCTTCCGGTCTCCAGCAGTCAAGCATCTCCAGAGAGGACATTATCAGTGCCATCGCAGAAGGTATCGAGAACTCAAACACTAGCCAAAAGTCGGCTCTGGCCACCGTTCCGGAACCATCTATCTCGCGCGAAGAAATCCTGAGCGCAATCGCCGAAGGCATCCAAAATGGCAACTCAGTCACACGAGAGATTGAATTGAACAAGGATGATCTTATGGACGCGATCACGGCTGGTCTTCAAGAGGTGAACAGCTCCGCAACCAACAATGTTGGCGGAGAGGTAATGGAGCGCCTCCAGGCCCTACTCGAAGGCATGAAGGAGGAATTCAAACAGTACTCTGCCGCCAATGGAAGAGATACAGAGCAAGTCCTTGATGCAGTGAAAGACGGTCTCGAGGTCGTCCGCAGGGAAATCGAGTCGTACGTTGTCACAGCTGCCGAAGTTTCAGGCAAAGACGAAGTCATCGACACTGTCAAGGAAGGATTCCGCCTTCTCCAGGCTGATATGGAAAAGACGATCACTGACACTTCCCTTTCAAACGGCTCGAAGGGTAACCCCGACACACCAGAGCTTTTGGATGCTATGGAGAAAGAGTTTGAGCACTTGAGAGGCACAATTACTGCCCTTCTCCTACGCGAGAACGCCACTGCGGACAAGGACGAGATCATCGATGCTATCAGGGAAGCTTCTGAACACAATAAGGGCAGTTCTGGCGATAATGAGGTGGTTAACACCATCAAGCAAGAATTTGAGAACCTTCGAGCACGCATGGACTCGAGCGTCGTCCGGGCTGAGCCAGGCGCCGAAAAGGACGAGATTATTTCGGCACTTCGTGAGCACTTCGACAACCTACGCGAAGAGACCTCGCGTAACGGCAACGAAAGCACGTTGTCCACAACAAGTGAACTCCTTGACGCATTCACGGATGGTGTTGACTCGATCCGGGACGACTTGAAGAAGTTATTGGAAAAGCCGGCCGAGTTCGACAGCTCTGAAATTCTAGAGACCATCAAAGATGGCCTTGCTGACCTGAAACTCGACATGGAAAACCTCCGCGAATCCCAAAAAGAGCCGGAACAGGAGGGTACGCGCGGCGGTGAACTCATGCTTGCAAATGAGACCCCTTCTGCTCAAGCCGAGAACACACTTGTTCCCGATATCGATGGTCTCAAGGCGCTCATCACTCAACTTCAAAACAAGGTTGATGCCATTGAATCGACCCCCCGTGCTGCAGAGCCCGCCGAGGATGCCCTGAAGCAATCGCACCTTGACGAAGTCCTTATGGCTCTTCAGGAGATTCAGCTTGCTATTGGTGAGATGGGTGCTCAAAAAAGCCCGGAGGATGACAACACAGCCAAGAAGCAAGACACCGAAGCCCTCGAGCAGTTGCTTATGAGCACGAAGGCCCAGATTGATGAGCTGGTGTTCCCGTCGCCGGACGAGGTCGC
>ERZ1673737.3238-NODE-3238-length-12637-cov-4.555476_pt1 | contig 12637 bp, 13 predicted proteins | sample MGYA00580211_ERZ1673737 | MGnify/ENA primary metagenome ERZ1673737 (study PRJEB41218, sample SAMN15661789) | gut metagenome | host: Homo sapiens | place: Canada: London | collected 2015-08-20/2019-03-30 | study: EMG produced TPA metagenomics assembly of... | reverse complement strand
GACAAGCGGCGACGAGGACGACCCCACCTTCGATGACTGCTAGAGTACCCAGTTCTATTGATAACCCTGTTTACGGGGAGGTTAGTTACCCCGTTCTGATTCATATTCGGAAATAAGGCTTACATGTCGGGTCATGCATGGCTGTTCGGTAGTCGGTGAAGTATACCGTCATTCTTAGAATGCTAGCAATGGCCCCTCTGACGATAATAGTCAGCATTGCACCGATTGGTGAATGTTTGGCGAATGATATTAAACAACTCACATTCCACTTAGCAGGAAAATACCTGTCAGTGCTATCTTATGTCCGCGGGGCGCATGCAGTTTCCAAACAGACGGGATGGGCAGCACAAGGATCAGAAGACCAGTCAAAGAATTCAGGGGTGAGAGGATCAGAAAGGCATATGTCCCATGAACACATGCCCCATTCGTGATGCTCCTGGTCCCTAAAATCGCCATGTTCTGACATTCGAAGAAAGCGTCAACAAACGTTGCAAGCCCTATTCCAAGGACTAAAGACCCAACAATATATGCGCAGAGTTGGAATTTGCGGACGGTGAAGATGCGCACGTAGAATAGAAGCAGAGCTACCTTGGCTGGGGTGATGTTGAATGGATAGTCGAGGACTTGAATGGCGAATAAGCCCTAATCTTTGTCAGCTTCGTTCTCAAGATTTGATGCCTTGGAGTTGCATACTTTGCTTTGAAGAAGAGCCTTCTCGGGTACTTGAGATATAAAATCATAGTGGTATCCCAATCCACCGTTTGTGGCCACTGAGAGATGAGTTGTCTGTTTTTTCTTTCAAGAATTACTGGTTGTTTGTACTCACGTATGACATAAATTGTCGATTTTGCCAAACTTGCAACCTATATAGAGCCCGATTAGAATAATCCGAGTCAGAGCAAAATATAGATATACATACCAGAGAAAGCAAGACCAGATAGTCATCAACACGAAGTTTCATCCGCTGCATACACCGAGTACCAAGCCTCGCCACAACAAAGAATATCTGCAAGATAGCAATAGCAGCAGCAGTACCTACAATGGCATTGCCACTATACAGCTCTTGGTCCCGATCTGCCCAGTCGTTAACCATGATAGGACGGGGCCCTCATCAAAACCCCCATCAAGAAAAGACTTTTGTAACGCTCTATAGCAAGAAAAAGAGCAACGAAGAACGGGTCCACATATTAAATAAAAAAGAGACTCAAACATTTTTCAGTCAATAGCATACGTATGTGGAGTCCGACAACGGAACCAAACCTGAGGTATATACACAATGTACCACGCAGGGCAATCCGAACAATGCCGTGGATGTGAAGTCTATCGAGTATCAAAGTTATCATGCCCGTGGTTCCAGGTCATCTACCGTGTTGTATTTGGTTTGCCGCTCTTTCTATACCCACCCGCCCCCAACGTGCCCCAAGGGCGCCCTGAGTTCCTGACATCATGACCTATTTTTGTCTTTGGTTCCTTTCGCTTCGAGAAATCTTCAGAATACTGCGTCTACCACGTTTGACCTCTGCGGGAAAAATTACTCTTTTCTCGGTAAACCCCTATATTGACTCTGGTGCTGTGATGGTTTAATGTAAAACTTACTTGACTATATCGGGGAGAGAGACACAAACGCTCGCATGCTTGGTTTCCATCTTCGGAACTCGTAGGTTTTTCATCGGGCAATTTTGGAAGGATCTTCGGTCAAATTCGTGCTTATCACTGCTACTCCGGGCATTTGGCATGAGTCTAGATCAACTTTATTAAGTGTCTACTAGCTGGATATACCCACTGTGGAATGTGTAGATCGCCGTTTCGATACACCGGAGGCTACGTCGTTATAGATGAGGGACTGAAACGGTCAAGGTTCATTTGGTTTATTGTTCGTTGGTTTATTGGCGGTTCCCCGCAGTCGAGACCTTTCGAGATCCCATGCCCTTGCATGATACCTGCTTCAGGTATTTGTCAATGCGGCAGTTTTGAACGTGAAGCAGTTAGCGACATTGCCGGGCAATAGCTGTGGAGTAGGAGGTGGGGTGCTCGGGAGTTACTGGGAACCACGGTATATCAGCCGCCACCAGTAGCGGACTAAACCTGAGTAGGTTACAGCCAAAAGGCAAAGGTATCTTTCTTCATTGATATTGGCGATGGAATACATACACAAGCACACAAGGATGTGACTGTGACTGGAAGGGAAGGGGGTATATGGCAAGACGGGGCACCTCGCAAGGAAAAAAGGTAGACGGGGAAGATCGGCCCGCGCAAGAAAACTACATCAACAATGATTGGGAGACACAAGTCATTGGAGTGGTAGATCTAAGCCACCCGATCCTTGTTCTCCAACTTTCCCACCAACCGCTTCATATCAGTCCACTCCTCCGCGGGCACTTCTTCTGGCAGTCCGCCCAGGCCCTTGCCAACTTCGAAGACAGTAATGACACCATCAAGACCACCAGTCGCAAGACGTCGTCCTTCTCGCTCTTCCCATGCGACCTTATTAAGGCTCTGAGATAAGATGCCGCCACGGCCGCGGGATGGGGTGGTGCGGACGGCGGGTACCTCAGTGTCTGTGGCAAGGTCCCACACTTCCACGTTGCCTGCACCGTCAACAAGAGAGAAGACGCCAGGTCGGTGCGGGGACCAGCGGGCATCGTAGACCACATCTTCACGGTTGATCTCGAGAATGGGCGAGACCACTTGCGTCTGGGCGATGCCGGATGTGGCGGAGGCTGTTGTCGCTGGTGGCCGCACACGCCAGAGTCTGACGCTCCAGTCTAGACTGGAGCTCAACATGAGATCTCCTAGATCGACGGGTCCACGGCCGGGGTGGAATGCGGTGGACATGATCGGTGCTGCATGTCCACGATAGGCCAGGCGGTGATCTGTGCCAGCCTTGGCTCCAGCTCGATCGTACCGGTGGCAGGGGTAGATGCCTCCTTCTTCGGTCCCAACAATGAAAAAGGTGGGATCCGAGTGAGGGAATGACATGGTGGTCGGAGCGAGATCCTCCGTCTTCGATGGGGGAGGTGTAGTCAGTTCCAGATATTCCTGCGGTTGAGAAAGCATATCGACGGTCCAGCCACAGACCACACCGTCTGTAGAGGCCGTCATGATGTTGTGTGCATTCTGTGTACCAACAATTGAGATGCTGTAAACGGGATGGGTGTGTCCAGAGCCAGTGAGGGGAGTCTTTTGTACAGGAGCGCCTCCGCCAGCGCGTGAGGAACGAGTGTCCCACAGGAGGACTTGTCCAGAATAGGAGCCACCAACAATAAGGTTTGGATGGTAAGGAGAGAACTTTGCGGTGAGAATATCAGAGGTGGAGTGGAATACATATTCCGGGCGAGATTGTAGGTGTTGATTCCAGACCTGGACAAGCCCATCTGGTTCGTGAGGAGCGGAAGGGTTCTTGGTGTATGATGCAAGCAGCAATTCAGGGAACTTGAGATGGGTCAGTACATAAGACATAATACCATATGAAAAGCGGTGCTCACCTTGGGAGAGAAGCTCAGATCACTGATCATACGCTTCTTACTCCATCGTTCGTCCCAGAACTGACACACTTCCCGAATTCCCCTTCGTTTCTTGCCGGTCTCCTCATCTTCTTGCAAATCTCCGTCAGTTCCACCAAGCTCATAGTCTGCCAGTACATCGTAGTCCTCGTCTAAAGCTCGCTCAATAACCTTCGAAGAACGCTCCACGAAGTCCAAGAAATCGTCCGACGATGTAACAGCCTTCAATTCGTCGTCGTCGAGTGTACGCAGAGGGTATCTTAATTGTGAAGATTGCGCAGCTGTCTTCTCATTATTTTCCGTCTGATTGGTAGCCTGAAGTTCGTCTTCGATTTCTTTGCGAAGCTTCTGTCGGATTTCCTCGTCACGTTCCCGGTTCCGTCGACTGAGACGCTTGTTCGACCGGCTGGTACCAGGGACCTCCTCATTATCCGAAGCAACAGACTCCTCAGGGGTCTCAGGTTGAAGATCCAACCCATCTGTTTGTACCGCTTTGCTGTAGGTGACGACCTCTACTTTAGGTTTGGATTCGGGTTCGAGTTCAGGGGGCTGCGGGGCTTCCGTTGCGGAGGAAGTGTAGGGCTCCTCGCCGACTGTCTGGACAGCAATGGACTGAGATTGTGGACGCGATGAAGAAGCATATGCGTCGGTATTCTCTCCACTCAGTTGACTGGCGCTCAGTACGGAGGTTGGCCGGCTTCCTCTGCGCGACTGGCCATCAGCGCCATGGCTCAGCGAGGCTGAAGCTGGGCGGTCCACCAGACGAGAAATCAAATCATCGAGCTCGTGTCTGTTATCAGGGCGACCGGGTGCTGGCGAGATAATCTGCCATTGTGGTTAGCTTCAGTTGAGCTCCATGGTTAATTCACATGCTGCATTTACCTCTGAAGCATCACCAACGCTAGTTCGGGATGTGAACTCCTTCTGGCGGAGCTCACGCTGTTTCTTCAGCTCAGCAAGCTTCGCCCGTTTGGCAAGGATCTCATCCTTACGCTGCTGCATCGACATCTTGTGCAACCATAAAGAAATTAGACCAGACGTGTCGTCGTGAAAGTGTAGGCGTGGTTTATTTACCCGGGATGACTAAGGGTTGGACGGGCGGCTTCGGAAAAACCTCGCGCAGGGACTGAAGATTGAACCTCGCCCCAGACCATTTCGGAGATTCATTGCCATTGTCGATTGACACCTGTGAAACGGTCCCTCGGTATCTCGCGATTTTATTCCTTATTTACTCCCGTCCTCCGGATTTATCGCAGAAATGGCTAGCACTCAGGGTGTCAATGTGAGTATCGGCTAAGGGTCACCCTCTCCGCGAACCGGCTGTTGACCACGTCTACGCAACTACAGGTCCTCCGTTACTCGGCTCTCGTTGCCGGTCTCGTCTACGGTGTCTACCACCAGTCCTCTCTCAACTCGATCACCAAGCGCAAAGAGATTGAGCACGAGTACGCCCGCAAGGAGCGCCTGATCGAGCAGGCCAAGGCCGAGTACAAGAAGAAGACCCAGCCCCAGGAGACCAAGACACAGTCCAGCGGACGTACGTTACAATCCCTTGTTGATACGGCTTGACTCAATGCGAAACGATCCGGAGCAGCCGTCTACCCTCCAGAACCCCCAGAATCTCCCAGCGCTAACAACTCCTCCAGTCATCACGAATTTCGAGGACCCCAAGTTCGACCTGGAGGCATTCTTGCAGGCCAAGGCTGCGGAGTCGCAGTAAATGTGATGGATAGATGAGTGGAGGAATGATACGCAATGATCTCTTTGCGGGAATCGCACCTCCCCCAGGGTATTAGACGCGATTTGCTCGAGTCCGCTCCATATTTCTGTACGATTGTTTGGGTTTAGTCTGCCCCCGAGCTGTGGCATTGCGAGCGAAAGATGGAATGATTTTGTTTCTCATTTTTAGACGTTTTATCTGGGTCCTGTACATACCCTGGGCTGTCGTGCGCCTGTACACTACAGTTGGACCATAAGCAAGAAGCAAAAGATCGTGTTATGCATTCCGGCGTTTCTTCTTATATGTTCCAGACCGATATCGGTTCCGGCGTTACTTTGTCTTCGCATTTGTATAACCCGGACGGAATATGTAGCCATCTAGCCGTGTAGCCTCTGGATGGAGGATCAGATGTATTAACTAGCAACAGTTCCCGGGGATCTCGTTCAACTTAAACTTCCGCTGGTTCCAAGCATTTTCATCGCCCCACGAATGCCGTTTGAGGACTGGTTGTCCATGGGCGATACAACGATAGGCTTGGGATGCAGCAACTTTGTCTCCGGGTCCCATGTCCACCCACACTTCGTGAAATTGGCTATTATATTCGGGTCTTCCTGCTCAGCAGATTGCTCGTCGAGACCAAGGTATTTTGCTGCCGTGGATAGCCTTATTGCTTCGTAGGACGTGCTCACAGAGATCAAGGTCTTGTCTTGGTAGAAGCCTAACAACACGATGTAAGTGACTACCTACAGACCTGGTGGGCATCAATACATACACTCATATCTCCGTACTAGTGGCTGTAGCACCTCTGGCCATGGGCATTGTCTGAGGATTCGATATACCTGCTCAACTTGCGTCTGCCATACCGCTCGTAGTAACGTTAAACAGTTTTGCAGAGAAGAGTCTTGGTGTATGAGAGATCCGGGCATTCGTTTTGTCAAGGCGCGAGCTTCAGGTCTATGGCACAATCCTCGTCAGTGGGTTGACAGTCAATAGGATCACTTGACTACTAACACTTGGTCGGTGAGGAGATGGACGAGAAAGAAGCTGGAATAAAATGTGCTTAATAGCGTAGGATCACCCCCACCAGTTCCAGGACAGCCGCTGCCTGCGGATATGAGGCATGCTTCATGCTCGTAAAGCGATAAGGCTTCGAAGAGATGTGACGGCGGAGCGTTGGAGCTCACGAGTGTTGCGAGCTGCTCCATGGTCAGTGGAGGCAGCTCCATCTGTGATGTGAAGGAAAGTAAGTCGTAGATGGTTCGTATCGCCGATATAGCTAAATATCTCGTAAACGTTGAAAGTTGCGAGAGAGAAGAGTTCCAACAGTAATAGTATTGCGGGGAGCAATCGGAGGTGGCGCCTCTCGCTCTTCCCATCTACACCCACGGCCCTCACCATTGGCACTTCAGCCCAATTCATTCCTTGATTTCATGTTTTAAATTTGATTTCTGATTCCGGACTTTGCTCCTTTTGGCCATCATGGCCCAGTCTTCGCTTGATGTTCTGCTGAAAGGCAGCTCCGGCCGGAACACGCGCGGTCTATTGCGGGTTATCATTCTCTGTACTATTGCTGCCGCGGCGGTGGCTAGTCGATTGTTCAGTGTTATTAGTATGTGTCAATTGAGAGACTTGATGATCACTGTGCTAACTTGTTTCCAGGATTTGAGAGTATTATTCACGAATGTACGGCTCTATGCTGCACTAGATGCAGTCACCTCCCCCAGAACACTCGAACGAGATATTGATACAATTCTTCTAGTCGATCCGTGGTTCAACTTCCGAGCAACAAAATATTTGATTGAAAATGGCTTCTACAGCTTCTGGGATTGGTTTGATGACCGTAAGCATCCCTTACCCGCGATTGCGCGTCCCCAGATGTTGGTATAACCGAGGTGCTGATGGAACATTTGTTGATTAGGAACATGGCACCCTCTGGGTCGTGTCACTGGTGGCACATTATACCCTGGTCTGATGGTGACCAGCGGTGTGATCTACCACATCCTTCGTTTCCTCACTATCCCCGTCGACATTCGAAATGTCTGTGTTCTGCTTGCCCCTGGTTTCTCTGGGCTGACGGCCCTGGCCATGTACTTCCTGACCTGCGAGATGTCCACTTCGCCCTCTGCTGGTCTCCTCGCTGCGGCATTCATGGGTATCACCCCCGGCTATATCTCGCGGTCCGTCGCAGGTAGCTACGACAACGAGGCCATTGCCATCTTCCTGTTGGTATTCACATTCTTCCTCTGGATCAAGGCTGTCAAGAACGGTTCTATCATGTGGGGAGCGTTGACTGCCTTGTTCTATGGATACATGGTCTCCGCTTGGGGTGGATACGTTTTCATCACGAACTTGATTCCTCTCCATGTCTTCGTCCTTATTTGCATGGGACGATACAGCACTCGTGTGTACATCAGCTATACCACTTGGTACGCCCTGGGGACACTAGGAAGCATGCAGATCCCCTTCGTCGGGTTCTTGCCCATCCGCAACAGTGATCACATGTCTGCCCTTGGTAAGATCCTCGAATTGCTTTATCACTGTTATTTGTACTGACCATCTACCAGGCATCTTTGGCCTGCTCCAATTGGTGGCCTTTGCCGAATTCGTTCGGGCCTACCTTCCTGGCAAGCAGTTCCAGAAACTTCTGACTGCTATGGTTCTCCTCACCGTTGGCCTCGCCTTCAGCGGTCTCGTCCTGCTCTCACTCACTGGAGTTATCGCTCCCTGGAGTGGCCGTTTCTACTCCCTCTGGGATACCGGCTACGCCAAGGTTCATATCCCCATTATTGCCTCCGTTTCTGAGCACCAGCCTACTGCCTGGCCAGCTTTCTTCTTCGACCTGAATTTCCTTATCTGGCTTTTCCCCGCCGGTGTGTTCATGTGCTTCCAGAAGCTCAAGGACGAGCATGTCTTCGTGGTCATTTACTCGGTCCTCGCCAGTTACTTTGCTGGTGTCATGGTCCGCCTCATGCTGACTTTGACTCCCATTGTGTGTGTTGCCGCTGCCCTCGCCTTGTCGGCCATTCTCGACAACTTCCTGGTTGCGTCATCCCCCACCCCTGAGTCTAAGGCTAAGGCCAATGTCGAAGACTCCAAGTCTCTTCGATCGACCCGCAACCCTGTTGTTGGCATCTACTCATACTTCTCCAAATCTGTCGTGGCTTGCTCGGTTACCCTCTACTTGCTCTTGTTTGTCGCACACTGCACCTGGGTCACCTCCAACGCCTACTCGTCTCCGTCTGTGGTCCTGGCTAGCAAGCTTCCTGATGGAAGTCAATTCATCATTGACGACTACCGTGAGGCTTACTACTGGCTGCGCCAGAACACCCCTGACAACGCCAAAATCATGTCCTGGTGGGATTACGGATACCAGATTGGTGGTATGGCTGACCGCCCTACTCTTGTCGACAACAACACCTGGAACAACACGCACATTGCCACTGTCGGCAAGGCCATGAGCTCGCGTGAGGAAGTCAGCTACCCCATCTTGCGTCAACATGATGTTGACTACGTCCTGGTTGTGTTCGGTGGACTGCTTGGCTACTCAGGCGATGATCTGAACAAGTTCCTTTGGATGGTTCGTATTGCCGAGGGTATCTGGCCCGATGAGGTGAAGGAGCGTGATTTCTTCACTGCCCGTGGCGAGTACCGTGTGGACGAGGAGGCCACTCCTGCCATGAAGAACAGCTTGATGTAAGTGACCCTACCGTTGTATGACTTTAAAACATTACTGACCCCATAACAGGTATAAGATGTCCTACCACAACTACCAGAGCCTCTTCCCTCCTGGCCAAGCGGTCGACCGAGTTCGTGGCACCAAGCTGCCCACGGAGAGCCCCCAGCTCAACACACTGGAGGAGGCCTTCACCAGTGAGAACTGGATTGTTCGTCTCTATAAGGTCAAAGACCTGGACAACCTCGGCCGTGACCACAGCAACGCTGTTGCCTTTGACAAGGGCCTCAAGCGTAAGCGTGCCGCTAAGAAGAAGGGTCCTCGCGTTTTGCGAACCGAGTAGAGCACTATTTTCTAGACTCGTTTTGCATTTCTGTTGGCTGTTATGATGACATAGCAAGCCATTTGTACTGTGTTTTCAAAACTTACCAAATATAAACACTTGGTCCAAATACCTGCTAGTAGATCAGCACCTATCAACATGTTCCTTGCTCCCGCTCTGATGATACTTCATAAAGATACAGTGGGAGCAGGAGTATAGATCAACCCCAAGGTGGCAGTATGAAAAAGAGCGAAAGTGCTACACGAGACTAGACAGACATCTAAGGCCCATGATTTATACAACATATTCCAATACAATCCAATCCATTCTGTACATTGCAGCACAAATGCTGAGATAACCGCTAAACTTGCAGATCTGAAAAACAAGGTCTTCCCGAAGACTCCGAAACCCCAATTTGCACCGTTGTTCCTTGGCCGCAGCAGGATGTTCAACTAAGCCGTGCGGGTATATGGTACACACCGAGCATATCAAATGACTTGACGGTGTCAACCCAGTATCGAATACCGGGGGGCGTGAGATATGCTTCACTTCTTCTCCGCTGGAGCATCGGGGACTTTGACGTCGGAGAATTCTTCTTGGCCGACGGCCTTGATGGTGTAGGAGTCTGTTTGTATTGGATTGTGGTTAGCACACTGGTCTTCGTGGTTCGGGTTGGGCTTGTTGATTGTCTGCCAAGCGGGCAAGTGGTGGCATGATCCTCTGCGCTCTAGACATAGGACCTCTGTGCTCCAGGAATTGGGGTCGCGCAGGGAGGAAGTCGTGATTGGGATTCTACTCACAAACTGCAATTGTGAATGCGAACAGTCCGAAGCCGGTCAGGGCGTTCTTGAAGAGATATGGCCGGCGGGCACGCAGGAGGGCGGCACCCGCACGGTAGTCCTTGCCGTAGTAAGTGGAGTTAAAGCTGAGCAGATGTTAGCAGAGATACTTTCCGAGTCTGGGAGTTCACACATACATTCCGGTAGCCATGTTGAGGGGATGTAGACGGAGAAGTGGGAGACAAGAAAGTTGAGGCCTTGGCTCATCTTCCGGAGGAAAAGTCTTGGCATCTGAAGGCTCCAACAACGCGATGGCGAGGAGTTACTTGTTATAAGTTACGTCTTATGTATTTTTTAATAAGTGGGACTATTCTTGTCAATTGAGTCTAAATCGAAGATCTAACGGATTATTCTCATATGGTTCCTGTAGAAATGCGCGTGTAGGCTACATAGACATACATCGGAGTCTTTGGTGATCCTTGCCCTTTCACATCTCACTTTGGTCGCAACCTCACCATCACATCTCCCTTCACATTCTCTTTACCTCCACATCCTCTCTCAATACTATCCTTTCCCAATATCCTAACCGCCCTCGTTCTTTCGTGATCCAGCTGGTGCGCGTTGCATCTGCGACACCCGCGTCCCCCGAAAACACCGTTCTCCGACTCGGCCTCGACAGTGTCGCATATCTGACACCCACACACCAGAGCCATAATGGCTCAACCCGCCGATATCGATCAGATCACCCAGCTCAATGCCGCCCGTAACCTCGTCCTGGGCGACGCTGCCTTCTACCCGCAGATCGTGAACGGCATCCTCCCCATCGTGGGAGCTAATACCCGACTGGAGCTACGAAGATGGGGCGCAGACTTCCTAGCTGAAACCTTTGCTAGTCCAGTGCTAGCTGTAGCCCAGAAGGAGCAGCTTGCTCCCAATGTTCTGCAGACAATCCGTGAAATCCTAGAGCTGCCGGAGAAGGACACTGCGGTGCTCCAGAGCTTAGTGCAAACCTCCGCTAGCTTGTATCCGCTCGTATTCAGACATATGTATGTCAAATAAGTTTTTCTCTTTCAAGGTGGCGCGGGAGCGCGCTCGAATTCCGAAATGGTCACCACGCTAACAGAATCTTGATGACAGTGTGAAGCACCCCGATGACAGCAAAACATGGGAAACTATGAATGCCATCAAGCAGGTTATCTTCCGCCAAATGGATTCTTTCCCATGCCCCGTCAGAATTTGCTGCGCCAAATTCCTACAGCGCGTGGTTCAGGTCCAGACCCCAGGATTGATCTCGGACCCCAGGGTATGTTCTGCGATCTTTTTGCGCCTCTCATATTGATGCTGACTATATTCTAGCGACCGGAGCAGAATGAGACCTCCCTGGCTGTTGTTCCTCGCAACCATGCTCTTCTATCAATCCCGAATCTGGAAGCTGAATCATCGGGTCTGCTTGACCGACTGCTTGGTGTTTTCCAAGAAGGGACCAGGTATGACAACCGAATAGTGATTCCCCCGGATGTCGACGACAGTGCTAACTATGGCCAGTGATGCCCTCCTTGTAAATGCTACCTTAAACTGCCTCGCTCCCCTCATCCGAACTCGTCAGTCCATCGCCAATAAGATTGTGAATGCAGTCTTGGAATTCTACCCTGCAAAGCATGTCCGCCCTCCTTTTACTCCGACTGTTCGCGTCAGCGTCAAGTCCATGGAGAGGACAGCACGAGCTCTCCTTATCAATATCTTGAAAAGGTATTGTATTCATCCCACGGAGAGCGTGGATAACCATTAACATCATTAGGAACCCTAACCACCCCATGGCTGGTAAAATGCAAATGTACATCGAACGCCTGATGCAATCACGTCTTGATGCTCCTGATGATGCTTCTCGGAAACGCGGATTGCCAACTGAGCCCACTGATGGACTTGATAACGCCAAGCGGGCGCGGCTCAATGCTTTGACTCCCCCTATGCTTAAGATTCCCACAATGGCACCAGGGCCCGCAAGCTATGATCGACTGTTCACCATAACCGAAGATATCGGATTGTCCTCTTTCGACGTGAAGCAGCTTCCATTCGATTTAGTACTTAAGATTGTCGTGCCCCTCTTGACACAGGTCCACGATTCGACACTCACACAGGCTACTGAGGTAAGTAAAGCTATGAGATGATATATTTCATAGCCACTGACATTACCATAGGCGATTCGTACCCGATTGCAAACAATCACCAAGGAACAAAACTTGCAGCGACAGCAACAACAGCAAGCGGCTGCGGCAGATGATGACGACGATTATGAACCCGAATATCAGCCCATGGATGCGGCGTCAACTGTCTCTGAGGAAGCTAGTGCCGTTGCGGCAGAAGTAGCAGATCTCCAGCCAGAGCTCGTATCCTTGGGTCCATTCGTCCTGCCTCAACCACCTCCCTTGAGCGAGGAAGAAGCCGGAGAAATCGGACGTAGTGCCGTTGCCCGCGTATTCGGCATGTTGAATGCAACCGAAACGTCTCCTGCGCCCGCCAAGAACCAGAGTCAGCAGAAGCTCGGTTTCTCCCGACTAGCAGGTAGCACCTTCGATAGGGACGCATGGTCTGTTCTTCTTGCTCGTTTGGCTACGCGTGCACCTGCTGGCCTCGAGGAGG
>ERZ1673737.3232-NODE-3232-length-12651-cov-4.473325_pt1 | contig 12651 bp, 14 predicted proteins | sample MGYA00580211_ERZ1673737 | MGnify/ENA primary metagenome ERZ1673737 (study PRJEB41218, sample SAMN15661789) | gut metagenome | host: Homo sapiens | place: Canada: London | collected 2015-08-20/2019-03-30 | study: EMG produced TPA metagenomics assembly of... | reverse complement strand
ATGTGATCGTTGACAAGGACTTACTTTTGGACGATCTTCTGGGTTATATCAAGCTTGAGACCTTGCCAGTCAGTCCACTTGTCAGATACTCTGGTTTCAATGCTAATTGACTCGCAGGCGAGCGTGGTTCTGGTGAACGAGTCCTACCCTTCGGACTGTATCCAATTTCGGTCGGTATTGAACCCTTCACAGCTCCGTTTCAGGGTCCAGCGAGCCCCGAAACCCACCGAAGAAGAGAAGAAAGGAAAAGAACAGGAGCAGCTACCCTTAGTGGTGGAGTCGATCTCGCACAATGACCTGCCGTTGAAGCCCTCACGACGGGAGCAAGCCCTGTGTCCGGAGTCTTCCCAGCCTTCAGTCGAGGAAGATTTGTCAGCAGCGACAACTGAGCCTGCGGAAGAATTCGCTAGCGAAGAGGGAGATAGCAGAATCATCCGAGAGCGGGATGCCTTGGATGATATAATTGACCAGGCCAAGGCAACAAGTCATCTGGTAAACCCATGTCATCCCTTAACTGGAAGCTCAAGCAACTGATCTTTATACCTAGCCCTTGGACCCGCTAGAGTCGCCGGACCATACTGCCACAACATCCGATGATGGAATCTCCGGTGCCTCAGAATTAGGCTCGGAAACACTGCCGCAGAAAGAGCTTCAGCAAAAGGGCAAAGCTGATTGGACAAAGAACTTCTCGTGCATGCAGAAGTATGATCCAGACGACAAGCTGGACAATCCAAATAGCCGAACTATAGAAGTCCTTCAACAGATGCTGGACTACTATACCCAAACGGCAGACCATTGGCGGGTACTCGGCTATCGCAAGGCAATCATTGCGTTGCGAAAGCAGCGGAAAAAGATTTCTACAAAAGTACAGGCGCGGGCCCTCCCTGGCATTGGGGAGCGAATAGCCGACAAGATCGAAGAGATCGTCTTGACCAACCGTCTTCGTCGTTTGGAACATACAAATGATACCCCAGAAGACCGACTCATCCAAGAATTCCTCGGCGTCTATGGCGCCGGTCTCATTCAGGCCTCCAAATGGGTGGCGCAGGGCTATAAATCTTTAGCTGATTTGCTAGAAAAAGCCCCTTTGAGCAAGCAGCAACGCATCGGGGTAGAGCGTTACAATGACTTTGCACAACGCATCCCTCGCAAGGAGGTGGAAGCCCATGGCGCGATTGTACGAAAGGCGGTGCAAATCGAAGACAGGGATATGCAGGTGATCATCTCAGGCTCTTACCGCCGCGGGGCAGCAACCTGCGGGGACATCGACTGCCTGATAACCAAGCCTGGTGCCACGTTGGACCAAATCCGCTCGATCATGCTTGGGCTTGTGGTTCCCAAGTTGTTCCGCAGTGGGTTTCTGCAGGCCAGCCTTACCCTTTCGTCGCATCAGGACGGTTCCAAATGGCATGGTGCATCGACTATACCTGGCAGCAACTTGTGGCGTCGAATCGATCTGCTGTTTGTCCCTGATGCCGAGATAGGGGCGGCCTTGCTGTACTTCACAGGCAATGACATCTTCAACCGGAGCATGAGATTGTTGGCACGGAAGAAGGGCATGTGCTTGAACCAGAAGGGGCTCTTTACTAACGTTCTTAGAACACAGCAGGTCAAGCTTAACGCGGGTCGATTGGTTGAGGCTCGAAACGAGCGCCGGATTTTTGCTGCGCTGGGTGTACCTTGGCGGCCTCCCGAGCACCGGATCTGTTGAGACTTGCTAGCAACTGGCCGATTGGAACAGGAAATCACTTATTAATTAGCAGGTAGCCTATTTCAGTCTAATACCAACACGACTCTTTATATCTTCAGTGACCAGGGTTATTCACGTCCATAAATCAGTTGGTTGATCAGTAGATGGCCACTCAACGATGGACAATGGTGAAATATATATGCGCACCAATGACGATACCATCTGAGATTTCACTCAGATTTCGCTCAGATTCAACGTGTACAGATAGTCCGATGCAAAGCAATCTATCTCAAAAGCTGATCTCATACTATCCAATACGAAAAATCAAGGAAAAGAAATAAAATAGCTGCATAGATGTACATAGAGTTTTTCGCATAACTTACATTCTGGAGAGACAGGTGTAGCAGTCACAGTGGCACAAGTGACTAAGACTTCCTCGCCTTCTTCCCCAACTTCATCACTTCCCATCAACATCAACATCAAACTTGAGACTTCTCATAGTTCCAAGATTTGATACTCCTTGATCTTCATCACCGCCTTTCCGTGACCGCCCTGCAGCATCACCGCCTTTCGTGCGGTGAAGCCTCCATCGCGTGTCCCTCCCCTTGCGATTGCCAGACCGCCCTCTACTGCCCAGGTTTTGCCCGCACATCTTCGTTTGAATCATCTGGATTTTGTTATTGTTAGTCTCGAGTCTCCTCTTTGAGGCTTTGAGGCTACTTGTATTTCGAGGTTCACGGGGCCTCCCAGTCCCCAGTGACTGTGCACGTGTTTTTCTTTTTTGCACAATCCTCTTGCCACCCCTCTGTCTTCTGTTCAGTCCACACACCTAACTTGGTGGAATCTGGAGCTCTGTTACGACAAGACATTGACTACAGCTAATCGGTTGTTTACGATTGCTGACTATCTGATTGACACGTGAATCCTCTATAAAACACGTCCACAACGCCTTGCAAAATGGGTCGCAAACCCAACCAACTTATCCTCGAGTTCTTCCACCGGGGTCCCAAGCTGGAAGACGCGAGCAATCGCTACCAACATACATGCAAAGCCTGCGGAGAGATATTTCCCAAGGGTCGCATTGACAGCCTCACCAACCATCTGGTGAAAAAATGCCAGGCCATCCCTCTCCGCGACCGCCAACGCGTGTTGTTGCGACTCCACGAACTCCCCGACCTCACCGACGTCGACTCGAACAAGGATTCGCCATCTGGAAACAAAGGAAAGTCGGGTGAAGGCGGATTCCCCAACCGACCTAATTTCGATGGTCTCAATGTGCTTGCGGAAGCGTCGCGACAAGTCGGCGCCTCGGATGTCTCCAAGCGTGGCCCCGGATACACCCAGTCTGTGACCGCTGGAGGAAAAACAGTCATTGTCGACCCTGCGCTGGAGGCAGAGGGCTTCCAGGGACAATCGCAAGGATCTGACGGCAAGATCGAAGGCACCGGAAATGCTGAAGGTTTGTTTCCGCCACCGTGCATCGTCGCGCGCCACAGTTTGCTAACATTTCTCAGGAACTCCTCAATCGTCCAACGCTCCTAGTATCCCTGCCCTTCCGAGCCACACCCCTGGCGAACACCCCGCATCCATGTCCCCGCCCCTGGGCGACGCCTCCATGTCGCCTGAGTCGACCTCCAATGCGCGACAGTCGCAACTGTCGATGATCGCGGCTTCTGCCAACGAGATGGTTCCTCAAGGACTGTCAATTGATGGTGATAACATTAGCTCTGATGGACTGAAGCTTGGCCAGTGGGGTGGACAGCTGTCAACACACGAGCAGCTTCTTTTCGACAGCTTGCATGAGCATGACCCATCTTTGACCGCTGCGACTCAGCGCGCTGCGTCTTATCCCCGCCCCATTGCTATGAACCCGAATACCCAGGCGAAGGGATTTGTGAATGAGTTTGGCAACTCGACTAAGCCCATGAAGCCCAAGGTGCGCGGCCGATTCCCCGCCGAGCGACGTCGTGAGGTTCAGGATGTGCGGAAGAAGGGCGCTTGTCTTCGGTGCCGAATGCTGAAGAAACCTGTAAGAATTTGCGAATCCGTGGGATGGTGGAAAAATGACTGACGTTGATAGTGTTCTGGCGATACCCCTTGCACCACTTGCGCTAGCGTGGAGAGTGCGCGCTTGTGGAAGCATCCGTGCTTGCGCACTCGCCTTTCCGACGAGTTCGAACTTTACAATGCCAGTAAGTTGTTAGTGCTTTTGTCTTGCAAATAGGAAACTGACAAGGTCTTTAGACTTGAACTCAACACTTGCCTACCATGACACCAACAGCATCAAGAACCAGGTCAAGTTCGAGCACTACTCGGGCCGTATCGAGGTTACTCACTTTGAGGAGAGCAACTCCTTCATGACTTTCAGTGGATTGCAAGGTCACCGCGCTTCGGTGTCTGCTCTCGATCCCCAGCTGCAGGGCCTTGGTGATGATCAGTTCTCTAGCCCCGCTCAAGAAGTGTACCTCCTGGATGCCGACGCAGATGATATTCCCAGCAAGCTTGAGCTGTATATCAAGAAGAACGCACACCTTTTCTATGAGCGAGAGACCTCCTCTTTCATGAAGCCTACCCTGATGCTCGCTGCCGAGATCAACCAGCAGAAGAAGGTAAGTTACTTGACATTCGATGTGTAGACTTTTGCTGACATGGAACAGGACATCCTTCTGGAGCGTGTGCTGGAGCTTTGGGTTGCTACACACATCCTTGTTGACACCGAACTTACCTGGAAGACTTACTACAACCCCACTCTCCCTCCGAACTCATTGCACTCTCTTTCCCAGCCTTCGGACGAGGGTCGTCTGCCTATCGAGGAAGTCTCGGACCCCGAGTCCTACGGCCTTCTCTGCAGCCAGCTGCGTTCCGCCATGGAGAAGCGTGCCATGGCCTTGAGCAAGTTTGTCATCAACGATCTCGAGCGTCGCCTTCTTCAGCGCCAGAAGTGCGGATGGTTCGATACCTTCATTACTGCTATCATTCTTCTGAACTGTGTGGAGCGCACCTGCTGGCTATTCCGCTCATGGGACAACGAGAACTTCTCAGGCCGCGTAAGTTGCTACCATTACATCCCATTGCGTCCCTTACTAACACGCTTCCCAGTGGCCTCTGGACAAGCGTCCTCCATACTACTTCAACCAGTCCGACCGCTTCTCCGACATCCTGGAGATGCTTCTGCGCATGCGCCACATTCCTCCCAAGGCCACTTTTCGTCCCGACAACGGCATCCTGAAGGCCGTGGACGGTAGCGACGAGCACGCCGTCCGCTGGTTTGACATGATTCAAATTACTCGTAAGTCAACATCTGATCTCATATACGCAACACTCCTTACTGACTTTACTTCACAGCATACTACATCGAAGAGCGCAAGAACGCCGTCTTCGATCCATCTGACTCACGCTCTCTGGATTGCCACCACAGTGCCAACCTCCTCGAGCCCAACAACGCCACCTGATCCCTCAAAAAAAAAAAAAAAAAAAACAAATAATCAAATGTTTTGAGTCACGCTATTTGCAAACAGGGCCACATGCTGGCGAATATCACCATTACGATATGACAGCGGCAGCAAAACACGCATGCAACGAATATGTTCGAGTACTTCCCCCGGTTCCAATGGACGCGGGCACCTTGTCTGATTTGCTTAACGGAGTTGAATTATCTTAGTAGGGGTAGAAATGGTTTCAAGCGAAGAAATGATCAAGGAGGATATCTTCTGTTATTGTTAATGGTTCCCAGTTTTTTTTTTCTTCCCTTTTTCGTGGGTGTTTGTAGGTGTTGGGGGTTGCGGTGCCGGATTTTGTTATTTGTAGCTGAGGCTTTTTATCACTTTAGGATTTGTATCGATTAAAAATGCTTATTTTATTTATTTTATGGCCTTGAATTTGTAGTCTGTGAACAGTCGGCGATACTAATAATGTTCTACTCGGTATAGTAGACAAGAAATAAGTAAGTATCAGTTAAGTTAAGTTACTTCCTTTCTAGTACAAGAAAGAACCACACAACGGACCCTGCTCCAAAACACCCATATCGCCCCGGCGCAACATAATCATAACTTTCACTACCTCGCCATTTCAACCCCCCTTGTCCGACCGTCTGGGTAAAACAAGACCAACCCCATCCGCCTCAGTATAAGGAATCCCAACAAAACTCCAGCTTCCCAAGTCCCTACCAAAGTCCATACCATAGAATCCCAAACCAGCCCAACTGGTAATAGTCAAATCCCTCGACCCAAAAAGATCCCAGCAAACAAACACTGATCTATAAATCGTCCATGGAATCAACGGGCTGGTGTACTTCATCAACATGCCGAGAATCAACACGAGCAGGCGACTGCGATTGAGAAATGCCCTTGCATAGATCAGCGAGCAATTGGTGTGAATCCGGACCTTAATCGTGAGATACGCTCAGGTCCTTTCCCTGCATACTCGCTAGAGCGTACGAGATTATGTTTCTAAAGTATGGGTTACTCTCTCAGCTGAGAATTCCTTGTCGATGCGTCGCCGACCATTAGCCGCTGTAACTAGTCGACTGCATTTTGTTTTGAGGGCTGGATCGTGGTGCATGCGCGCATGGGTGATTGCAGTCCCGGACAAGTGCGCAGACAAGAGTATATTTGTCGTTGGAGTTGGAGTTGTGGATATGCAGCTTCCGAGGCGGTGTTTGATAGTATCGATATGCGCTGCGGAAATGGCGAAGACTTTGAACGTGCATATGGGAAACTCTGACGGGAGCGTTGGGGGTGTTCTGGGGTATTCAGGGTGTGAAGCGAAGGGATCCTCGAGCGATTGAGAAGATGCCGTGTGCAAATCAGAGGTGAGTGCATCTGAGAGTCGATTGACTCTACCTAGGGAACTTAGGATAGGTCACTGAACGAAGAAAATTCAGTGTTTGCGACGTTGGGTCCATAGCTTCACGACCCCGGAGAGACCAGTTGCGTCGTCGACGTTGTGGTGCATGCAGATGTTTACACCGATTCCTTGTCCGTCTCCGAATTGGAAGATGCTTATAGAGAAAATGTGGGCTCCTCTTTCTGTCGGGTTGTATTCGACCATGTCGGTGATTGGACGGAGATTTGGATGGAGGATGGAGGCTTACCGTTGGCAGAGAGATCCATGTATGGCTTGTCTATGATGCCTTTGTCGATTAAGCGGGTGTGATGTTTGCGTTCCAACGCACTTCGAGAGATGTCTTGTTGTTTTCTAGGGTAGTTGGAAATACTCGGCCTGATATCCATGGAATCTGAGTTGCCAGCTTTCCCAGGCCTTGTTGGAGGGCGTTTGGAGTGATGTAGTTGATTCCGTTGTTCGGCACGTCAAAATCGCCGCTATATAGACCTTTGGCATGATCAGGTCCAACGGCGTTAGCCGCTCGACATTCGAGAAATGGACATTGTTTGAATGAGTGCACCTGCTAAAAGGGAAGATATTGAGAAGATATAATGATGACAATATTGGGATTGTTTGCTTTTAAGGGAGCATTTTTTATGCCCTACCTCCAGGAGCTTTCAAAACTGCCTGTCACTCAACTTCGTCCAGCTCAACTGCGTGAATCAACGCGTTGACATCGAGGAATTCCCGCACCTGCTCTTTAGTGCTTGCATAGATCGTTCGGATCTGACAAAGGAGAGATTAGCACCGAGGATAAAGATCAGGAATAGAATGTTATCTTACCTTGGTAGATGTTTCTTTAGGAACCCAGGTAATGAACAAGGTATTGGATCTGGTTTACACGCCAGTGGGCGAGCATCAAAATAACATACACTAAACTATACCGTTTGCCTTCTAACCCGAGGTCATATGCAGCCTCTCTCGATGAACATGTTTGACATGAGTTCTGGAGGCGCTATGATGGAGGAATGGGTGTGACAGCTCTAGCCATAAAAAAAAAGAGAACGCTAGTTATGTATGCACTCACGACACCTGATTAATTCAACACGTTGAATTGCGATCGATGGGAAGGTATATCAATACTAGCACGAATGATAAAATGTACAAACGAAGACCAAAAAATAACGCCAGTCTATCAAACCCCAAGTCCCAAAAGCAATCTCAAGGCGTACTTTGAATCATATTATCCGGCTGCAAACCCTGCACCGAAACCTGCTGCATCTGCTCCAAGACAACAGCGTAAAACTTCCCTTCTTCAGAAGTATCGTGATAAGGCCCCGCAGAAAGAACAGCCCTGTAAATTATCAGTACACTTAAGACCAACTACCGAATAGTCAAGGTGGAATGGGGAAAAAAAAAAAAAAGCAAAGCAAAGCAAACATACCATCCCTTATACTTCGGCTGATTAAAAATATCCGTGAAAACCCTCAAGATTCGCAACGGCAATTCCAAAATCGACGGCAACTCGGGCCCCTCCCCGCAGATGGGCAAGCCCAGCTTGTTGACGGGCAGGTAGACCGTCTCGGCTGTGTTTTGCGGGTTGCGCGTCTCCTGGAAGATGAGAAGGCGGCGTGAGGTGGGCTGCGCCAGGGGTTGGGATGGGGGCATGTTTGGTGCTGCTTCTGCGCCTGTGTCTGGGGCGGCTTTTTGAGTGTAGAGGGATTTTAGGAGGGTTTTGCGAAGGTCAGGGGTTGGCCTTCTTTTTCTTGGAGATGAGTTCAGTTTGGCTGTGGTTTCTTTTATTTTTTTTGGTGGTGTTTTGTTTTGCTGTTGCGGGGTGGGGACTGGGGAGACTCCAGAGAGATAGTGTTTTTTTGTTTTTGCTAAGAACATTCAATATCACATTTTAGATGTTTTTATCGTGTTTACTGGACTTACTATGTATTATTCGCGTGGTAAGAGTGGACAAACTTGTGGTTTGGGATCTGCAGGCGCGGGGCAGAAAGGGGGAAGAAGCTGGAGGGACAAAACACGAAATAGAAGTAGATACAAGTAGAGATGAGTAGAGATGAGTAGAGTAGAAGTTGGGTAGAAGTAAGATATTAAGTCTTGCTAACTATGACAGGGATAACTAAGACATATCTATTGTTTATGTTTGGTAAACAATGGCTTAATGACCTCCAAGGTTAGTTCTACAGGAATGCAAAGCATATACTCCCCCGTATCAACAATAAATTATATTATTCGGCCTCTGATAGGTACATTAGCCTAAATGCATATAAAGACAAGAAAAGAGGGAAAGAAAAAAGATAGTAAACCTCAAAAACACTGGGTATCACAATGATTCAAACAAAGAAATACTAAACAACTGCAAAAAGAAAGTAAATCTCGCCCGCGATAAATCGTGGTATCATTCGCAATGCAGAGATGGAATAATGAATGAAAACAGACAAAGAGATTAAGCATTAAGCATCGAGCTCTCCCTCCAACACTCTCCGCGCCGCATCCAGCCGGCGCCGTAATACACGCGCGGCCTTGTGATCCGGGTCCGGAGAGGTCGTGATGGCCTGCAGATCCATGCAGACCTTGCCCAGACTGGCGAAGAGCGTTTCCAGCATCTGCGTGTCATCGTCGTTGATACCACCGGCGACGGGTGTGCTGGATGCCGCGCGCACAGTCGACACGAGGGACGAGACGAGCGAGGTTGGGGTTGCGGAGCCGGCGGTGGATGATGACCGGCCGGTCTGTTTCTGTGGTGAGAAGTTCTCATCGACGGGGGTGAGAGTGGTGTTGCCGTTGGCGTCTCGGGATCCGCGGGGTGTTTCTGATCGGTCGGGCTCTTGTGCTTCTTGGATTGGACTGGGGCCGTGGTGAGAATGAGAGTGAGTGTGGACATGTCCGTGTCGTAGTTCTGTCCAGGGATTAGTCTCGATGTCTCCATTACAGGGTTGTGGGAACGGACCGTGATTGAATCGTCGGTCCCAATACATCACGCTGTCAACGTCGTCTTCCTCGTCTGGGCGCCCTTCGGTTGCGGTTGCGAAGGTCGCCACCGTTGAGTCCGACATGGCGCTGTTTGTGCGCGAGTGTTTTGCGGTATATGTTGGGCGGGTTGTCTCAACGGAGCCATCCGAGCTGGTACTCGCACGGCGGAGTGGTCGCGCGAAATTGCCTAGCGCACTGTGCAGGATGAAATGCTCATAGTCGAAAGCATCCTCGCGCATTTCGTGAGGCGTCGTGTCCGTGTGGATGGGCCCCTCTAGGTCATCGTCAAGCGGCTCACGGAGAATCTCATCCAGAGCTTCACGGTCAATGTCATCGTCATACTCGCCCTCTTCAGCATCTTCATACATGCTTTCGGCGACAGATTGGTTGTCATCGTATTCAGGCCCATTGTTTTGCCAGTTGCCGGCATCTTTAGATGTACTCTCTACAGCATGCTCCACGGGACTATCACCAGAAGCACGCCGATCGTTCGGCAAACCACCGTTCGAAACACGCCGGGCATATTCAGAGCTCGTATCACGTCTGGCATCGGAGCCACGGCTGCTACGGCCATCTTTGAGCTCCAGCGCATTGGCATACCAGTGATCAGCGGCCGTCAGAGGACTCGGAGTACGCAAACTTTGCAGACTGCGCCTGCGAAGATTATCCTCCTGAGTCTTCACCTTCAGTGAAGAGATCTTGATATGCAGACCCTTCATCTGATACTGAAGATCACGCACTTGCAACTGCGACTGCGCGCGACTAGGTGGCCCGTACGAGCTGTAGACAGGACTGAACCTCTCCGGACTAGATTTCGATCCCTCATCGGAGACTCCCAAGCCCTGCGGTGAACCCGCCGAGCTGTGTCCCTCAGAAATAGGTGACGGCGTTGCCTCCGGCTCGTCTGGCTGCTCTTGGATTTGCACAGGAGGCCTGATAGAGGATATGGACGCCCGATGCGTGAGATACGCCCTCGTAGGCTCGTATTGGAACGACCGATCATCGGTATGAAGATGGGACGAAGTGCTCGCGCCCATGGCACTAACCGAGCGCGAGAGTCCCTTCTTATCATCCGACATACTCGACTCGGACGGGATATTCGTCTCAGAATGAACCCTCGAGTGTCGATTACTCGAGGAATCCTGCGACGAAATGAGTGACTGCCGGCGCAGCGAAGAGTTCTTGGGATCGGTGCGGGAGATCGATCGATACAGTCCGCCCACGGGGTGGTGCATGCCCATCGGCTGGATGTTTCCCGGCGCAGAGGGCGAGGGCGAGGGCGTCATGCGCGAAGTCGAGCGAGCGCGGGTCAGATTGCCTTCCATAAGCTATAAGATGAAACATATTAGCATTCTCCTCGGGTGTGAGACCAGTCGCAAGCGTAAGAAGTCCACATACATTCAAGCGTTTCTTCGCATTCTCCAGGATCCTCTCCGCCTCACTACTCAATATTGCCGACGAAAACTCCTCCCCGGGCCCTTTTCCTTCCGCAGCAGCAGACGCAACCGAGTTGCTTGCCGCCAGAGAAGGACTGGCGCCCACCAGACTCGCCTGCGCTTTCACGACCTCAGCCTGAGCGGCCGCCTCATCACGATCGATGTGCGGCGACCTAGCCCCCGAAGCGCGCCTGCTCCCCGCGCTCACCGTCGAGCTGGAACTCGACTCGGCCTCGTACTGGCTAGATGGGGAACTCGACTCATGTGCGCCCCCAGACTCGTCGAAATTATCCGACCTCACAGGGGATAATTCCTCGCCGATATCCGACAGCCGACGACTGACATTCACATCCTCGTGTGTCCAGGCCGAGCGGGAAAAGTTTTTCTTCTGTCGAGAGCCGACGGCCATGGGGGCATTGGGGTCGTGGTTGCGGGAGCTGAGATGCGACAGGTAGGCGATTTGCGGTGGAGATGGCGTTTGGGATTCGCGTTCGCCCCCGTACGGTAGGATCATGTCCGGGTCGGGCAGCGTGAGTGAGGGCATCGGCTCTCTTTCTCTCAGGCCCTGGGGCCTGGTGAATTCGCAAATTAGAGGTGGAAATGGAGGGAAAGAAGAAGTGCAGACGATCGAAGCCAAGCGAACCAAGTCACCCTGAGCTCCCCCTAGGCTTGGTCTAGCGCCCTGATCATTTCCTCTTTTGGAGTTGAGGTTTTTGAAGATATTCGCACATTTATATTTCTATTGCCATTAGGCTTCCACTATTATTTACAGTTGTCAATAGTGCTGTGTCACTCTGTGACAGGTCGTCCACGCTTTCTCTATACTTGTACATCGAGGCCAGCCATAACTTATGTTTCATAGTCATCACAATGTCAATTTCCTCTTTTGATTAGGATTGTCTCACGCCAATGACCCTTCGAGTATAGCCCGCCAAGCCTAGACGTTTAATTAGTTCGAGTCGAGGGATGATCACGATGAGGCATCTACTGTAGTATGTAAGGACTGCGCACGCATATAATTTAAGCTATTTATTACTATCTACATGTTACCGACATTCTCTACAGCTTCATCTCTGTACATGCAAGTTTTCCTTGAAAAGTAAACAAAGCAAACGCCGGACGAACCCCTGAGATCGGCGATCCATGGATGAAAAGTCCACAGTGGAGAATTTAATTTCAGTTTCGGACTTAAAATTGGGCGAATGAAAGTCCTTGTATACGGCTCTCTGAAACGTTTCCGGCTTTGCAAGGTCGCATAGGCCTAGGCCGAGTAATGCTAGTAGATTCATAGACTAATTGATATAGATCGTCTATACCACCTCTTTGTACGCGATGTTAGACTTGGATTTTAAGGTTTTTAGCGTCGACTATTCTAGCTGCATATACTCAGTGCATACTAGACACCTCTAGACTCACAAGTCATTCTTCGTAGCATCGCTATTTCCTCGAACCTCAGCCACAGTCTTTTCTCTCAGCTGGGAATGCAAAGTCCGAATTCTAGTTGACATGCGCATAAATAGATAACCTAATACGGTTGGGTACAAACAATCCACCAAGTTGGAGTAAGAAATGGTTACGCAGTAACGTCTCAGATAAGAGAGCTCAAGGTGCGTCTGTCGCGTTGGTAAAATAATGTCATTGCTTGTCGACAAAATTCAGTCTGGGTCAGAATTCTTGTATTGAAGTAATGATTGAGCGCAGGCATTTGGATTTGAC
>ERZ1673737.3228-NODE-3228-length-12673-cov-4.152798_pt1 | contig 12673 bp, 19 predicted proteins | sample MGYA00580211_ERZ1673737 | MGnify/ENA primary metagenome ERZ1673737 (study PRJEB41218, sample SAMN15661789) | gut metagenome | host: Homo sapiens | place: Canada: London | collected 2015-08-20/2019-03-30 | study: EMG produced TPA metagenomics assembly of... | reverse complement strand
CTAGATAAGGTTGTTAGAATACCAATTGAATAGATATATACAGTTATATTCGAGTCCATTATAGAGATATATAACCTGCCTACTGTCGACTTGGACATACAAACTTTTCGCCGGCGAAGTATAGTTGGGCGGCGGATGACGTCAATGACCTACGCCGTTTGGTCGACGTCGCTCCACAACGGCCAACTCCATCTCGGCCAACTCGTTCGCTCTAATAAATGCGCGTCACCCTGCCTGTTTTGCGTTCGCCGACAAAATGTCTTCTCCTCCCTCTACTCGGCCATATCGGTCAAAACGTCAGCGACCCTGTGATCAATGCCGGGCGCGCAAGCTGGGATGTCAAACAGACGGCGGAGCCTGTCAACGATGCCGCTCGGCCAAGTTGGATTGTACTTTTGAGAAACCTCCACCGAAAAGGGCCCGAAATTCGGCTGTTCCCTTCGCGAGCGTCGAAACCACGCTTGCATCGACATACAACAGCGACTTGACTCGCGAATCCAGCGTGGGTGGATCCCAAGAACCGCGATTCCCTTCCCTTGGCCTGGATCAAAGTAATGGCTTGTCCCCAGGCTCCGGTATTTTACCATCCGGCCGACCACCGGCCCAATTTGTCCAGAGCATCGATCAACTGGAAAACGGCCACGCTCAGCTTTTCGGCGCATCCGCCGAATCAGACCCGTGGTTGTTAAGGCACTGTTGCTTTGACGATTCTGGGATGAAGCACTTTTATAAGGTGCATTTTCGCAATGCTGGAGGCGTGCCGACTGCCCAAAGAATCCCAGTACACTTCATGATCTCGGCTGACGAGCTCACGACAGCTATCAAGCTTGAGACTAGGGCTGGTGCTGGCGATGTAACACGCGAGCGTCTGAATTATCTAGTGCCCCCCGAGTACGGAAGGAGGCTAGTTGGTTTGTGAGTCTTTTTTCCTGATGCGAAAATGCAAAGCTAACAAGAGTTCAGGTTTGTCAAGTATGTGTTTCCTGCTCTGCCGATCATCTCTCGTTCCCAGCTGGGGTTGACTACAGCGTCATACCAGCTGCCAGAAATATCAGCACTAGACAAGGTCCCTATCCATTTGCTTGCGGCAATTTACGCATCGGCCTTCCAATTTGTCGCCCATGACGATTATCTATGTGTTCTGAGCACCTACCATGCATCCCCCGTTGAGACGCTATGGCGCATGGTCTATGAACTGATCTCTGAGGAGATCCACAGCTCCCGCCTAGCCGTTCTACAGGCAGCCTTACTATACATTCACCAGCAGCCGAGGGACGAGGCCCGCCTGACGACGGCCGACACCCCATTTCTTTGGTCCTTTGTCGGCCAAATCGTTGGGCTGGCTTGTTCGCTCGGCCTTCACATCGAGTGCCGTATGTGGGGCATCCCGGCATGGGAGAAGCGCCTCCGACGGCGATTGTGGTGGGCTGTTTATGCCGAAGACAAATGGCGGAGTTTATTAATGGGCCGGCCGCCCTATATACACCCCGCTGAATGGGACGTGAGTGAACTGGATGAAGGGGACTTCTTAGTGGGCCCTCGACAAGGATTCTCAACACTGTCCTGTGATACTGAGATTCCTTTCCGGTACCTCGTCAATCTTGCACGTATCGGCGAAGAGATTCATGACACCTTCTAGTAAGTTTCTTTCCCGGCCTGTTCCTTTCGTCGACAATGGTCTGATTTACTAATCCTCATCCGTAGCACGCTACGAGCCTCGCAAATCTTGAATGCAAACTTCAGTACCTCGGCGGAGTTGGGTCGTGGCCTACTCGAAAAGTTGAATGCCTGGTATTCTTCTCTGCCGGAGACCTTTCGACTTCCTAATTGGAGCAAGTCTGTTAATGGCCTTGCCCCGTATCCCACATCAATCCACTTTGCTTACCTGTTGCTTGTGGTTTATGTTTACCGGGCTATGTTGAGGCCAATGGCACGATCCTCCAGCCCGCCGCTCATCTTTGATCTGGAAGATATGTCGGCTACGTCACCCTTGCCTGTCAACGAGTCAATGCTCGACTTTATGGATCTCCCTGAAATTGAATCCTTGCCAGAGATTGCAATATCCGATGAGTTCGGGACGGGCGAGGCCACTCTACATGCGGCAGAGAAATGTGCGTCCATCTTGGTGAATTTTACGAGACGACTGACTTCCAGTGATTTTACGGGGTTCTGGTACTCCTGTAAGTTGTTGATGTCGCTTCCCAGTCTATCAAGCAATCTGATGGCTAACCTGCCTGTTTAGGGTCACGGATCGGGTTTGCCACAATTTCAAATTATCTCATGCTGCTACTGGTACAGGCCCCAAATGGGGCTCATGCTACCCGAGCAAAGCATCTCGTGGACTCATGGTTACATGTTCTGCGATGCCAGAGCCAAAGTTTTCCGCTTGTCAAGCTCGGCCTTGCCCGCCTTGATGCGCTTCACTGGGCAGGACTAAGCAATACTTTCGTATTGCCTTTACATGTCCAAGAGGCCATAGTCAATCCGGAGATACCGGAGTCTTGATAGTGTGACTTGTTCATTTCGCGTATCTCTACTTACAGTTCTAGTCCCCCGCAAACCCCGTCTTCGGCCGTTTCATTTTTCTATGACCCTTTCTTTAACAGGAGGTTGGAGTACCAAGGGGGTTATCAAAGAGCCAACAAAAAAATCCTAACCAGGCGTAGTACAGGGTTCATGGGTCCTTTCACACCCCAACTGTTCAATACTTCATAGCACTGTATACACACTTATGACTCTGTTGTATCCAAACATTTGATTTAGCTTTCAAAAATGACCAGTTACAGCGTCAATCAGATATCCAATTTTACCCAGGAATCAAGAATCAGCTGCACAAGAGACACGATCTGCGAGAGATACGGCTATCCGTGGATGATGTCGGTGGAGATTCAACGAGTGACAGCTCGATGGCCGCGACATGTCGGATTCAGTGAGGCTTGGTTCCAAGTTCCAAATAGGATGAAGTCGCAGCTGTGAGGAGGAGATGAAGAGAAGAGATGTAACTATAGAGGACGTAGATGGCACCTGTCTCCACTTCATCCCGTCCCCCCACGCTTTGCATTGTTCTCTTGTCAACAACCCCGGAATGTAACGCTATTTGACTATTTATATGATGTTGGACCTCTCAATATTCATCATGCACCATGAAGTGGATTGTTCTCTCCCTCGCGGCTGTCGCGTGTGCGCTGCAGACTTTACCCCCAACGCACCTTGACCCTGTTGCCGGTAGGGGCTTCTCTCTAGACACAGCCAACCGTACCATCTACCTCGAAGCCGACTTCGCATCATGGAGAGACCAGAATGGCCTGACCTTGATCCCTCCCTCGGCCTTCGAGTTTGCAACCACCTTTCGTGACGACCTGCAGGAGCTGACGAACCGCTCCTGGGACCTCCAAACAGTCACCCGATTTCCCAACGCGTCAGGTGTGTTTCTGGGTCGCGTACCGCATTCCGACCGCTTCACATATGAGGATGGCCGCGAGACTGAAGAGGGATATGACTTGCAGGTGCAGGATGGGAGTGTGTCCATTCGAGGATCCGGTGCGCGCGGCATGTGGTGGGGGACGCGAACGCTTCTTCAGCAGCTCATCCTGACACGCTCGTCTATCCCAGCCGGTCGCGTTGAGGATGCGCCCGCTTACAACACTCGAGGCTTCCTGCTCGATGCCGGTCGCAAATGGTATTCATTGGAGTTTTTGAAGGATCTGTGCACCTATGCCTCATTCTTCAAAATGTCCGAGTTCCATTACCATGCGACTGACAACTACCCTCTGAGTCGCGGTCCAAACGCCACGTGGAATGAGGTATACTCGCAATTTTCGCTGCATCCTGAAGACCCAAATCTTCACCCCCTTGTCCAGCGGCCGAACGAGACGCTGTCCCGGGCCCAGTTTGAGGATTTCCAGCAGCACTGTGTCCAGCGAGGCGTGACAGTCATGCCGGAGATTGAAAGCCCTGGTCACTGTTTGTCCGTCACCAAATGGAAACCCGAGCTGGCGTTGGACTCCAGGGACCTGCTCAATCTCTCCCACCCGGACACCATTCCATTGATGAAGTCCATCTGGACCGAATTTCTTCCTTGGTTCCACACAAAGGAGGTTAATATCGGCGCTGACGAGTATGACTCTACTCTTGCCGATGACTATGTGAAATTTGTGAACGAAATGTCTCAATTCATCCAAAAGACATCTGGAAAAAGCGTCCGCATCTGGGGAACATATGAGCCGTCGAATCTCACGATTGACAAGGATATCACTATCCAGCACTGGCAGTACGGACAATCGGATCCAATTGACCTAGCTCGCAATGGGTACCAAATCATCAACTCTGAAGACACGTGGGCCTACATGTCTCTGAAGAACGACCATGTTCCTATCATCCCAGCTCCATACCCTCAGTTTTTTAACAACACCCGTGTGCTCAATTTCGCTGGCCACGACGGATGGCAGTGGACCCCCGAGTTGTTTAATTCAGTAAACATAACTGAACAACCGGATGCACGTGCTGTACAAGGCGCCATCTTGGCCGCTTGGAATGACAACGGCCCAGACGCGACTACTCAGCTTGAAGCTTATTACGCAATTCGTGATGGCATTCCGGTCGTTGCATCGCGAGCATGGTCTGGTAACCGTGGCCCACAATTGGAACAAGGAAAGTTGGGCACATCCATGGCCTGGTTGACCTCTCGAGCTGTTGGCCAAAACCTCGACCGCCAACTCATTGGGGAGTCCCGATCTAAGTCAGGAACTCTGCTGTCATGGACCTTGGACTCGCAGTCGAACCCCGATGAGCACCATTTGGGTCACGGCAGCAAGGGCATGGACTATACCCTTGAGCTTGAGGTTACTGGTCCATTTTCTCTGCGTTCCCCCGACGCGATCCTTACTCTATCGCCAGAGGGTCAACTGACTTTTACCTCTGATGGATGGCCTTACCCTCTGCGCTCCGTCGCAGAGGCTGATGGATTTGACCAAAACCAACCCGGACGAATTTGGGCCAACAAGACCACCTCGACCCATGAGATTGTCAAAGTTCCTCAGCAATCGCGACTCACTATTTCCACCAACAAGACTACTGGTAGTCGTGTGTGGGTGGATGGTACTTTTGCCGGGCGCTTCGAAGTATTTGTATACGGAGGGAAAAATCAGGTCTTTTCCTGGAGTCAGATGGCCTTTGTGGCACCACTAGAGACTTTAAAAGGCTCGGGCTTGCACAATCTGACTCTCCGTCATGGAAGCAGACATGTCTGATCGCCAGTATCCATTCCCGAGGCTTTCCAACCCAGGCTCGATCAAAATCCAGATCAATTATGGAGAAGATAAATGAGATTTGCTCTTATTCAACGTATCTTGAAGCTATTCTGAGAAGCCAATACTCAGCAATGAAGCCAAATTATATCACGTCCAAACTAGCAAGCTGTAAGCGATTTTCATCCGAGTCGAATTCAATATCGAGATCTGACGCTGCCGTAAGAAACGCCATTGGATTGCAGCTCAAATAACAATGACGCAGATGTTGGTGTCAAAACTAAATCAAAGCAGATACGGTAATAATCCACTCCTTTCGAGTTTGTATGTTTCTGGAACAGCTCCCTTGGAACCCGACTCAGATCCGCTTCCAGCTCACATAAAATAGCAACACCTTGTGATATCAGCTTCACTCAGGTGATCAACCCGGGGAATGGGAACATACTTGCGTTCACAGTCGCAGGAGCTGTGGCCATTGGACAAAACCGCAGTGTTTCATGCCATACGAGCGACTCATTAAGACCAAACACGCGGGCAAATTCCATCCTAATGGGGTCACCCTCGGCCACGGATTGTCCCTCGATGATTCTCAGTTCATATCTTTGTTACTGAAGGGGGCACTCACCTTTTTAACATACCATCGCATCTGATTATCCACGTACCATTCTTCGTCAAAGTCACATAACATGGGAGGAAACTCGGCACCGTGGATCTTGGGATCAAAAAGCTCTCGAATCTTGGTGCCATAGTTACATCTTGAAATACGGCCTTCGACCTGGTTTCCTTCCTGTCCACGGTAAACAGCACCACGTACCACAGCAGACCAAGCATTCGGGGGCTGCATGATTTGAATTCCGTCGGACGACACCTCGAGGCACTTGAAGAGATATTCAGATGCACCTAACCCTCCGACCAAGATGATAGCCTGTTCCATCTTGATAAGCATCGTTCAGCCTCATTCAACCAATGTTGACTGCTCACCTTCGTAGACAATCCTAAGTCTTTGATATTTCTTCTCTGCTCGGCCACGAGCTCTTCAATTTGTTGAACGATAGGATCGAAAATTTCCTTGACTTGATCCCTGTTTTCTTCGCTCAGCTCATCTTATTTACGTGGTTGAAATAGTAAGGAACGGTGTATACTTCTCAAGATATAGATGCCCTTCACTGAGATCTACTTCCCGTATTCCAGATACTCCTGGGATAGGGACCCAATATCCAGGGTCATCGAACTCATTTTGGCCCACAGGCCCCGCGTACTTCGGTTTAATATAGTCCTGCCAGTATCTTCTTGCAGCCCTTGCACTCGCAGGGGGGAGCCCTTTGGCAGACTTTTGCTCGATGATGGTTTTGACGAGATCATCGAACCGCTCATCTAGCATCACTGAGCCACAGACAGCGCCTGTACGTGTTAGCGGGGCAACACACAGCCAGGTTGCGATTCATACCTGTTCCCTCGGTGGCTTCTTCGAAAATGAGTGGTTCGGTTTGCTTCACACGGTAGGTGATGATATCCTGCGAAAATTGGTCACTAAAATTCTTACGCGAGTTATGCGGTCGAAGACTCACGACCGTTCCACCTCCAGCATCACAGACAATCAAACAGTGTCCTTCCTAATCTGAATCAGGCAAATGAACTCCAACGGACTTGGTTGAATCAAATATACATACCGCGATTGTGTTTGGCTGAATTGTCCGAATAGCATATACTGCTGCAGCTTCAGGTTCAGATAACAAGGTTAGGTTGGCCGCCGGAATCTCCGCTAGATGAGCAGCTTGCATGGTTGAATTTTTACCCTTGTCCGACCATACAGCTGGAACGGTTAGGATATAATGCAAGTCAAAGGTTTGGAGGGCAGCTCCAAACCGACGCCGCAACATTTCACGAGCATGGGTGACCAGACTTGCCAAATAATCACCGGAAACTTGGACTGCTGATTTGCCCATTTGTTTGATGAGCTTTCCAGATTCGCTTGCCGGGGCATAACGAAATTCCTGGCCCTCATCCATCAGCAGCTTGACGCCTTGGATAAGTTGGTGCTGATTCCCCGGGTGAACTGTCTGCTCAGCTTCATAACCCCATTTCATCCGCTTGCCATCATACAACAGCAGGGTTGGGATCTTCTGAGAAGTGGCTGAAGTATTGTCAGCCTTGGAAAATCTGTATTGGTAGTCGATGCTTACTATTTCCACCTCCTGGCCATGTCTGGATGACCTCAATATCATCCGGGCACCCGTCCATCCCCCAGGCGACACTGCGCAGATTAGCTTGGTATGCTAAGAGAAAGTAATTTACGTACCCGCTGAAGGTGGTACCAAAGTCGATGCCGACAATGAGCCTCGGCCTTTCCACATTGGCTGTCATCTTGGATGTAGACCCTATTGCTTGAACTCTCCACGAATTTCGGACAATGTGAAAATGGACCAAAAGAGTCTATATGATGTTATGATGTTCAGAAAGTTGGATCAAGGATACAGAAGAGAATGCGGTGGCTTCGTTTGGCTGATATCATTGACTTGGGTGTGGTCCTAAGATGAGCGTCGGAGCAAAACCTTGTCGTGGAGAACTGGTCATGAAGCTGTCACATAATATTTTCTGGCAGCCTCCTGAGAATCCTTTTTTTCTTCCCCGGTGCTAGTCATTTACCATCAATATCTTCACACGCTACTGCCCAGGAGGTTAGTGGACCGAAAAGGAAGGCAACGAACACCCGAATCGCCGTTGAATTTACCCGGATCTGGTCTAGGTAACCCATTCGGTTAAGTCTAAGTTTAACAGTGCTAATGAGATCAGATAACATGGACTTTGAGGACATGTGCACCGAAGTTGAAAGTCTTCATCAGGTTCGTCCGAAATAATCTTTCCTTCGCTTGCCCCTCCCCTAACCCTCCAGATAGAAGATCAAATTCATAGAGAAACATGCGGAATCAGTTCGAAGGCGCGGACTTCTGGCAGAGGAACAAGCGCGCCGACGGGCCGAGTTACTTGAAGACGTTATACAGGAGGTAGACGCCAGCCGAAAAGAAAACAACCTCCTTGCGACACAACTAGCCAGCTTGCAAGCTGGGATTAAGTCGTTTAGTGAAGAAGATGCCTGCCACTACATTCGTCGTCTCCATCACGACCTCCGACACTGGGTATGTGTGCATTTTGGTGAATATCTAATGGGTGAACAACGGCACGATATTCAGTTACACGAAGAGACAGATGTCTTGACTGTAGACGGTATCCAGTCTCATATCGCGGCACTAATGTTTACCACATTTTGGGTCCGATTTATGGTGGGATATGGACCTTCTTGGAACAACTATCTATGTGGTCTGGACCAAGAGGTTAGGGAACTTTGTAAGTGATAGCAGCTGGACCATGGCCTTTTCTGTGGGCTCTGACGAGACCAGACCCCAGTCATATTTCACGTCATTGGAGGTGCGCAATGAGTACCGCAATAGTATCCCAGGAAGCACTGAATTTGCAAAATCAACAACAATATATCGTGACTCAGGTGGAAGATCGGTTCTCCCATTACTCCGTCACAGATAAATCGCACCGAACAAGTCAGCTAAGCGACCTCATTCAGCGGTGTGTCCAACTGAAACAGAACCTGGAGTGCCAAGATGGCGCCTATATCTTTCGGCGAAGTCATCCTCGAATGCCTTTCCGAGATGAGAACATGCGAAGCCTCGTGGAGGAGGTCGGTTCAAATGACACTGTGGAGTACAGCGTATGGCCTGGTCTTTACAAAATTTTACAGCCAGGGCACTGGGCAGTGGTAGAAAAAGAGATCGTCAAAACAACCCCTTCGAGAAACGACACACTATCAATGACTGATGAGTTGGAAGGGCAATCGGAAGATCAATGGCTGGAGGAGATATAGTGGAAAGTTGGTTCTGATGAGTATTTCTAGGGCACGAAAAATGATTTCCTGCAATTTGAACGTCTAGCTATAGAAAGACCAGTTGCTTTACAAATCCAAAACAGAATAATTACAAAATACCCATCAAACACCATCAGCAAAGCCATCGTTCCCGGATTCTGTGTCGATCTTCATAGAGTCCATCAACCCACAGACCTCGAAAAGCTTCCGCGGTCCCATTCCATCGGGGACACCAACCACTCCCTCAGTCTTCAGACGCTCTAAGGTCGCTTTAATACCCAAATAAGCTGGGGTAATTGTAGCGAATGAGAAGATCATGATCCTGAATCCCATGTCCTCTGCCTCCTTTGTAGTGATGAGTGGTGTTGCTCCATTTTCTACCATGTTCAGAAGAAGGGGCCAAGGAGCGAGATCCTGGACTGCCTGTCGAGCCTGCTCTTTAGAAGTAAAGCCTTCAAGTAGTCCAACATCTGCTCCAATGTCTCTAGCAGCTCTCAGCCGACGGATGCATTCCTCGTATCCATGTTGCTGAAGTGCGTCCGTCCGTGCAATCAAAACAATGTCCGAGTGCAAACGATCCTTGGTCAACTTGGCGGCACGAATCCGCATCAGGTACTCATCCAAGCTGACGACCTTCTTTCCTGCAAGATGGCCACATCGCTTGTTTTGAATTTGGTCCTCAATGTGGAAGCCCGCGACGCCTGCCTGGATGTATTGTTGAACAGACTTTGACACCATCAATGGGCCTAGCCAGTAGTTAGCATGCTTTCGAGACACATTACATCCGTTGACTCTACGTGTCACATACCTCCGTAGCCAGTATCCATATCTGCAATCAATGGGGGCCCGAATGGGTCAAGGTTGGCAATCATTTCGGCATTGGTCTTCATGTCATGGAGCTGAGCTAACCCCAGATCCGCCATTCCCAAGCGCGAGGCGGTGGTTCCAGCGCCAGTCTGTTAAGATAATTAGCATCTGTGCATCCGCATTCTTGCGTCATTCTTCATACCATGTAAAGTCCCTTGAATCCAACCTCCATGGCAACACGAGCGGAGAGACCATCATATACACCAGGACACACAATGAGGTCTTTCGTATCTTTTAGCATCCGGCGCAGCTTGGAAGCCGCAGGAATAACATAAAGAGACACAGTCGGCTCCTGGCGTGTTCCATTGACCTCATAGTACCCATCCTTCTCAACAGTAATTGTGATAGTCATCTTGGGTGATTGATTGACGAGATTATTTTGTTGTTTGAGAGTTCTGATTATTCTGATTCTTGTAAGATATCCCAATGACCGAGATAGATGCCTCTATTTATATCTTTGGGTGCAATGGCGTCGGAGTAATATGGCCCATCTAGGGTGACTGAATCAGGACCAAAAAGGTCTGCCTAATGTTAGAGATTTACACTCCCACCAGACCAAAAGCTCTCGGGTTCTCGGGGATGCAACATTCCCCGAATTGCCAAGACCTCATTAGGGCCTTTATCTTGCCTTCGCGTCGTACTGGCCATGCCTCAAAAGCCAGATGACCTCAGCCACGCGCAGTTAGACTACACTGCGCAATATACACGTTGCTAGCCGCTCGGGCAATTCATGAGACTTTTCCCGTCAATCAGTAGTGTGAATGGCGTTCAGGTCGAGGTCGATATCTGCATGGACTGGGGTCAAAACAATGCGCCGGTGTAGTCTATTGATCTAGATGCCTCAAGAGGTGATCGGCCACGGCTACCCCGACGGAGATTCTCTATCACAATTGCTCTATTGAGCAAGGGCATAAGCAATCTAGGGTCTCTTGGCATAATGACTGCATGCTGCAGACGCGTGCCCTCTTCTTCGCTCTTGCATGAGCGGAGATCTGCATGTCCGTGGCAATATGTTGAGCAGAAAAAGTTTCTTGGCCAAAGGTGTTGTTTCACAAGAACCCTAGTTCGCCAAGCTCCAGACACTATCTTTCGGGCGGGAGATCAACAGCCAGAGGGCGCCGTCAGCGCTGCTGTGGACAGCGTATCATCGCTTACAGTGAGACAATTTTCAATCTCCACCGAAGGCTTGGATTTGAGAACAGAAGACTCTTGGCCCTCAGGCCCAGTGAGCACTGGCGGGTTGTACATCAATCCCTCGGTGAGAGTCCGTAGTGACACCAATTCAGTTTCCAGGGTGGAGTTCAGGACTAGAAAGTCGGCGCCAAGCTGCTCGGCGCCATAAACGATGCCACCGAGAGTAATCCTTGGCACTCTAGGCACGCATCGGAGACTAAATTCGCTCGAAAAAATCCCGTAGCCACTACGGCCCGGCCAGCTTGCGGTTCGCAGAAGAGCGAATAGAGGCACGAGGCGCTACATGTGGTAATGTAATCCTCCTTATCTTGCGTCGAGGTCTGCAGATCGCTAATATATTCTGATGTCCACGGAATTGCAGAACGCTCTTGGCTCCGTCTTGGGGTGCATTTGACCAGCCTGACGAAGATGATGCGATCGACAGGCTGGGAGGAGAGAGAGGAGAAGGTTTCGTAGGGCTAGGAATGGTCCCTCAGACATCCCCCGTTGACTGGATTTTTGTTATTTTGCCTTTTGGTGTCCTTCTGTTGTCTTTTTTGTCATCTTTCTGGTGTCCCTCCAAGGTCTCTCTGACAGTATCGTGTTCTTTCGCCCACCCTTTGCAATCAACAACCAACATGGACACTGAGAAAGGTGCATTCGCAGGATTTGCTGCATCTTTGAAGGCTGAACTCGAGCCCCAGCATGCCGACCTTCTTCTTTTTGCGTGCTGTTTGACATCAGGACTTGTGGACAGTACCATATACAATGGTGAGGGCCACGCTGATCCCTGCTTGTGTGATCTGGGTGAGACTAACCTTCCCAGCTTACAACACCTTTGTGTCCATGCAGACCGGTATGACCTCAACTCCGGAAGGAATCCCATCCAAATCTGACAGGCAGCAGGAAACACAATCTTCGTTGGGTTGGGAGCATCGAACCAGAATGCCCGTCCGTATGGTTGGGCGCGCTCGCTCACGTCGATCGGATGCTTTGTCTTAGGGTGCTTCCTCTTCGCGCGCTTACACAGTGCTTTGGGTGCTCGACGGCGTGGATGTTTGATGATGTCTTTCATGTTGCAAGCCAGCATCATCATCCTTACCGCTGGTCTTGTCGAAGGCGGTGCCATATCTAGTGCGCTCGGCGATCGGCTAGCGCAGACCGCGCCCCCGTGGGATCAGGAAGTCCCGATTGTTCTTCTCAGCATCCAGTCTGCGGGTCAGATTGTAGCGAGCCGCGCGTTGGGTTTCAATGAGATCCCGACCGTGGTGATCACCAGTCTTCTCTGTGATCTTGTATCTGACCCGAAGCTGTTTCTTATCCGAAACCAAAAGCGCGACCGTCGGGTTATTGCGTTTGTGCTGACGCTTCTTGGGGCCATCATTGGTGGATGGATGACGAAAGCCACTCAGGCAATTTCTCCCACCCTGTGGCTGTCAGCAGGGATTAAAGCGGTGGTTGTTTTAGCTTGGGGGTTGTGGAAGGCAAAGTAGAGAAGTGAGTTGCCATTTCC
>ERZ1673737.3226-NODE-3226-length-12682-cov-4.368179_pt1 | contig 12682 bp, 10 predicted proteins | sample MGYA00580211_ERZ1673737 | MGnify/ENA primary metagenome ERZ1673737 (study PRJEB41218, sample SAMN15661789) | gut metagenome | host: Homo sapiens | place: Canada: London | collected 2015-08-20/2019-03-30 | study: EMG produced TPA metagenomics assembly of... | reverse complement strand
CAAGGCGCAGCATAGTGCGGACAGCCGGGGTCTGTCGCCTCAGACAATGAGCCCAAGCCACTGGAGACCTGGATGATATAAGGCCTGGAGGATTTAAGGAGAAGCGGGAGAAAGGCTTCTGTGACAAGCATCGCGCCGATGACGTTTGTCGAGAAGATCTTGGTTAGCTTTTCGCGCCCGCTGCTTTCTGGTGCGGCTGTTCCGGCGTTGCTCATGAATACGTCTACTCGGCCGTAGTCTCGTGTTATTTTGTCCACGCCTTTGGCGATTGAGGTGTCATCTTCGATGTCTAGGTGGAGGACAGAGAGGGTGCCTTCTATGCCGGTACTTTGAATTTCAGAGAGGGCTTTTTCACTCTTTTTCGGGTCTCGGCATGCCATGATTATGTGGTGGTTTGGGTGTTTAGCTAGGACTTGGGTTGTTGCATAACCGACGCCTGAGTTAGCGCCTGGATAGGGTTAGTTCGGTGGTTGACGACTGGGGTTTCTTTGGGATTGTTGTCTTACCTGTGATGAGGATGATCTTGGATTCAAACATTTTGCTGTTGTGTATTGTATATCGGCTGGGGTCGTATTAGGTGCCATTAACATATTTATATACGCAAACAGAGTATCAAATCGGCCTTCCAGGGTTCAACATGGAAATTACGATTGTTAAGTCCGTTTATATCAAGATTCATCCCATTTTCTTCAATTGCGTTTTCCCTCGTTGAGTTACTCAGACAGAATCATGTTACGCAAACCCGGATATAAGCCCTCTATCGCCGTCTCGGCATTACCGGAACACCCGACCGAGCTCACCTCAGTCTCCAATGATAGTTCTAAAACTGGCAAAGAATACTGCTATGCTCTGTAAGCTATTGATAAGATCGCAGATTTACGGCCTTAGGCATATCAGGAGGTCTGAGTTCCTAGGAGAAAACAAATCCACAAATAGCTTTATTTCGGCAAACAATAAGATCCTCTCACCATATTCACAAGAGGAGCGACTGAGACCGAGGGATATCTGTTCCCTTGAAGGTTGAACTTCCGAAGATAAGCAAGTTTAAAAAGATCGGTTTTCTAACGATCCATGCTACCGACAGAGAGAGCCGAGTGCAATGCTTAGCACTACACCTTCCTGAAGGAACTCAACTACATCCAGATGATCTCAATAGAACCGAGTTGCTGTTATATCTACAAGCGCAGTATATTGCGGCTCAACGCATTCAGTCAACACCAAAAGTGAGGGGTACACTTAAAAAGAGGAAGTACGTGTACTGTTAGATGGCCATGAATCGATTTCTGCGCAGAACGGTTGAATACATTAAACAAACAACCCTTAAAGCGTCGAAAAGAGACCCGAACATAGCTCGACGCCTCTGAGAAGATTTCCAGAAAGAAGCCACCCCGATTAACCATCTCATTCTCTTTTTTGATCACAACCTTGGAAATATGTCCGAGGAACATTGAAGTCCACTCCATCTGATTGGAACAGCTCCACAGAACATAGGGCCCCGCCATATCTCACGCGGGGAAGGACAGGGCGGAGCATCCCTAAGCCCAAAAAACCAGCCAACCACTCACCAATCGCATTGAAGTGATCGTCACGCCAAGTCCGCCTCTGAGGGGGGAGAGGGCCGCTCGGGTTCTTATATTGAGAGCTAGGCAACTTGGATGGAACATCAAATTACCACATCAGTTTAAATAGCGGAATGGCCCGGTTTTAGGCCTTGACTAATAGTCTTAATAATTATATCATCAATAATACTTGGATTATCCGGTTGATACCCCAGTGCAGGGAGGGACCCTTGTGCCATGCACCTCGGACGCAAGGGATTGGACCTCGATTCGCGATCCTTGCAAGGTGGAATTAGATGCATAATCAGTTCATTTCTTGCTTGGTGACCTCATTCTTGGACTCAAGTCAGACATGCAGGCAAGCTACATGTCAGTTCGTGGATGAGACAAAAGCACTGGTGTTTTTACACAAAGATGTATGTCTAGGGTAAAGATGGATCGGCTGTCGCGAGTCTATTGCGATCGCCGATGATTCTCCGCAAATCTTGAGGACTGATCCAGCATTCCATCGCGTGAGCAAAAGAAAGGCAGAGAAGGAATAGTGATTCGCTGGCAAGAAATACTCCACTGCATACCATCGCAGTTGTGATTTGTCGGTTCCTGGTCACGGACTCGGGGTTTAGCCGTATAACCACCGATGTACTATTGTGCATATGGATAATCTTGGAATTCCGGTTTGTCTACCGTCTAATCCGCAGCTCGAACATCTTAATCACTCTATATGCAGTTTCTGATTTCATGGGCTGTGAGGTCACTACAGGTAGGTCGACATCATTGCCATCCCTTCCAATCTTGGCATCTGCATAACTGCCAACCACGCCAAGCAGAAACCGATGCTTCCTGCAATCCGGTATTTGGCCCCAACTGAGTTCTTTGCTGTCTTAATTCAGAATGCTTGGGCTTCTCCCTGCGGGGTTGATCAGCCCTTGTGGAGACATTTCTGCCAAGTGAGCATGCTAATACATGCACATGTACCTTCGACGATGCCACTCGGTCGAGTCCAGGGGTCTGAGGACCGATTCCCTCTTTGTTGTTCATATGCAGGGAAACATAGTGCCATCTGGACATCCCGCGTGCGCAGGTCTGATGTATTTAAACTCTGGCATGGGCCCAATTATGCTGAGAATGTGACTTTTTTATTCCGAAGATCTTCGCATTTTCTGTTGTGTGCCTGCACGCCTGTTGATCTTCGTATCTCTGATCAGCATGCATTTAGCTCGGGGTGCTGTGTTTTCGTTACTGGTGGCCACTGGTCTAGCCCTTCCTGGTAGCGACGGTAGTAAACACCATGCGAACAAGGCACGCAGTGCAGGTTATGCTCTGAAGGAGCCTCCTTTAACCACACCGTGGACAGACAAGGTCGGCACTAAGCCTTGGCCTGAATATCCTCGTCCGCTGTTACAACGGTCTGAATGGAAAAATCTGAATGGCGTGTGGAAGTACCAGAATGCTTCCGGTCTGAATGCAGTTCAAAATCCACCCTTTGGACAGGAACTCGCACAGGATGTGTTGATCCCATCGTGTCTTGAGAGCGGTTTATCTGGTATGTCTTCCAGTGTTAGCCATGTCATCATCTAAATCTAACAAAATGCGCAGGAGTCCAAAATGATTGGGCTTTATATTCCTGGTTCTCTACCTCTTTGGAGGTATCTTCCTCTTGGAAGGGCGAGCGGGTGCTTCTCAACTTTGGCGCCGTAGACTATGAAGCGACGGTATTTGTCAATGGTAAAAAGGCAGGCTTTCACCGTGGTGGATACTTCCGCTTTGCTTTGGATGTGACAGAACACCTGGTGTTTAACAAGCAAAATGAACTGTGAGTACAGCTGAACCTAAAAGGCGATCAATGCATCTGACTCAAATTGCAGGCTTGTCTTCGTTCATGATCCCACAGACGATGGTGACTATGTGATTCCCATTGGAAAGCAGACTCTTAGGCCAAGTCACATCTTTTACACGCCGTGCAGTGGCATCTGGCAGACTGTTTGGCTCGAAGCTGCCCCTGTAAACCACATCACGCAGTTGGATATTGACGGTAATATGAACGGACAAGGTGAGTATCCAAAGTCGGTATAAGAGAGGCTTAGACGATTCTGACGATAAATAGTCAACATAACTGTGCACAGCTCAGCAAAGGATGCTCCTGCTGAAGCGGAGGTTACCGTGCACAAAGATGGGAAGGTCCTTGCCACTCACAATGGTCCGACCAATAAGCCCTTCCAATTCACTGTGCCTTCGCCCAAGCTCTGGTCTCCCGACTCACCTAACTTGTACAATGTGACCGTCAAGTTGGACAAAGACGAAGTGGAGAGCTACACTGGCTTCCGCACAATTTCCCGGGGCAAGGTTGATGGTATTGAGCGGCCCCTGCTGAACGGAGAATTCATCTTCATGTTTGGCACCCTGGATCAGGGCTACTGGCCAGATGGATTGTATACTCCTCCAACCCGTGAAGCAATGGTGTATGATCTCCAGGTGCTCAAGAAGCTGGGTTTCAACATGGTCCGCAAGCATGTAAGTTATATCGATAATGTGTTGTCTTCCGGGCTTATACTCACACTTTCGCAGATCAAAGTCGAGCCTGAGCTGTTCTACCAGGCATGTGATGAGCTCGGTCTCCTTGTAATCCAGGATATGCCATCATTGCGGCCGTCACAATCCAAGCATGTGGAAAACTGCAAATCGGTCCCCATTCTTCCAGACGAGAAGCAACAGGCAGAGTTTACCCGGCAGTTGGATGTCCTGGTCAACCAGTTCAAAAGTTTCCCCAGTATTGCCACATGGGTAAGTTGAAACTTCGGTTTATGCAGGGGCTAGATCTAACAAAGATTGTCTCACAGGTCATATACAACGAAGGCTGGGGCCAGATCAGAGACTACTACCCCGAGTTCGGACTAACCGATCGGGTCAGGCAGCTGGACCCAACTCGCCTTGTGGACTCAACTAGTGGCTGGCACGATCACGGCGCTGGGGACTTTAGCGTAAGGATCCTTGCCATGGAACATGTCATACGTGGCTGATTGAGATATAGGACAACCACCACTATGCGAACCCACAATGTGGCTCGCCATTCTACTCCGCAGACTCGAGTCCCTTTGATCCTAGCCGCATTGGGTTCCAGGGTGAATTTGGTGGCATTGGAAATAACGTCTCCATTGAACAGTGAGTATACACGTTTTCTCGCTTAGTTCTCCACACTAACTTCTATCTATAGTCTCTGGAAGAACCAGGCTGCCATTGACAGCATCAACCGAACCTATGAAATTGATACTACCATCGAGGCCTGGAACTATCGTAGTCATATTCTCCTTGGCGAGCTTGAAGAACAGATCCGTCTCTTCTCATGCAGTGGGGGCGTCTGGACCCAGACTACCGATGTGGAGGGCGAGGTCAACGGCCTCGTCACCTATGATCGGCGATTGGCTAGAACCGACGAGAAGCAGTGGCAGGCGGATATTAAGGCGCTTTACGATGCCGCCGCAGCACGTAGCAATGCGACCACGGCAACCTTGTAGTGAATATATTTACTGAAAGGCCGCGCCAACCGGCATGATAGGGATCAATGTGATGAGTACATAACATATATTGGCTCTTTCCTCTGAAACACAAACTGAATGCTATAAATCCTAAAGTAGACCTGTCATCCAAGGTCACTTATATTAAGCTCCCAAGTCACATTTCCCGCGATGCACTGGTCACTTTTCTTCGATCGAAATAGGTATCAGCAATGACTTGACTAGCTCTGACACTCGGCACTTCTCAACTTCCCGCTGTCAAATCTCCCCGGAAAGTCAAATATATTGCTTGGCATGACATATTCACGGACGCCTTTGACGTGGCGCGGAAAGCCGTGAAGACAAGATTAAAAACCCTTATTCTAGACCACAAGAGAGGGACTGGCCACGAAGGAGGCAGTGATTGCCTAGCGCGGCTGTTTGAGAAGCGTCTCAGGTTAAGCCGAACGGAAGTAAAAAAAGAACGAATGCGGAAATTTGCGATGATCTATCAAACTTGGCCAACATCAAGATCCAAATTCAAGATTCGACCTCTTCTCCTTTTACCCTTTTTGCTCCGATGGGAAAAATTTCTCTGTCTCTGCCTATTTTTATAATATTTCCAATAGGAACAGCCCCATTGATCAGGCCATCTCCACCGGCCGGAAAAACCACCCGAATTTAGTATCAGGCCACGCGATCACACGACGCCGACTCGACCTACGGATACACAGTTCCATATGATCGATCCAATTCCTGCGGATAGACGGTAGGCATGTTCTCCGTGTTCTAGCGTGCCCCTTATGCAAGTGTTCCCTGATTTTATGAGACTATCACTCTTTAGAACCGCCCCATTATCGTTTAGCTCCGATTAATCCCTGCTATTGTTCTGCATCCACGGCTTTTGTCCGAAGGCCCACTTGGTCAACGGTTTGATTCTTTAAGTTAATTTCTGGAAGACAGGTTCTGAGGGGATCGAATCCTGCTAGACGTTGCAATAGAACCAGTTTGTTGAGGGGTTTAGTTCCAAGTTCCAATCAAGCATCGGTTCATGACGGCTGTCGTGCATATCCGTTCTATGTATAACATGAATAGTAACCCGAAGCCCCCAAACCCGTCGGCTCCGAACGGAATCCACTTTCACCTCGGGTCCTACGTCAGACCGTTGGGACCGTAGCGGAGTACGGAGGGCACGGCCAGACCAGTAAACGAGAGCGACATACGAGTGTTGCATAATTTATTTTCCTGCACTGGCAGACAGTTGACAGCTAACGGTCTGACAGGTCTCATTGAAGATGCCATGTCGTCGATGTAAAACGCGACCAAAGCGCATGTCTATAGATGAAGAAGGACACGGCCTCTAAGAAGCAAGAACTTAATCTCCGCGTTCCCATGTGGACATCCCAAGTCGCTTGTTTCAAGTTTGCTCGTCTATGACAGCACTCCAGATGTGGGTCCCGTCTTTTGGCTTCATAGTTCCGGGAGCCTGAGATTGCAGGGATCAGCCCACACTTGTCTCTCCATGTCGGAGAATAACTCCATTGCCTTGTGTGGTCTGATTCGACCATATCTGATGCATCCAGGATCTGAGCATTTCTCGTGTAATCGGGTGTGACCGCTTCTCTAAGGAAGTGGCCCACCGGCTGTCTTGATCCAAGGTTGCCTGCAGCAGATCCCGAATCGGACGCGTTGTGCATGTTTCGTGGCTTGGGCTACGGTCCTCTTGCAGGGTCAGATGAACACTGTGATCTAACGGGGATCGCGTGTGGCCACGTATAAATACTCGAACCGCCATAAGCTTGCCACGAGGTGCCCCAGTCTTATATTCCCTTCAACCAAGATCTCTGATCTCCCTGCCTTCTATACTTCTTCTTTCATATCGAAAATACCCCAGGTGTTCGTTACAACTGCCGATTGCGTTTATCCAACATATCAAAAACCATATCACACGATGGAGTACGGTTTCAAAGCGCCTCCCGAGCCAAAGCATGTCGACCGCAAGCTGCTCTACACAAGCTTGGAAGAGCGAATCAAGTACCTGCATGCCTTCCTCGACTTTAACTCCAGTAAGTACTGCCCATCTATCCTACCTAGAGTTCGCTAGAACAAACGTACTGACAAGATCCCAGGCGACGTCGAAGCGCTGGTCAGCGGCACAAAATATATCAAGCAATTGATCCCAGCAGTAGTCAACCTGGTATATAAGAAACTACTCGAGTGCGATATCACATCACGCGCCTTCCACACCCGAAACACAGTCGACGAGACCGAGCCCGAAGCAGACTATCTCGACGAAGACGCGCCCCAAATCAAGCGGCGCAAGATGTTCCTTCGGTGGTACCTCACACGCCTCTGCCAAGACCCAACGACAATGGATTTCTGGCGATACCTGAACAAGGTCGGGTAAGTGACACCTACCTCGAAATGGACATTCCAAGAATAGAAGAGTGTCGCACACGAACCCCAACTAATGCATTTCACAGCATGATGCACAGCGGTCAAGTCCGCCGATCTCCCTTGAACATCGAATACATCCACCTCGGCGCCTGCATGGGCTACATCCAAGACATCTGGATCGAGGCGATGATGTCACACCCGCACCTCTCGCTCCGTCGCAAGATCGCCCTCGTGCGCGCCGTCAACAAGATCCTCTGGATCCAAAATGATCTCTTTGCTCGCTACCACTGTAGTGATGGGGAGGAGTTTGCGGATGAAATGTCTGTGATGAGTTTCGATGATCAGGAGGGATACCTCGGTGACAAGCGCATTCTTGGCAGTAGCTCCAATAGCTCTGTTGACGATGACCGGTCTAGTATCTCTAGTGGGGTGGCGCCTTCCACTCATAGTGCGGCCCCCTCCACGAAGACTAGTGCCTCGGCCGCGGCGTCTGCTTCCAAGACTTCGGTGTGTCCTTTTGCGGATATGGCCAAGCCGTCGTCGACTGAGACAAAGATTTGGGCGAATTGAGGATATGGTTGTGATGCATTTTCTGGCGTTTGGGGAAAAGTTAGACTGGAAATACCTGGATGTTCATATTTCAAGCAAAATCAATGTGTGTTGTTGTTGTTACCCCTATACTTGACGCGGAACAGTTCCGGAAGTTCCGGGAGTTTGTCATGTTTGTCATGTTTGCTTCCTCTTTCCGGGAGTTTCCCCCACATAACTCCCGACAATAACGGCATTGTCTGTTGTATACCCGTGTCGGAGGTATATCTCTGGGACGCGATTGAACCGGAGATAACTCACGGTCTACGAAATTAGGGATCCAGAGGTCATACTGGGGCCCCAGGTTACAAAAAGCCTCGGAATAAGAGCTCTATGCTGCTCATTGGCAATCCCCACCATCTCCTTTCCACTTAAGATCGGGCCGCCGATCTCTTTTAAACCCCTCCATGAGCATTGGACTCACTTCGTTTCCGTCCAACTTTCCGTATTCCCTTTTAATATCTTCTCTCTCCCTTACACCATGGCGAACGAAAAGGCGGTGACCCCGCTCATCATTAACAATGAGTCCATCGAGACCGATATCAAGTTCGAGGTCCACGCTCCTGCGACCGGCGAGCTGAACGGCTACTGTGCTGGTGTCTCCGTCGAGGAGGCCAAGCGCGCAGTTGACAACGCCCAGGCTGCCTTCCACGCATGGAAGAAGACCAAGTACAATGAGCGCCGCGATATCCTGCTCAAGGCCGCTGACATCATGGAGTCGCGCAAAGAGGAATTCATCCAGTACCAGCGCGAAGAGACCGGTGCCGGCCGCCCCTTCACTGAGGTCACCTTCGGTTTAGGTGTGGAATTCATCCGGGACTTTGCTGGCCGAATCTCCTCCATCCAGGGTACTGTGCCTAATGTCAACCGCGATGGCGAGGGTGCTATCGTGTACAAGGAGCCATACGGTGTGATCCTGTCAATTGCGCCTTGGTGAGTGTTCACGTTGATAGATATAGTACTCAGGTAATCTGCGGAATATAAGCTGACTCAGGAGCTTTTCTGTCGCACAGGAATGCGCCTTTCATCCTTGGTGTCCGTGCCGTTGCGCAGCCTCTCGGCGCTGGTAACACCGTTGTTCTCAAGGGTTCCGAGCTCTCGCCCAAGTGCTTCTGGGCTATTGGTGACGTCTTCCGGCAAGCTGGTCTTCCCGCTGGATGTCTGAATGTCATCTTCCATCAGGCCTCCGACGCCGCGGCTGTCACCAACGCCTTGATCGGACACCCTGCCGTCCGCAAGGTTAACTTCACCGGTAGCACCAATGTCGGCTCTATCATTGCTTCCACTGCTGGCAAGTACATCAAGCCTGTGCTGCTCGAGCTGGGTGGTAAGGCGTCGGCTGTTGTCTTGGACGACGCGGACCTGGACAAGGCCGCCATGAACTGCGCCATTGGCTCCTTCATGCATGTATGTACCATCCATGACATCAGCGACCAGGGACAGAGTAACTAACCTATACAGTCCGGACAAATCTGCATGTCCACCGAGCGCATTGTCGTGCAGCGCTCGATCGCCGAAGAGTTCCGCCAGAAGCTTGCTGCAACAGCTGAGAAGCTGTTCGGCAAGGACGCGCCCGCCCTGGTGCTGGTCAACTCCGCCGCTGCGGCCAAGAACAAGAAGCTCGTGGGCGACGCCGTGTCTCGCGGTGCGACCCTGCTGTTCGGTGACGCCAACGCCAACGAGTCAGTCAACACGGCTATGCGCCCGATCATTGTCAATGACGTGACCAAGGAGATGGACTTGTACGCGACCGAGTCATTCGGACCGACCGTGTCGCTCATTGTGGTGGACACAGAAGAGGACGCGATCGCACTGGCTAATGACACAGAATACGGCCTCACCGCTGCGGTGTACACCCAGAACCTGTTCCGCGGATTGCGGGTGGCGAAGGAGATTGACTCAGGGTGAGCGAATCCATCACACCATACCGCATTTCGGAGCCGCTTGAACAAGTGCTAACTGAGTTTTCTTAGTGCCGTCCACATCAACTCAATGACTGTGCACGACGAGTCTATCCTGCCCCACGGTGGATGGAAGAGCAGTGGCTTTGGTCGCTTCGGAGGAGCCGCAGGCTACGAAGAGTTCCTGCAAAGCAAGTCTGTGACTTGGCACGAATAGATCCAGACCATGGAGATGTCCGGATTTTGGCCCCCAGAAAGACTGGGGCTACAAGGACTTCTCACACTTGGGGCATTGGGCTGAGCCGCATACACCAATAGCGGAGCCTCGTCTCGCCTGGCCCCCTGTAGCTAGAGGAGCATGCGGCATACTCGGAAGTTACTGTGAAAATCCCAACGAATTGAATGACCCCGGTTCTGTGTTATATGCCGCATCTCGTACTCCCGGATTGAGTCCGTATCGCATCTGCCATGAAGTGATTTGTATCCTCGGCACCTCTTCCTTAGTGTTCAGTGTCTGTCTCTACAGAGGACAGTGAAAGTATATCTATAAATAAAGGGAAACAAGTCTCGTAAAAACAAAGAAAGATGAGGCGAAATATCCGAACACCACTCGGAGTATACGGGGCGCACCAGACCCACCATTCCAGGAACAAGTAATATCCCCTGCAAGCCCTACTTTCAGCCCGACACTAAATTCGCATGTCTTAGATTAACCCAATTACACAGCCCACACTCTCATTTCTGGCTCTGTACAGGTATGATACAGTAGTCCGTACCCCAGGCTGTTCCCTTTTCCGGCACTGTTGTAACTCTAGGTCGGGTAAGCTCCGCCCCCTGACTATCAACGGTTGATCTCTTAACGAACGGGTGGGATCGGCAAAGCGGTTATACTTAGGACGGTGTCAATGGGCGTTGTGTGGCGGTGGTCCTGACCGTCGCAAATATCAGTGAGTAAGGTTTGTGTTCCCCCGTGGTCGGGGGACACATGGTGTGTGTGGTACCTGCGTGGGAGGCGTCCCTGCATGTACAGGTACGGTATTGTGGCTTTGTTTTACCAGGAAATTAAAAGAAAAATAAATAATAGAATTCCGATGGGAATGGAAGGTTGGAAAGAGTGGCGTCAACACTAGATCCCTCGAAATAGCTGAGACCCAATCCGTGGACTTGTTCGGGTGATATTCGGTGCCAAGAGGGTTCCACGTTCCACGGTTGAAGGGGGGAAACACTGTAACATAAGTAAACAAACATGTTTCTACCACAGTAGGAGTATGTGGTCACGGTTATAATGTTATGAAATTTTGAACATTTTACATGTCTTTCCCACATTCGATCCTGCGATCCTCCATAATCTTACTGGTATTTTAAATCTTCGGACATTCTCTCCATTCAAGGGCCTGCCCGTTCACATAAAATTAAATCGTCAGGTCCACCAATCAGGGGCGATGTTGTTTTACGCTAACGCATAGCCTTATCCAGTACTGTAGGCGTTACACCTCGTGGGATCACTGCAGTCTGGTATAGAATCCATGTGATATGGATGTGTACGGAGTATTTTAAGACATGTATACAGAGTATGTAGAGCAATCACAAATACAAACAGCCATAGCCATATGGCCATATAGCTGTATATACATGTAAGTAAACAGAGTCACTCGCTTGGAACGGGCCCACCGTTTTGGGGCCGTGCTTGGCTTTGGACCCCACTTTGCGACATAGAAATGTAAGTCGCCTCCCAGGCTTCCCTCTCTTCTCTTCTCATCCAACTCCTTCGTTTAAAACGATAGTCATTCTTTTTCAGTTATCCCACTCCAGTCACTCTTTGTCAATCTCGACACCGCCAGAATGCGTTTCACTACCGCTACCATCGTCTCTGCTCTCGCCGTCGCCGCGTCGGCTTTGACTAGCCCCGACTACACCAAGAACCCTTCGGGCAACGCCATTGTTTCCCCTGGCTTGAACGAGATCGTCCCTGAGGGCAAGCCCTACACCATCAAGTGGCAGCCTACCACCACTGGCCCCATCTCGCTGGTCCTCCTCCGTGGCCCATCCAACAACGTGCAGCCCCTCAAGACCCTCGCCGATTCTATCCCCAACAGCGGCTCCTTCTCCTGGACCCCCGGCACCGACCTCGAGGTTGACACCACCCACTACGGTCTCCTCCTCGTCGTCGAGGGCACCGGCCAGTACCAGTACTCCACTCAGTTCGGTCTCGGCGCCGCCGCCGGTGGCTCCTCCGAGTCCACCATCGAGATCAGCACCGCCGGCCCTACCAGCACTGGCGCCGCCGCTACCACCACCATTGAGACCACCGAGAGCACCACCATCTGCCCCGAGACCGAGACCACCTCGGCCCCGGCCACCACCGCTACCCCGGCCTTCTCCACCGTCGTGCAGAGCACCGAGATCACCACCACCATCTGCCCCGAGACTGAGTCCACCGGCGTCCCCCAGACCTCCACCGTCGCCCCCGTCAGCTCCCCCTCTAGCACCCCGTGGGTGTCCTCCGTTCGCACCTCCGCCACCTCTACCGCCAGCCCCTCTGGCACCGCCTCCGCCTCCCCCTCGGCCTCATCGCCCGCCTTCAATGGTGCCGGCCGTAACGCCATCAGCTTCGGCGCCGTCTTCGCCGGTGTCCTCGCTGCTTTCGCCCTCTAAGCGAAAGGCCTTTTAAATTGTGCATAGTGAAGAGTTGGGCTTGACCTGTGATACCTCTTATTTTCTTTCTTTGAAGCCCTCTCGAATAATG
>ERZ1673737.3222-NODE-3222-length-12686-cov-4.223498_pt1 | contig 12686 bp, 8 predicted proteins | sample MGYA00580211_ERZ1673737 | MGnify/ENA primary metagenome ERZ1673737 (study PRJEB41218, sample SAMN15661789) | gut metagenome | host: Homo sapiens | place: Canada: London | collected 2015-08-20/2019-03-30 | study: EMG produced TPA metagenomics assembly of... | reverse complement strand
ACTTCTTTTTGTCGCCAATTCTATACTATTCGAATGTTTGGTATAGCGCCTAGTAAGTTCCTAGTTCCTAGCTTGATGTGCGAATGACCATGTACTGAGAAGACAGCCTTCCACTTCTTTCATCAGCCACATTCGACAACACGGGTGGTTCATACAATGTATCTCGCGTCGTCGACGCAAATTCGAATTTCGTCGAGAGCAAGTACAAGGAGTACTCCCCGATGTACATTTCCATGTCTTACTCTCTCACCTATGGACTATCCTTCGCTGCAGTGACCGCAATCGTGGTGCATACCTACCTATACAACGGCACCGAGATCTGGGCTCGGCTCAAGAATTCGCAGCACGGTGGTGAAGATATCCACCGGCGTTTGATGCGTGCTTATAAAGAAGTCCCGGAATGGTGGTATGGTGTTCTCACAGTTGTAACGATTGGGCTGGGCATTTTGACAACCAAGTTTTGGGACACCGAGCTGCCAGTCTGGGGCTTTATTGTGGTTTGTGTTGGGCTGGCTGTGCTCTTGATGGTCCCTGAGGGGATCCTTCAGGGTACAACCAACCAGCGCGTGTTCCTCAATATCATCACGGAGATGATTGCTGGGTATGCTTGGCCTGGAAAGCCAATTGCCAATTTGATGGTGAAGTGCTATGGTTATAACGCTGTCAAGCATGGTATGGACTTTGCGCAGGACTTGAAACTTGGGCAATATATGGTGAGTTCTATCTTGCTTACATTCCTTGGTCGAGGTATACTTATCGTCTAGAAAATTCCCCCGCGCGTTTTATTCTTCGGCCAGATCTATGCTAGTATTCTAGCGACGGCAACGCAGACTGGAGGTATGACTGTCTATTCGGTGTTCCATGTTATGGATGTAAAACTAAGAAACAACAGTCTTACGTTGGATGATGGGGCACATCACCGATCTGTGCGAGCCAAAGAACAAGCAACGCTTCACATGCAACGGCGCCAAAGTCATGTACAATGCGTCCTTGATTTGGGGGACCATTGGTCCGCAACGGATGTTCCAGTCCGGGCAGGTGTATAACGGACTTGTATACTTCTTCCTCATCGGGGTAAGTTATTCAGAATCACGTCTCTGGTTTTCTCCTACTGACTATCTAGCCTATTGTTACTGGCATTGTATATCTGCTGTATCGCCGCTACCCCAACAGCTGGATCCGCTACATCAATGTGCCAATTTTCTTCAATGCGGCTGGTAATATACCACCTGCCAACACCAGTATGTCCCCGACACCGTTGCAGTGTATATGAGAACTCTAACCAAATAGCCCAATACTCTCTTTGGTTCATAGTCGGCTTTATCTTCAACTACTTGATCCGCAAGCGCGCTTTTGACTGGTGGAAGCGCTACAATTGTGAGTCCTTGACTTTCCAAGCCAATCCCTTGAAGAAAAACAATTGACCCATTGTGTACGTAGATTTACTGCAAGCTGCCATGGATACCGGAACAGCTATCGCGACCATCATTATCTTTTTCGCGCTTGGATATCATTCTATCGCGTTCAAATGGTGGGGGAACACTGTGGGATCTAATACCGACGACGCGAATTCCGTGCCTTGGTTGACTGTCCCCAAAGGTGGATACTTTGGGAAGGGACCCGGAGAGTTTTGAGCGAAAACTTTTTATAGATTCGCTAGGCTATATTAGAGGGCAATTGACATAGGGATATCTCCACACGAAATCAAGCTGCAATTGAAAGATACGAAAACTTGATTTCAGTTCTCTAGCCTAAATCATTTTCACAAAATGCAATTGAAGGGGGAAAGTGTCATCCAAGCTGTTGACCTAAACTTCTACGATAGCTCAGCGACAACTTTTCTACTCTTTGGCTGGTTATAAGAGAGAGTTATCGAGTTTCTGAGCAATCTCATTGGGCGTATTCACTCCACAACTTGACCATCGTTGCAATCGAACGAAGCATGCAACTCTGAATGAACTTGATGTCCCTTGCAAACTGATTCATTAAGAGACAAGGCAAAAATAGAAGTACTAATCCGGAACAGGTAATCAGCCGTGGACACGTCAATTGAAGAAAACGTGCCTTGCTTGTTTGGAATCGGACCACGTCTGTAGACAATGCCCAATGTGATGAAATCATGAAAGCAGCCAATAATCCAACCCCTCCTTACATTCCTTGGCTGACCTGGGCGTAAACATCAAAGTAAACAAGATCTGATGATGTATATCTGTAGATCCAGGACCGCCACATTCCTTCTCGAAACATACCTCTGAACGCAAGCCTGTAAAACCCTCCGAAAGCGACGGATATGCTTATCGCTTATCAACCCCTTATAGACGAGAACGGCACTGGAGTCGATCTCTGAACGATGCCCCAAATGCCCGTGACTATACTAGGATAAGGTTGAGCACACGTGATGGGCAGATACAGGGGGACGAAGTTCATAATGTAGAATAGGAATACGGATGTTCGGTGCCGAGAGTCCTTAAAGCGACCGAATTGTCACTAGAGGAGTTTGGCGCCCAGGGATTGGCAGGCGTGGCATGGTCTTGGAGCTTGTTATTTGTGGGAGGTCTAACCCTGTGGGTGCTCGGGTAAAGGAGTATTGAAAATTGGGACTCTTTTCTCTTTGTCCCAGTCAGCCCTTGACCAGAAGAGTTTAGCTTGGCGTGGCGATTCGGTCCCAAGCGCCTGTGGAGTAAGGACGGAGTCCGGTTTAGTTGCTGGTCCGTACAGTATTCTACATGTAAAGTGCAAGGTGGAAAGTGGAACGTGTAAGATAAGTTAAGAAGTGAAAGAACATGAACATGCATCGATGTCGATCAATGTCAACCCCATGAAGATCGAAGGGGGAAGGTGTTTTCAGGGTGCCCAGCGGTCAGACGCTAGAGGCTTTACCGTACCATACCAATTTCCGTTATCTCACCACAAACACCTGGGGAGATGCCTGATGTCTCACTTAACGGTGTCTTGGTCTCATTTGACTACTGTACACTAAGAAAACGAGATATTAATATCGAGATTTAGGGGATGACGACGACCTTATCTCTCACCTCCATACCATAGCGAACCCTAATTGCATAGTAACGGACATTTAGATTTCAGGAGAATACAAGAAGAGCACAGACGGGAAACCCCGATACGCTCCAATTCCCCACAAAAAAAGACCCTTTTGCCTTTTCCACCTTTCCTGTTTGGTCGGAGGGGAGCCCAATCAGGTTAGCATGTGCTCTGTTCCTTGGTTGTTCACATCCCATTCTATTGAATTATATTAACCACGTCTCCCCCCTCTCTCCGTTTTCGAGATCTCTTTGCTTTCGTTCTTCTCGCCACCTTTTTCGCAGTGATAGATTTATTCTTCACTTGCTGTCTTTCGTTTATATAAACTGAATTGTTATTATCCGCCTCCCCCCCCCGTGCTCCACAGTCCACTCATTTCGCCTGTGGCTTGGATTGAAATCCTTCGAGTAAATTCTATCATTTCGGCTGTACATACCAACAGTATATAATAATCATGGTTCGCTTTTTGACACCCCTGGTCCTGGCTTCGCTGTCGGTCACTGCCCTCGCTGCCCAGAAGTGCAGCTCTAGCAGCCAGTGTACCGACGAGCAATACCCCTGCTGCTCCCGTGAGTGACTCGTGTCAATTCGCAATCATAAACTGGTCGCTAACTTATGCAGAATATGGCGAGTGCGGCACCGGTGCCTACTGTCTCGGCGGATGCGACCCTCTTGCCTCTTACTCGCTCGACTCCTGCGCGCCTATGCCCGTTTGTGAGGAGAAGACCTACACCTGGGAGAACCTCGACCACGCCGTTTCCCAGGACAAGTACCTCGGTAATGCCAGCACTGCCGACTGGACTTACAGCGGCAAGCCCAAGACCGAGGATGGCAACCTGATCATGACCATGCCCAAGAACAGCGTCGGTACTCTGTTCGCCAACAACCACTACATCTGGTACGGTAAGATCTCCGGAAAGATCAAGAGCAGCCGTGGCAAGGGTGTTGTGACTGCTTTCATTCTGCTGTCCGATGTCAAAGACGAGATCGACTACGAGTGGGTCGGTGCCGACCTGACTAACGTCCAGACCAACTACTACTGGCAGGGTGTTCTTGACTGGCACAACAGCGGTAACATTTCCGTGAATGGCGGTGATACCTTCAACGATTGGCACACCTACGAGATCGACTGGACCCCCGAGAAGGTGGACTGGATCGTCGATGGTTCCGTTCAGCGCACCCTGAAGAAGGCCGACACCTACAACGAGACCTCCAAGCAGTTCCAGTTCCCCCAGTCTCCCTCCCGCCTCCAGATGTCCCTCTGGCCCGCCGGCCAGGCTAGCAACGCCCAGGGCACAATCGACTGGGCTGGTGGTCCCATCGACTGGAACAGCGAGGACATCCAGAGCAAGGGCTACGACTATGCCACCGTCGGCGAGGTCAGCGTGAAGTGCTACGAAGCCCCCTCCGACGTCAAGAAGACTGGTGACAAGTCCTACATCTACACCAACTCCGCCGCCATGGAGAGTGACATTGCTATCACCGGAAACGACACCGTCCTCGGCTCCCTCGGCGCCACTGGCCTCGACATGGATCTCGGTGCCGAAAGCTCCAGCACTTCTGGCACCTCCTCCGCTTCCAACAGCATCCCTACCTCCAACGGTGGCTCCGGCGGTATGTCCAACTCCAACTCGAGCTCGAGCGAGGACTCCTCGTCTACTGGCACTTCCACCTCCTCCGGCTCGGAGACTACCACCTCTTCCGGCTTCTCCCAGGGCACAGACGCCACCAAGGGCAACAGTGCCGCCAGCCAGAGCGAGCACGTCCTCCGTGGATCGCTCTTCGCCGTCCTGGTCGCTATTGTCGGCCTGGTGACGCTGTAAATTTATTGTCCATACTGAGCGCCGGTTTTTGGCTTTGGCTTTTCCTTTCTGGATCTTTTTCTTCTTCGCTTCTTCACTTCTTCTTGCAATGCCTCCTGCATCCCGTATCAAGTACATTTTGGCTCTGCATCTTTCGCTTCGTGTCTCTCTCTGACTGAACCTTGAACAAATCACCTAATGAATTACTCTTGGATCTTGTACTTTTGTGTTTCTTTCTTCTTTTCTTTTTTCAACTAGTGATGGTCCGATGTCCCATTGCGCACGCATACGCATACGCACACTGCACTCTCCAGATTATTTTTTATGCTATATACCTGCTCGGCGTTTCTGGCCGCTTCTGGTCTAACATTCTGATTTCTTTCTGCTGCGATCACCGCTAATATGGTAATGATTTGGGATTATCTGCACATGCCTGGAAAATAGTTCTATTTTGGATCCTTTTCGGGGGGTCTGTTCAATATATGGGTGGCTCTACTTAATTTACTATATTTGTCTATATTTTGCCGTGGTAGTAGAATGAATCTAGATACTAGGTCCAAGGCGGCGTCCGTTACCATTGGAGATGGTCTCAATAGATAAAATAAATATAGACACTGACACTGTGATGTCTGCGTTGTAATTGTCTCATACTACTGGGAACCCACATCTGAGTGCTAGGTCTGGCATGTTTCAGTGACAATTAGCTAGAGCCACCAGGGAAATGAGGTGGATACTAAAAACCGGCGAGTGCTAAATGTGTTCGGCGCAGCACTGGACCGATCTGAAACCGATCATGCTGGTTGTGCAGCTTTTTTTTTTTTTTTTTTGAATTAAATGTGTTAGACGGAATCTAGATAATAATTATGTAGCTTCAGCTAGATGCCAGAGCATAATTGGCATAGTAAACCGAGCACCATGAACCAAGCCAATTTAATGATGTAGAGCTAACTGAGTCTTAGGGCTAATATCAGTCTTGGCTCCTCGGCATTCCCTAGATTCGCCGGCAACCGATACATATCGGGCGAGCTATAAGTTAGGTGCTCACGGACGTTGGGTTATGACGGCTGGGAAGCGAGCTTTAACATGTGCTAAGGTTACTCTGTATGTTGGCATCTCCTAGCCTATCCGGTCCAACATCTCCGGGCGAGAACTAGTAGACGACGGTTTCGCCCGACATCGCAGGATACAATCATTAATACCTTCAACACGGTTAGTGAAGTGTTATCCTTTTCAGCAACCTTGTTGTATCCATCAACGCAATAAACTTCTTATGATGGTCTCGTGATTCTATTGATTCAAAGTCTAGAGATAGTCGGATAGTCGGACACCGCTGTAGTTTACTACGGAGAACGGACATCAGGATGTGGTTCAGCTATTGCTAGAGACCAGGAGGGTTGATGTCAAGTCAAAAGATAGGTTAATCGAACACCACGATCATGGGCTGCTAGAAATGAACATGAAGCCCTGGCCCGGTATTTTCTCATCTGCGAGTCTCGTGATACAATAGAGACTTTGAAGCAGAGTTTGTTGTCATGATGAGAAAATAAATGAGAAAAGCCTCGCGTAGAGGACGTTCAACACGGGTTATAGATGTGTAAACAATGCTATGAAGTATTGGACAGTTTCTGCATGAAAACCTCGAGGCGAATGTGCCCATTTCATGCATTGTTGTCGCTCTACTTTGGCCTCTCTTTTTTTTTCGACCTCTTTTTCACCCATTTTCGAGTGCTGCAGGTTAGTTAACCGTCTAGATTACATAAGAGTGGAGTGTGAAAGGACTTATGGCCTGTACTGCAATATGAAAAAGATTCTGTATAGATATCCATAGTGAGGCTGCAAAAGAAAAATCTCAAAGAAATGCACATCAACGTCGCCCAGGTACCATTTCTGAAAGAATTCTTCCCCATTAAGACATTGGACTTCCGATCACCTTATTAGTCCGTTTCATTGCTATTCTCAAAGATTGCTATATCCATTATATTGTTGTCCGAGTATTAAAGGCTCAAGTTGAGTCTTGGTTTCTACTACTAAGGAAATTGGAAGTAGCAGTACTGATTTGAGTTTCATAAGAGTAGAACATATATTGCTCTAGCTTTGCGCGTGCGCTTTTTATTATTATTTTTTTTTTCTTCTAAAGAAAATAGAAAGAGCAAGACGCAAAACCCAATGGACAAAAAGTCAAAAACCATGCTGCGTATCTGTCTTTCCCGTTCCTTCTAACAAGCGCAACAAACAACGCATTGCTGAAACAATGTTGTCAGGCTTTTCTTTTTTGTTACTTTTTCGTTTTTTCAAAAATCAAGATCAATAGCTGCAGCAGTCAAAAGAATAGAAATGTCGCAAAGATCACGTCATCTGATAGGGTCATGTGTGCGAATCATACGCGGGTGGTAGTATCCAAGTGCTTCTCAAGTAGCATCCTGAGCTTTTGAACACAGTACATGGTCCGGTCATCAAGATCGTCCACCACTTTGGGGCTGACATCCGTGGGGCTCATATCCACGGGTACCAGGACAGCACTTCCATCATCTACCAAACGAGCGTGTTTGTGGGAATCGGGTCCATCATTATCAGAGTGAAGAGCTGGTTCGGCTCCAGAGGGCTCCGCGTCCATGGGAATGCCAGTCGAATCTACTTCCATGGTATCAGAGGCACCGGAAGTGTTCACTGACTGAGGAGGCACCGCAACGATCTCTTGATCCTTCAGCTGGGAAACCTTGTTCTCGTTCGCGCTTTGGCTCAAGACCATAGGAGTAACGCTTGTCGCAGCCGCGAGATCTACCTCGACAACCTGATCCTCTGGTTGAAGATCTCTGTCGAGGTCTTGGTCCGAGAAGGCCATAACAGAGGCCAAAGCAACGGGCACGATCTCGACATCCTCGTCGAAGGAGAGTAGGATACCTGAGATAGCCCCAGAGATGGCCATCGGCGCGAAGACGGGCGCAGTGGCAGACAGGGTGCGTACCTTGGAATTCTTTGATTTGAGGTTGCTCTCTGAGTGGGAATCACTGTCAGAGTCAAACCTGATCAATGCATCCGACTCAGGCTGAAAAGGCAACGAGACGCGCATAGGGACTGGCGTATTGTCCGGGGATTCGTTCTTCTCCACAGTCTGGGCAAAACCGACAACGGCAACATCCTCAGTGAAGTCAATCAGCAATTCCTGAGGTGGGAGGTTGGTAGCAGCAGGCCGCAGAGTATGTCTGGGGGCAGTAGGGGCTCCAGGAATAGGAAAGACAGGGGAAGCTTGTGAGCCGCCATTCTTGGTCGGGAGAGGAGGTACGATGTGCCTGTTGCCTTCGGATTGAGGAAGGCGCGAACCGGCAAGCCTTTCATGGGATTGAGGCTGCCGTGGTCCATACCAGGGCTTGCGGGCACCGTTTCCATTCTGAGAACCGGCCCGTGTCTATTAAAGAGCAATCTGCGTTAATATCTTATACCAGCGAATGAAGCATCACTTACCCGTGCGGCGGACTGTCGGGGAGGGAGGACGACGTGGTATTGTTCCATTGCCGTACCAAGCCTTCCTTCAATTTGACAGAGGTCGACAGCGAGCAACGTTTTGCCCGCGCGGGCAGCCTGTTTGTCAGACATGTTACTATACGCAGAAAAGTTTGCTATTGTAGGGCTATAACCTACCCACTGCTGGGTTTCACGAACCAGGGCTCTGGCCCTGTTCAGTTTGAACGCGGCCTGCTCAGTCATTGTTGCGGCTGCAGAGTCTGACCCACGAATATGTGGAGCTTGGGGGTGATGACAATTGAGGATGGCGAAAAACTCAACCTAACTGTGTTTAGCAAAGGAGGCAGCTAGGGATGTTTGTCATAGAAGAAGTAGCAGCAAAGAGACGAAGAGGGGAGCAGGACAAAGGGAGGGGAGAGCCAGGAAGCCGTAAATGCCACTAGTGAAAGAGGAGGGGTGTTTGCGAAAGTAAGTAGATGTAAGAAGGGGAAGTGAAAGCGAAGGAAGACCTGGCGAGTCAGTGGTCTCTATCTGCAGTTAGCATTGTAAAGGCTTAGTTAGCTCCGAGAGAAGGGATGAAAGGAAGAACCGGGCAAAGGAAAGAGATATACGAGGATGGAAATGCAATGAAGGATAGAAATGTAAATAGCATAGAAATGTAAAGAGAATAGAGACATCAACAGGATAGAGATATAGAGAAAATAGTGCCAATAGGTGAAGATATAAGCTTATATATTGCCAAGGATGGCTAGGATTGATTGGTTTTAGATTCTTAACATTCATTAAACCAGACTTAAGGTATCAAGGACAAAGAGCATAGAGTAATGAAAAAAAACCCAACAAGGGATAAAGAAGAGCATTCAGTATCTTGGTAAAGTAAGTGGGTGAAACAATAAGTGATATGATATGTGGTGAAGGGTATGTAAAGCCGAAGAAGAGAAGAAGCGAAGAGAAACCGAAGAAAAGATAAAGGAAATCTGAGAAGGATATAAACATCGTCCGGCCATATATAGAATGCCAGAGCCAGGAAGCATAGATATACTCGGAATCCTTTTGTTTTGACATAGACGAAATAAAAAGAATAGAAAAGGCCGGCGAATATAACCAATATCGATCATCGGGGTTCGGACACTATTGTGATCTAGATCAGCGATCACCGTAATGAGCGAGGATATAGGAATGAGTTGTAGACATACTAGTCTGTGGGATTGAATGTAGAAATGTAGATGCAAGGTACCTAGGCAGAGAGCCACTGGAGCCTGACTCGGCGGAAGCTTTGTTGACTTATAGTAATAACGTCAGAGATGACGTAGGCCCGGAGATAGCATGAACGAAATATGAAAATCGAACGTGCAAAAAGAGTGGAAGATTTAAGATGTGTAGTCAGCATGATACTTGAACTAAATTGTTAGCATAAAGTCTTGCCTAGAGATAGACCTTTTCGTACCACTCCACTACCTTCATTGTATAAAGGTAGAAAAAAAATTCATGAAGTAAAGTAAAGACAACTGAGTGCTATTCGCCCCGAGCTATTGGCGATAGGCTAAGTCTCTTAGGTCATAACTTCATACACGACTTTGTTCTCTTGGTGAGCTGTTGGGTTTTGTAAGAAAGAGAAAAGAAATGGACACAGCTAACCCTTTATAACGCCAAAAGAAGGCAATTAGCATATAGCCCATATCGTCATAACTGCACGCGCATTGCATAGGGGTAGCAGTATCACCAATATTTGCTGTTTGTTATTGCATACAAGCCTGCGCTTCAGGTATTCTTTCAGGACAGTAATCGTTAATGAAATAAGCAGACAAGCAAAGGATATTGCCGACAGACTCATCACTTTCTGTTTTTTTGTACACAATACCTTGCCTTAGATTTCTCCTATACCACCCTACAAGACTCACCCACGGGGCAAAAAGAATACAGCAAGTCGAGAAGACCAATCAGCTTGAATCAAATAGACGTGCAGCATTATCTCGTGAGTAGTTAAAAAAAGATGTCAAAGATAAAGAACATCCACGAGTATCAAGTCAAGAAAAGAAACAAACCACATGAACTCATGCCATCAATCTTTGAACTCCGGCCATGCTTGCTTGACCTGCCCACGGGAATAGATAGAGACCCGAAACCCCCAGAAATACAAATTGAAGAACCCGGAGCCGACGCAAGAAAAAAAAGAACGAAATCCATATCCACAGGTGAAATAAGCTGTCCTAGATAGCCCGAACGCCGAAATAGTTCACAGCGGCAGAAGAGAACTAGAAGGGATATCAGCAGAGGATGGAGAAGGATATCCGAATCTGCCTACATTATGTGCCAGTAAATGTATCATGCATGTCGAAGGTAGGTGAGGGTTATCCCAGACGTCGATTTGAGTCATGGACAACGGCTCGAAGACAAGACGAGTGTGGCGGAGGTATCTGACGAAAGACGCGTTCTCAAGTTTAAACTTGTCTGCTCACCGACGTATCTTGCTATTGGCAACAGTTTGGAATTTGATTTTCGGTTGGTAGCGGGCGGCACCACCATCCTCGATCCAAGACGAGAGATTTTTGCACTGGCTGACGTCGAAGATTTCGAGTTGATGGCAGCCCTCCGCTACGGCCTCGACACCTATTCCGGTAACTCGCACACATCCACGCACAGATAGGTGTCGGAGTGAAAGGAGGTGAAGACCGATGCTTCTCAAGGAAGGGTCGGAGATTGCAGATCCACAGAATGCCATGTTGAGATACTTCAATTGTGAGCATTGTAGGGCAAGAACCTCGGTTGCTGTATCTGATAATGCGCAGCAGAAAGTCTGATTGCGGTTAGTATCTGAGTTGAACTTTTTGATTTCACATGGAAAGGCTCATATTACCAGATCAAGCTCCTCCAAGTTCTTCGCCGCATTGGTTAGGTGCACGATAGCGTTGTCTGTCAGGTATGTGCAATCCGCCAAGCAGAGCCTCCGCAGGTTGGTGAACTGGGCGCTTCCCCAGTATTTGAACCCTTGGTCCGTAATTGTGGTGCAACGAGTCAAGTCCATCTCTTCAATCCGACCAGCAGCATGAGACGCAATGTGATGCATGGAACGATCAGTGACGTGTTTGCAGTAAGACAGCGTGAGTTTCTTCAACTCTGGACAGCCGTACACTGTGCATTCTGCCGTCTGAATTGAGGGTTTGATGGATGACGATTTGCCTTCGCTAGGCTTTTGATCGGCAGGTACAACCCATCCGACAATTCGTGCAAGGAGTGTATCCCCGACCTTGCGACAGTTGCTCAGGTCTACCTCTTGGATGCGTATAGCCTTGCTGCACATGTCGAGGATGGCAGACGCCGTAACATCCCATACGCTCTTCATCTTCCACACAGTGGTGTTCGGAGCGCAAGTAGCAGACAAGGCCGTGAAACCTTCATCGGTGATATGGAAGCAGTTGTTGATGTTGACGGAACGGGCTCGAATTCCGACAAAGGGACAGATGATCTTGACGAGGACGTCATCGGTGATCCTGCGGTTGTAGACGCTAAGGTCTAAATCGCGCAGAACGTCTGGAGATCTGGTCAAGATCTCGGACCAGTGGGATGACACTGCTCTTAGCCGGAGAAGGTGGTGGAGTTCGAGGAATTGGAAGATATTCAGCCATACACTGTCTGGAAGAATACCGTTGGAACCGTCCTTGCGGGGACGTCCGAGTTTATAAGGTTTTGAGAGACCGACCGTTTCCGGAAGAGCGAGTGTCGAAGAGCCACCAGAGCGTGGCTCGGTAGGAGACGAGCGCTGGTGCTCGCCTGAGACTTCTTCAGGGGACAGCGGAGCCACTGAGCCGCGTCGGTTGCGAAGCCGCACTTTATCAAGACCCATGCTGAGATAAGGGTCGGGATCAGATGGCCGCAACACTGCCTGATCTTGGTCTTCGACTGACGAAGATTGATGTGGACCATCAAGCTCAGTCTCAGTGAGTGTCAAGAGGGGCATTGAGCGTCGACGAGAGGACGTAATTTTTACCCTGTCCTCAAGCGCGAGATCACCCATAGAAGTTTGGGCGTCCGTCTCGTCCGACATGACGACGTCGCCATCGGCCGCAGCTTGAAGCCTTTCTTGGGCAGTTTGCTCCACTTGTTTTCGCACGCCACTGGGACATTTCTCCCAAAATTCAGCAAGGACGTCTCCGCCGAGCATCAGACATTCGACGGAAGTGACGGAACGGACCGTGGCGGTCCGTCGTGGTGCTAGTGCTAGACTGACAACTTCGCCGAAATATTGGCCCTGCTTTAATCGAGCTTTGATCTCGAATCCTGGCTGTTCTACCCCGTTCGGTTTATTATTAGATGTGTGCTTCTGATCGGTCTTTTCGGTTAAGACCTCTACCTCGCCGCGAACAATGAAGTAGAGTTCAC
>ERZ1673737.3217-NODE-3217-length-12706-cov-3.820251_pt1 | contig 12706 bp, 11 predicted proteins | sample MGYA00580211_ERZ1673737 | MGnify/ENA primary metagenome ERZ1673737 (study PRJEB41218, sample SAMN15661789) | gut metagenome | host: Homo sapiens | place: Canada: London | collected 2015-08-20/2019-03-30 | study: EMG produced TPA metagenomics assembly of... | reverse complement strand
TGCATCCTTTTCCTCTTCGGGCAAGTACACGATCAGACTCGAAGCACCTTCCATAGCGAAAAGAATTGCGATAGCTCTGCCAATTCCAGAGTCACCTCCGGTGATGATCGCTTTCTTGTCTTGAAGCTTTCCGGCAGCTTTATAGATCTGATAGCCGCCATCCTCGGTTGGGATATGAGCCGACACGGGTTTGGGATCTTCCATATTAGCCTGAAGACCCGGCTTTGTCATGTGCTGAATAGGGATTTTGTGGCCTATGTGTTTTATTGTCATTAGGTTCAAATCGACAGTGGCTTCCAGTAATGCTCACCTGGTTCAAATTGGGATTTAGATCCACTGGCCGGTCTTTCTGTGTGCTGGGAAACAGGCATCTTGGTGATTGGAGAATAGAAATGGATACTTTGGTATACTGTTCTTTGATAGATAGATTCTGTACAGGATATGTTCAGTGCAAAGGGACCATTATATAAGGAATTCTATTCCACAGAGACCCAGGACTCCGTCACTATGACAGTCGATTTATGGTACCAAGATATTAGAGGAGTTGGTGGTGGCATATGATCAACTAGGAATTTTGGGCCGCCAGAGATATCTCTGGTTGGTATTTCCCTGTGGCTTACTGTTGACCACATTGGGTTATTCGATGCTTTAGTGTTGCCATCGGTGAGTGTCCACTCTGGGCACCAGCTGCATCTCCCAATCAGACGTGCTTGACTGATGTCTAGATGATGCGCTTCGTTGTTGGGCGAGACAGTATATCTAGAACAATCGATATATCTGTTTGCCATTGAGGTTATATGATGGAGGATTGGCGTCATTACAGGAATCCACATGAACGCACCATATCATCTTCCTCAAGTCTCGAATGATAATCATCATCAAGTAAGGTAGTTATATAGCTAGGTAAACATGTCAACATAAGTTTACGTCTTTAAGTCAAGTCAACTTTTAACGTTGAATTACTAGGAGTAGCATGTGTGAATAACATGGACTATGTGACTTCGGGTATACCCCAATGTAGATACTCCAGATATGAGACTTTTCTTCCAATAAAACAGTACTCTATGAACAAGATAATCTAATTATTCCCTTCATAACATATTCCTACGTATTTCTGTTCGTGTTCTACTCTATACTTCTTATCTTATCAAACTACCATTTGATTGGCTCACCGCCCGTCCACCTTGCGATAATTTTTTCCCCCAGGTCGCGTTTCCTCTATAGAAATTCTTTCGCAACGGGAAAGGCTGCCAATCAATCTGAAATGGCTCTCTCCTCCGCCCTATCCTCACCATGGGGGTTCCTCCGGCCCACTAGCGATCTACATACCACCGTCGTGGATTCTGCGAAGCACATTTTGGACTCTCTCGCTGGCTCTGTCGTGGACGCCCAAACCACTCGCCGGCAACTCAACAAAAAGCGGAAAAGATCTGAACCTGAATCCGATCCAGCCATCCTTCAACTGAAGACCCTTTATGTGGATGGCTTTACTTCGAATCAAATATGGGAGCAGGCGACCCGGATTCTCGAGTCAACTGGCGATGAAATCGAACGGGATATCACTTTGATCACCCAACACAGTGGTTATCCATCATTGTCGGACCATGAGCAGACCCATGATGTGTCGGATCCCGAGGACGCGCAAACCGATAGTGACAGCAATGAGAACATGTTGGAGGACGTTTCCGAAGCTTCAGATGTCGAACGCAGCCCTGAAGAGGAATCTCAGATGGGATCTGACGATCTAGAGCATGAGGATATGGATAAAGAGGATGAGATGGAAGAATGGGATGACGAAAAATCCTCGATTGGCTTTGCTGAAGAAGAGCCTGAAGTCTATGTCGAGGACCGGTTTGGGTTGAACGATGGGTTCTTCTCCATCGACGATTTCAACAAGCAGTCTGAGGCTTTGGAAAGACAGGACGTCAAGGGAGGCCCCGAAGAGGCCGAGGACAGCGATGAGGAGGATGTGGATTGGCATACAAATCCGTTGATGCCTGGAAGCGCTGCGCCTGTTCGCAATGCTGACACCGAGAGGAATTCCCGCACGACTGGGGAAAATGAGGAAGACATGGATGATAGCGAAGAAGAAGGACCGACCTTTGGTAATGCTAATCTAAACGGCGACTCCGACTCCGACGATGATGCCATGGATATGGATGCCGGTGATGCGGCTGGCTGGGCGAACACTAGCGATATCAAATACGCCGATTTTTTCGCGCCCCCGCCACGCAAAGCCTCCGCTAAGAAAACACGCGCGCTCCCCAAAACCCAACCCGATGCGCCAGTTGAGGACGATGATGTTGACCGCGCCATGGCCGATGTGCGACGAGACTTGTTTGACGATGATGATGCTTCGAGTGCTGGGGAGGATGCCGCTCTTGATAAATCTGGAGACCCCGGTGCTCCACGCTCCACGCACGAGAAACAAAGGGCACGAATTGCCGATGAAATCCGTCGCTTGGAAGCGGCCAATGTTGCAAAGAAAGAATGGATGCTTGCCGGTGAAGCCAGGGCGGTCGAGAGACCTGTCAACTCCCTCATCGAAGAAGATCTTGACTTTGAACGAATTGGAAAACCGGTTCCCGTGGTCACCAACGAGACAACCGAGGATATTGAAGAGCTAGTCAAGCGCCGGATTCTTGCCGGGGAATTCGATGAAGTCATTCGTCGTCGGCCAGGTGCATCGGACGCACAGGCTACGCGAAGGGGCCGGTTTGAATTGGATGATACCAAACCTCAACAGGGTCTGGCAGAGATGTATGAAGCCGATCATCTTCGTGCTAACGATCCAAACTATGTCGACTCGAAGGACCGCAAGTTGATGCGGGAGCATGCCGAGATCACCAATCTTTGGAACGAAGTCAGCTCTCAGTTGGATACGCTATGCAACTGGCACTACAAGCCTAAGATCGCACAGGCCAGCGTCAACGTTGTCACCGACGCACCCACAATCATGATGGAGGAGGCACGTCCCACAGCTGGCAGTGCTGCTGCTGGACCGGTCGGACTTGCACCACAGGAGATCTACACCCCCGGTGATGGTGACCGAGTCGCAGGAGAGTTGGTGATGAAAAACGGGGAAACCATCTCCAGGGACGAGATGACCCGTGAGGAGAAGGCCAAAATCAGAAGGCACAATAAGAAGACCTCAAAGAAGGCCAACGCCGAGCCCGCTCGCCAACAGCCTGGCAAGGCAGCTGAAAAGCAGCAGGTGATGTCCGACCTGAAGAAGGGAGGAGTCAAGGTCATTGACAAGGAGGGTCGTGTGACAGACATCAATGGTGGCTCCGTCGAGGCAGGCGCCAAAACCAGAGGAGACACCTTGAAATTGTGAAAAAGTTGTGGGAATTGACAGGTTTGGGGGTGTAAAATAATGGATTGAAATCTATTTTTTCTAGCATTGCACATATCACATCATGTCTCTATTCTTTTTTGGGGCCAGATCTTTTCGCCCGTATTGTGTAGAGGAAAATGTTCTCTCTGTTGTAACTCTCTGCCCCTGGGTCATCCCGGATCTCTTCCATATCAAAGGCCTTTTTGGCCATCTTCATGAACCGCAGGTCGGCACGTCTGCGGCGCTTGAAGCAGAAGTAGCACACCGAGTTGGGACCAAGGAGGTCTTGAAGCGTGGTGATTAAGAGAGGGAATGCTGGTTCAAAGTAGACGCAGTCGGCAGCGAGAATAACGTCGGGTTTTGATGGCACCTGGCTTGGGATCGGTTCTCCCCAGTTTAGTATCGCAGCAGTCGCATTCGGGGTGAGGTTGTTTAGTTCAATGTTGGCTTCCATTAGGGAGAACATAGGCTCTTGGTCTGTGATATAGATCCGCTTCTCAAGACGACACGCGCGTGCTATGGCAAGACCGACGAGTCCACCTCCTGCGCCAAGTTCAACACTGGCGGTTGTTAGTAAACCACAAATGACACCTGGTTGAAAACCCACATTGATTTATCAGATAGATCGGTGGCATGGCGGCATAAGAGGTATTTGGCCAAGACCATCCCTGCAGGCCACAGTTGTCCACCGCATCCATCTTTAAGGTCTTCTTTTAGTAGCAATGGTTCTTTCAAGAGCCCATCAAACGTGACTTTAGTGGTCACGGCGGCTTTGTTCTCACGCGGGGGGGCCAAGGATTCACTGATGTCAAAGTCAGACAATTGACTTGGAGAACTGGGTGTTTCTATCATGGTTGAGGTTTGAATAAGAAAAAAGAGGAAGTTTCGGTGGGGGTGCACTTATCGCAACAAGGATCACATAATCACTGGCGATTCTATAAATTCCCACTAGTAGCAACCTAGATAACTACTATGATTCTAGTCTTGTAGTGGAAAGCAAGACTATTGTAGTAGCTCTCGTAGCCTACCTTGATGCCTGTATCTATAATCAAAACCCCTTGCTGTCGATCAAAAAACAAGCTTGGGCCCGTGCGGACATCCTTTAGAGATCCACAAAAATCGCCTACATGTAGGCATAGTATAAGTTACCATCTACACTTCAGGTATTATATGATATAGGAGTCTTGGAATAACCTCTATATTCCCCTTGGTAAACCAGTGCCATGGGGAAGCTATGCCATGGGGTGATCCATTTGGGGTCATCTTGCTAGTCTAGTTACCTAGGTGGATATACCCAAGTACAAGTAAACATTCGCCTGGGCGAAGGGTAGCCCATGAAAAAGAAGAAAAAGCGACAAAGGAGAGAAAAGAAAGCACTAATCCAGCCAGGAGCTACTACACATTGAGAGATCAAATACTAAGTGTCTACAACAAGAACAACTTACATATTAAACCACAGGGCTATTAAAAGCACAATTCAAATAGGAGTTACGATGTCAATTTCGTGTACATTTACATCCGACATAGTAGGTTTAAGTATACAAGCATAGCACTGATCATAATGTCTGTGGAGAACAGTAGGCATAATTCAGACTAGAAATGACTTGGTATCATTTCACTTAGTCGAAGGGGTGAGTGCGTGTTCCCCACCAAGTCAAGAACAAGCTGAGTCCAACGGTTTCAAATACTCTCGAAACGGCACCAACAGCGACAGTGTCCAGGGGACGCTTCTCAGTGAAGACTTGGCTCACGAGCTAGATAAAAGTTAGAACATATCCCGACAACAATAGAGAACAATATAGAGAAGCATACACTTGGGGCAGATGTTGCGAAGAAGATAAGTGTTCCCAGGTAGGCCGCACCCTTGTAGCTCAGGGTGCCAGTGGCGTTAATCAATGCAGCTACACCATAGGTCTGCACGGCGCTTCCAGCAAGGGAGCTTCCCCAGGCGGCGGCGGCACCGGCAGCCTCCTTCGACTTGATGAACTCTTCCTTTGAGTTGGCAGCCTGAGCGCGGTGGTAGGTGTCTCCGAAAACGGGGGCGAGAATGCCCAGGGAGGCAGTGTGGGTGAAGACTGTGCCCAGCGCAATAGCGGAGGGCTTCACGGGAGGGAGATCTAGACCTTGTCAATACCAAATGATTCAGTTTTGATCACAAGGAACTCACAGTGCAGAGTAGTCATTGTAGATTGAGTAGTGTGTAGTTGGAGAAATCGAAGTACCCCGGAAGGCGCTTTATGAATGCAGGGTTAGCAGGGTGACGTCGTCATGATTCAGAAGAGGCTGAAGATGCAGAGGGCCATGACGTCAACTCTCAGCCATACAAGGAAGTTGTCTATAGCAGGAATATTGAATGTAGGCAAGTTACTTGATTGTATTCGCTTTATGATTTTATCTAAAGCGTTGACTACGCCGGCTCGCCGTCGCTTATGGAATGGTATAGGCTATCGGCTATCTACCTAGTAGGTATTCAATGATATATTATACAGTTGGGATATGAACTTCTATCAGAGTCATTTAGAGTCCCTTGGAATTCCTTATTTGCTTCAATCGCTCAGATTATCCAGACAAAACCGGGCAGGCCGGGGTTACATTGACTAGACCCCCTCACGATCACAGCCAAATTGAGGTAGGCCTATCTATGCTGGAATGTGGTAAGTGAGTAATGACGATTCGTGTTAATGTGCCGCAGAGTACTCATGTAATAGCCCAGTCTAACGTAGATTGATACTGCCAGACTGGGGTTGGGGGCGTGGGGTGAAAGTGATCTGCGGGTTAGCCGTACTGCTGAATTGTCTCTTGGGTTCTGTTTCCTGCGGGATGTTTCTTTTGTGCATACGTTTGAGTCTATTCTCGGGCAAAATCTCCCAGTTTTGGTCTCCTTTCCCATGGACTTTTCTGTGTATCCTCTTCTAGGTATTCGCTTCAGTTCTAGTAGAAAGAGTGACTGTTTGCGCATGTTCTAGCGACTTGAATGATGCTCTCTTGGAACATAATTCTCTTGTATTTGGGATTTCTATGCAGGAACCTGCAGAATTAACAAAGAAAAGAAAGGATTGAGGCTAGCTTGAAGACGGAAAAAAAGTGTATTGATTTATGCAGATATGATCAAGCAAAGGTGCGGCAGGTATATCTGTAGAATGGTTAGCCCAGAACTAATAATGGGAAGCGGATCATGTCCTACTTTTCGGGGTAGCCGTGCTCTGTGCCAAGCTCGTACTTGGACTGTGAGTTCTGAGGGACAGAGTTGATGTTGCAAGGAGTGGGAGGCAGACCATTGGCGCCAAATACACCCTGTATGCTCTTCTTGTCTTGCTCGAATAGAGCAGCCAAACCCCGCTCTTCACCCTGCTCCTTGACAGCAACCAATTGCTGCTCGCCAGCCTCTCCGATCTTCAGGACGTCATCCTTGGGGGCTGCCTGGCTTCCGACGGTGAGGAGGCCGACTGCGTCTGACTGGCGCACAGTGCTCAGTTGAGGGTAGCTCCTCCGGACATCCCGCTTCCAGTAAGGGTTGTCGGCAATGTCACCCGCCGGAAGGGTAACCGGATCATCGTAGGCCAGGGGAGGCAGCGAGCCGGGAGTAGGAAGGCGGTACTGAGAGTTCAAGGGGACACCGGTCGAGCGCTCAGGGTCAATAGCGAAAAGGCGACGGATCCGCTCCCAGACCCCAGTAGACTGGACCGAGTATTTCTGGCCAGCAATTGAGTAAATGACCAGCATTGAGTGTATGGTCTGCCTACCTGGTTAATAGAAATGACGTTTGATGCCGCCTTAGCAGCGTTCAGGACACCGCGAGCCATGATGAGAAGAATCTGCTCTGTTGTTGAAGGTCAGCGCGTTGTCAGAAAAAGTCTTCAAAAGACAAGAATTGACACGTCCTTGCTCAAGTGTTTTGACTTACGACCTGGAATCTCTGGAAATCGTCAAGCGTCTGCGAGCGGTTGAATCACGCCGGTGCAGGGTATCTGGAGGTGCGATCCCCGGCACGGATTATTATCACACCGAGCCACACAGCAAATGGCATTACTAATTCGGAATGCCTACCCTACCTACCTAGGTCCGTGCACCTACCTAACGTTAACTTAGTAGGTAACTTATAAGTTAGTTATGTTATTGTCTATTTGCCTCTTTTACTTCTCTTTTTTACCTCTCTGTTTTGCTAATTTCATAAATACTCGCAATGCCCACAGCAAGGTGTCATTATTTCTAGTATCTCCTTGCAAGACTATATTTTTACATTTATACGTAGACACCTCATTTTCCATGTTAGCCACTTTCAACAATGCTCAATGCTGTCTGATAGCCCTGACCCAGGAAGTTACATTTTAGTTTGATTGCATCACTGGCCCTATGACTCAAGCCTGAACCGTGAGTCGTCATTAGGTTTCTTTGAATGATGTTACTTAATCCTAATATAGCTACATAAGCGCGTCTGGGAAGGTGCTAAGCTACCAACGGAAGGTCTATGTTTCCTTTGCTTAGCTTGAGATCTTTTTCTTCTTTCCTTTCTCCCTTCGTCTTTATGCCCGCATATTGCCCGACATGAATCCGAATTGCCCTGCTAGCTCAACCTAGCCAAGTCCACTCGGATGCTTATGCTATCCACACTTCGGCTTAGAAACGGCATAATACGTGCCCGTTCTCTCCATAGAATACCAAATTCACTATCGCCATGGACGATACCTACGAACACAAAATCGGACATACCGGCTTCGAACCCGAAACGATCTACGCCAAAATGGTGGCACTTGGCAACCGGGTTCCTGACCTTTGCAATGTAAACCTTCACAACCAAGAGGCAGTACTCGAGAACCACATCTTGCAATGCCTTGCCCGTATGGTCTATGGTTCCAACATAATTGGACGTGCGGGAACTAGCTCCAGTATTACATCCAAACTTTTGCACAGCGGTTATTTCGTAAAGAGGAAGTGGCCGAGGAGACTGGGGAAGTCGAAGAGAAATTTCTCGAGTTGAAACAAGCTCTCATACGTAAGGACCTACCCGCAGATGCCACAGTCGTTCTGCGCAGTCGCCGAGAGATCGTCCAGCATGCCAAGGCAGCATCATTTCTTACTCAACAGTTGTGCATCATCGGCCAAGAACTTAGTGAGAAAGAAACGGATCCTTTGACGTACTTAGACATTATAATGCTTCAGCACTTGAGGTTATGTATGAGGACGCCGAAGAAGATGAGAAGCCTGAGGCCTACAAGGAACTGGCAAGCTTGGGTATTGCCAACGCGGAAGAGCGTATTAGTGAATTGATTGCTTCAGTGCACCGGTGCAAATATGGAATATCGGGGAGAATACTTGCAGAGGAACCAGATATTTGTATGGGCGAAACGTCCCTTGGTCATTTTTCTTTGTTTCCTTTTCAGCTGAGGGTTTGAGGGTATGCAGACAGAGGAGGGATATTCTAATCCAAGGACTACGCAGGCCTAGGCATGCGTATCTTAACGTCTACGAACGATTTGAGGCTTTTCTTTTTCTTCTGGGGCCGTTTAGAGCCAGCAAATTTACTACTATATCGCACTGCAAGGCCCCAAAGGGTCTGAAGACACAGGGCAGCTTCCCAGGTTGGCAACGAAAATAGCAAGACACGAAAACGATTTCAATTGTAAATGTCAACTTCACGTAATAGACATCTTGCATGTCACGAATGATACGCATTTTCCAAGATCTCAGAATCTCCCTCCACAAAAGGAATGGGATTTCTCAAGGTTGGTAATGAATTGTTTGTGCTTTGGCTTCGTGGAATAAATGCAGCCTCGAACAAAACAGGGTGGCTCAGAATACCCGGTGTAAATAGGCAGTCGGCTCGATTTGCTTTCCATATTCTCCAATGGGCCTTTTGACGTTAAATACGGCCAGTGTTGGTGCAATAATCAGGAAGATAGATGTTTCGGCAATTAGATGCCCAGGGCAAACTCTACGACCGAAGCCAAAGCTCACATCTCCGGGATCCATGGCAGAGGAAAGAAAACGCTCTGGTTGGAAGTCCCATCGGCTAGGGTAGATCGCAGAGTCATTATTGAATGACCTATATGCGTCAGAGGAGCAAGGCAAACAGGGGAATGAGGAATAACCAAAGGCGCGACACTGTGCCATCTGATGGCTTCTTTGACAATTGCATTCACGTGGTGTAGTTTGTCTCGACCGGCCACAGTTGGCAAATGTAGGCTTAACAAATATATTGTCCATCTCGGCTTGAGTCTTGCGTTGAACACCAGGAAACACCATCATTGCCAGGAAGAAACCCTCTAGGATCGCATCAGTCTATGACCAGCATAAGTATCAATATATTCTAGGGCTTTCCGAGAACATACCGTATCGGATCCGCCGCCATACATTGCTACTGCTGACCATTTGATGACTTCCCCGTCTTCGCCTTGTTTGGGAAGCCTTGATACGAAAAACAATTTCGATCATCTCTGTTCATTTGAAACTTCGCGAATGCAAATGGACTGTCTAGCAGTTTCGTGAGGGTTTGAAAGTGATCGCGAGCAATTCGTTGAAAGTAGCCCCCAGCATCCATTCTGGGACATATTTCACTGGACGAATATGAGCATGAAACCTGAATAGGAAAGACAATAAACTTACATATCGGGATAAAATCAACTAGCCATGCCACTGGAACGACGGCAACCGAAAATTCTTCAGTGCGTGATCAGCCAGATGTACTAACGGGTCTTCACAATGAGGCTCGATGTTATAGCCGTATGTTATATTCAAAATGAAAGCACCGACAGCCCTGTAGATTTTGATAAGCTTCATTGCAAGGTGTGCTATCACTTACGTCCTGTTATGCTGGATGAACTTCTCAGGTGCCCGAAATACACGGCGTATAAACCGCTTGCCTCTAACCATTAAATTGGGACGCGGATTCTCGTGTTCCGAGACTCTCGTCACAGCTCGTCGATAGGTTCGAAGAAGTGGTGTATTATCCTGGCTTGACAGTAGCTTGCCCCATCCAGACCTCCCTTTAACTCAGAACGTGCCTTTTATGGAGAGAACGTTCTACACAAACTCAAGGTTCATCGGCGAAGACGAGGCGCGGTCGGGATGAATTCTCTGCAGACTTCTTTCCCAGGATCTGAAACGCCAGGTCTCTATCATTGATTATAATAGTGGTTTTCTCTAGAACTGTGATCGAGCTAAGAGGTCCCGCTAGGGCTTAGCTTGGTCAAAATGGCCCACGAGAAAGCCCACTCTAGAGATCTCTGTGCTTAAGCCAATGTTTCCATTCCTGCATCCCCGAAGGTGGAAGGTTAAGCAAATTGCTGATGATCAATCTGCCTCTTGGCCCTGGAGGTAGATTGACCTTCCTTTTTGTGAAAATTCGTAGAACAACCAGGCCCAAAGCGAAGACGACCAAGTGTATTAGTATTAACATCATTGTTAGGATGAAGGTGAGAGTTGGATCCCCGTAGTTGATTAGTTGTATGTAGATATGCACCGGGAGTCTGCCAATATAACACGTCTCTCACCTCGAACATCCGATTATAGGCCATCTTCTGTGGTGCGCCTTGGTCTAGCTATATAGTTATTCAACGAACTTAACTTGAATGCCTAGACTGCAATGCTCAGATGAACATTTGATGAGGTTGAACTGCCTGTAAAAGCCACTGTCGCACATGCACTGCCTGGTATCTTAATGTCGCTGATAATAAATGTACATGCGTGAAATCACTCGGGTTTATCATCTTCCTTGCTGTCATCCTTGGCATTGGCGACAATCTTTTGAACTGCGTCCACAGTGGCGTCTGGGCCACCGGCCTCTCGAAGCAAGACTTTGCCCTTCTTATCCACGGCGAAAACACCGCGGGTCGTTCCCTTGGGGGACTTCTTGAATCCAATGGCTGCAATAAGTGTGGCCTTAGCGTCGCAAATCAGAGGATATGGCAGGTTTTGTCTTGTCTTGAAGGTGGTGTTGGCCTTGGGAGAGTCTCCCGAGAGGCCATAAACGGAGAGACCGGTGGAGGTCAAATGCGTGTGGTTGTCACGGAACAAGCATGCTTGCTTAGTGCCTGAGTAAATGGTGAGCTAGTGTGCTTTAAAAGGAGCCATTGAATGTTGCTAGGCAGTAATAAAAACTGTCGCAGCCTGGAAAATTAGGAGCATGAGCTCCCAAAGGGCCACGGTTCCAGATTCCAGATTGATGAGGGAGTGGGATGATGACTTACAGCCAGGAGTGGAGGCTTTCGGGTAAGTAAACAGCACCACGCCTGCCTTGCTCTCATCAACGAGCTTCTGCAGGGTGGTTTTCACGCCGTCATTGATCTCAATCTCACCCCCAAAGGTCTTCAAGTCGATTCTATCGTCGGTTTCCGGGACTTTCGGCGCGGGGCTTTCTTCAGTATCAGTCTCTGGCTCCTTGAGCTTGGGAGCCGGCTTGGGCTTCTTCTCTGTGGTGAGAGGCTGAGCTGGTGCCTTGCGCTTCCTGAGTTCGACCATGTTGAAAGTGTAGAGGACAGTGATCTCCAAAGATCTGGAACATAAGCTCTAGTCTCAGCACCTGGTTAGTCAGCCGGGAAAACCCGCGCCCTGACCCGTGAAAAAATTGGATTTTCCCCTCGACTGACGGATCGTCCAAAATCCACCTTTCTCCATTTTTTCTCTGCTTAGACTCTTACTCATATTCGCCTCCCTTGACTAGATTTCTTTGACTTTCATCTGGGAACCTCACCATTCACCATTCACCTACTCACCCTCACCTCTCTACCTGCTTAGTCGCTTAGTCGCCTTTTCGCCTGTTTGCCCATCTTCTTCGACTCAGGCAATCACATCCGCTCTACTGATACTTTCCTACGACTGAGACTGTCTTGAACAGTGTCAGGGTGAGCCAAACCTGCCATAATGAAGGTTTTCTCCTCAGGATGCACCTTCGACTACTCGTGGGACGAGGTGTCGACAGCAAACTGGCGCAAATACTGTCCGTGGAACGACAAGTCCACCCACGTTGTGGGAGTAGACACACTTTCCCGATCGGTTGATCCAAGCACTGGAATCGTGAGTTGCTTCGACACGGCATGAGTGAATCCGGTGATTCGTTGATTCCTAACTGACTCATTTCTAGTTGCGAACCGAACGTCTTATCACGTGCAACCAGTCTGTACCACAATGGGTTCTCTCGCTGCTTGGTGGAACTACCACATCCCACGTCTATGAAATTTCCTATGTCGACCCAGTTGCCAAGAAAGTTACTATGTGCTCTACGAATCTCACATGGTCGAATGTCCTCAGCGTCCGCGAGACTGTCACCTACCGTCAATCCTCCCTTAGCCCGACCACTACCACCGATTTTACTCAAGAAGCGAAAATTACTGCTCTTTGCGGTGGATGGCAGAAGATCAAAAACAAGGTCGA
>ERZ1673737.3213-NODE-3213-length-12734-cov-4.135657_pt1 | contig 12734 bp, 2 predicted proteins | sample MGYA00580211_ERZ1673737 | MGnify/ENA primary metagenome ERZ1673737 (study PRJEB41218, sample SAMN15661789) | gut metagenome | host: Homo sapiens | place: Canada: London | collected 2015-08-20/2019-03-30 | study: EMG produced TPA metagenomics assembly of... | reverse complement strand
CTTCTGACATGAGGACATGGATGTTTTCTTTTATTATTTTTGTGTTTTTTTTTTCTTTTCCAAATGTATCAGAATTTGCCCACACATCCAATTTCATCGGAATCTATCAACCACGGACATATGCCGATCACCGTTCTCTGTCAAATTAGTCAACCCTTGGGTCTTCAGCTGACCCACCTAGTCTAAAGATTTATTTTCAGTTGTGGCCTCGCGTCTCTTGAGTCCCACCGTCTCCAGGGCCATACAAATGGAAGTATGTACTGTTGGGCATCAACAACGCCAAGATTTGACAATATCCTTCTGCCGATAGATCTGGACTTATGAAGTAATTTTCCGTGGGAATACATCGGCATTGTTTACTGTTGCACATATGGGCCACATGCTGTGCGGCTGGATTTGCTTCATACGTCTGTACAAGACGGCGGTGTCTCAAGTGACAGGAATAGTATCCAATCACAGCAGGAGAGGAAATATTGAACAATAACCTGCATACTTAGGTCGTGGATAGCCGTTTTTTCCCTGTCAGTGCAGGGGTCTAACAATCTGTGGACGGCCCCCTTCTGCTAGTCTTCTCTAGTCCCTTTTAACCCCCGGTTCGAATATCCATAGGGAGCTGAGTAACCACCCTATGCCGCCCCCATCACCCCGCTCTATCGTTCTATTGCCTGCCTGCAACCTACCAGGTGCTAGGGTGACGTGGACAAGCTCCGTGGCAATGTGCTCCCATTGCTTCATGGTCATCTCACCTGTTATTTTCCCACTTCCACTTTCGGGCGACCTAAAAGGGCGGGACCTCACGCCCCCGAGTCTGTCTGGTATTCTGTATAGATCATGGATAAAGGTTGACTCACTCGGTCGCATTACAGAGACCCCCTGTCAAGGTCACAAAGAAGTCAATCATATATGAAAGGGGATGTACCAGACCAACAGATACTACGTAGGGACACGATACCATTTTCAAGTTATGCCGACGACATTCCGCGATCGAGTTTCAGGGGGGAGGGGGACTAGTTCCGCACATGAATCAAAACGACGCCTTAAATGTCCCCTGTCATGTCGCGACCAGCTGGCGTGATAGATAGATCGACAATACACGGGTGACAAGAGCGGCATTAGCCTCGGTATTAGGGTTCCTTCCCAAAAGGCATGTACGAGATAGATCGAACAGAGAATCAAAAGCTCGTGGGTAAGTAGATCGTGCACGATCTGCAAGGTTGAGCAGGGGGTGGTTAGGGGTGATATTAGTCATGACCGTGCAGCCTCAGGTAGATCTTCCACTTCTATACAGGTACTTAGTTTGATACCACCATATACCTAACTGGGTAAAAAGCAACTTGCATCTGCGGAGACGGGGCCCGTGAGGCCACCGTGGAAAGGCATGTAAGTGTGCAATTTTACGTACAGGCTGTACCTGTACGCCCTTAGAGAGGTGACAGCTGCAATGCGGTTCACAATGTGGCCGGAAATGCCCACCTACTAGTGGGCTTTGCAGTAGTTTCCAAAGCTTCCCTGCGGACCGTGCCGGTATTATTTAATTATTCTTGGATAGGATAATTTGATTTTGCTAGCTATTGGAGGATGGCTCCGAGGGCTTCGAGGTCGATATTACCCTTGATCTAACCCTAACGGCCAATGTCATACGGGGTTCTATTTATGTGGGCTTTTGTTGGGTAGTTTTCTTTGACGTCCACATGGGCCTTTACTAGTCTTGATTAGGCATGAGATCTTTTAGCAACGGCAGTGCGCACTAGCTAGGGACCCAGTTCCTCGACAGATGTTCGTGTTAGCTACATGTCAATCGTGGGTGACAGTGGCCGTCTAACCGACGGGTAATACCTAGTGACGATACTAGCTCCCTTTGTCGAAGGAAGCGGTAACATCCGAATAAATCTTATGTACATTAGCAATGTGCACACTGCACATGTGGCCAATAGACCAGAGACAACCGGTCTCTCTGTGATCGTGGCAACATTTCGGCAGCTAGCCCGCCCCTTATTTAGTAGACCTTTGTATTCTGTAAATTCCTGTTTTCTTTCGCGTTCGCTGTTTAATGACCTACTCTTTTAATTTGGTTGGTACGTGCCTACTGGTGCTGTAGGTATGCATAGCCGATATACCGCAGCCTTGTGAATGAGTTAAGATCTTCGGCGCCGCTCCAATGCAGGGAAGAGGCAGTCAGCATCTATAGCCTCAATTTCAAGAGCGAGAAAAATCAGGTACAGCCCAACTATATTACCCAAATGATCGCACTGTAATTGACAAATCGAGCCCAGCTGGGGTTTTCCAGATCGAATTCGATCTATCGACTACTTGCAAGGGAAAAAGGAAAAGCAAAAAGGGGTAGATCTTCAAATTTTTCGATCTTCATGACATCAATTGATCGATGCCGGTACGGGAAGGCTGTGTTTGATGCCTGTCACTTGATATGTGCCTGTTTAGCCGATAGGATGTCCAGCCTGCCGGGTGCCGGGCTTCTCGGACTTGTAAATCCGATTTTCTTTGCTTGAAAGATATTGGAGGTTATGGTATCAGCTGTACCAAAGGGAAAGCACAACTGTAATGACTTCTATAGCCCGAGTACTACATAAGTCTTTGGATAATGAGCACAAACTTCACCTGTTATGCATCTGTGGGAGAGTGGGCCGGTTCAACAGCTGTCAATTGTTCATGCGCTCTTGTTCCACAAATACTCGCGGCGGGAGGCCCATGAAGTAATCCGATACATAACAGTCGCCTGACCGCTTCTTGGGTGTTCGTCGACCGATCCCATTGTCTGCTGTTAGCCGTATCCCCGGGCCTTGGGTGGATCCAACCGCCAAAATTTCTTCTTGTTTTGCATTTGACATGGGAAAAGAAAAGGAAGGAAAAGAAAAGCCACCTAGACCGGTGATTAATCTATAAATCGCTTGAGGCTCGGCTCCGAGATTTGGACAAATTGTATGGTCCCACGGAATTAAATGTACATGCGCGTTCGTACAGTTAGTAGAACAGCGGAAGTGGAGGGATCGATGTTTATTGGTACTTTTTGACATGAAATGTCAACACGGCTTCTTTTTTCTTTTCCTTCTTGGCAGAGACCGACTTATTTTAGACTGGCAGTACAGGATAGATCTCTTTTGAGAAGGAGATCTTTTCTGGTCGTCACACGCCATGTTCATGTTGTGTAGTGGGTGGTTAGAAAGGCCACAAAGAACGTCCGAGCATAATGCCATGTCTCTGTTTCATTTTAACCTTAAAGTCAAATGGACGTTGTTCAAATGTATTACTTGTATATACCTGTATCTTATCTAGAATGACAGACAGAACCATACTTAAGATGGTGATTTGTTCAGTGTATCTGCAACCAATCCCGTCTGCAGCCTCACGCAGGTCAACGCTGCTGCAGGGATGAATCCCCTACTCGAAATGGCAAGTCAAGAGAGTATCAGCAGCTAAGAGGCGTCATCCCGATATACTAATCGTGTCTAAATTCGTTTCCGATACGATGCTATTAACAACAGTTTCTTCTAGTTACCAAAGTACTTGTGCGGCTCTTACCACCTGATATACATCCGCAAGTGCGTATATCATGACAATATGTCTTATGTTCCCTAGCGACGAAGCTGCTTTTTGCAACATTCATACTAACAAATATGAATCTCCGTCGTGACGTCCTATAGCACTGGCTGGAAATGTCTAGGTCCAAGGCCCTGAAACCCTCTTGACAACAAGCGGTGTCATTAACCCTAAACCTGGCTGCACGGCTAGTCGAAATCCAAATCCGCGAAAGGGTCAAACTTTACGGACAAGAGGTCCCTATGGTAACAAGACCCTGTCGATAATACGGGGACATAGTTTACTGCTCCGCTTCTGGGGTTTCGAGATGACCTGCAACCGCTTAGCGAGGCAGACGGCTGCTGTGCTGGCTGTATTCCGATCAAGGCAAGAAACAAGGATTACACGTACAACTGCGTTGCAGGGGAGAAACTAGCATAGAGACTGGCTTCTGGTGACGTGAATTGGACCCATACGTATCGCGGTGAAGATATTCACCCCGGGGAACGGAAGTCTGATCACCTACTCGACGTGGAATCCACACCCGCGTAGACGCAATGGAAGGCGTCACTGCAGGTATCTTATAGCATGAGGCCGAGACGCCGAGAAGTATGTTCAATATCAGGCAGATAATGCAGTGCCTGCAATGACCAACGCAGAGCACGCCATTGTTTTACCCAGTGACTACGTTATGCCCTAGCCCAAGACAGTTCTATAGTGTGAATTTCAATAAGGACCGTGCCAGCTCGAAAGGCGTCAATCCAGATTATAGACCTACCCAACGTGTCATGGCAGATCGACTACAACAGTTGCGAGTCGGAATAGGTGAGTGCGAAACTTCCACCTAAGTTCCAAGGAACCGTTTCAGACAACTCAATTCGACATATTTGGGAATCACTCATGAAGATAAATGAAATTGATTCATTTGCATAGCAGTGGGCCTTTTTTTTTTTTGGAACCCGCGTGCTAGCTGTTCCTGTTCATCTTTAGGATTCTAAGAGAACCATTCCCAGCCGTTTTCCCCGTAACATCCACTCCACTGAAAGAACAACACCGACAGAAAGCACGCTTAGCGCTTGCCGGCCTTCTGCTGGGACTCCTTGAGGACCTTCTTGACGATCTTCTGCTCCTCGATCAGGAAGGCACGGACAATGCGGTCCTTGACGCAGCCAGCGCAGCGGGAACCACCGTAGGCACGGCTGACATTCTTCTTGGGGCGGGAGATCTGGGCGTACTCGCGGGGACGGAGAGCGGGGATCTAAAAATCAAAATTGTCAGTCGATCGGACTTCCAAAATCGGTGCGAGACGGTCGTAGAGAGCGTGCAGCGTTTCGGTCGGCCAGTCATTGGTACCCTAGTCCATCCAGACAGAGTTTTCCAGGTCGTTCGCCTGGCCCACCCGTAACCGCACACATCCCACAAAACCGTCGAAAATTGCACCAGAGGCGTCAGGGAGCACTCACACCGGGGAGCTTGATGCCACAGTCACCGCACTTGGGAGCGGTACCCTTCTTCTTGAGGTGGAGGTACCGGAGCTCGCCGCCGGGGGTCTTGACGATGCGAACCTTGTTGGACCGCGTGTTGTACCTATCGAGTGCAAAAAAAGAACCGTCAATAATTCGTTCGAACAAAAAGTAGGCCCGTCTTCATAGTAATCGTGCAGACTATCGTAGGAAACGTGGAATTGGGCATTCTTCGCCTGGAGGGAATTTTAAAACGTACGGGTTCCGGCGGCGCTGCGACAGGGTTAGAACAATAATTCCCAAATCAAGATCTCAAATAGAACTCACGTATTGCAGTCTGTTGTTGGTCATTTTGACTGTACTTGAACTGGTCAAGGGCGGCAGTTGTCGGAGTTGTCGTGAAGCAAAGTGAAATATGTCGAGACGGTTTGTGTGGGTTTCTGCTTCAGCCGACGCTAGCGCAGATTTGGCGAGGTGGCGCTAACCCTAATGAGGACTAGCGCCAATCGGAGCCGCCACCTCAAAGTTCAACGGGAGAAAGGAGCAGAGATAGTCACATCGCGTAGGGGATCGTGGATCTCGATCTTTGTCGCGTTTTCATCTTAATTACTACCTTCCACCTTTATTAGTGTCTTCCCCTCCAGTTGGAATTACTTTCCCAGCTGAGAGTCCTGCTACCTATGACCTCCGACGTGGCTTAACGCGACTTGAAACCAACGCAACATCTACGAGGGAGGGTGGGCTTTCCCCCCATCAATTACCATCATGGCTTCATTGCCACCTCCTCCTCCTCCTCCCCCAGGATGGGGTGCAGCTCCTTCCATGCCGCTGGCGCCGCCGCCGCCAGGCTATCAGCCGCCGGCCGACCCGACCGTCGCAAAATTTGCGCAGAAGAAGAACGAATGGCTGCGCACGCAACGCAATCGATTCGGCGAGAAGCGCAAGGGAGGATTTGTTGAAACACAAAAGGCGGACATGCCTCCAGAGCATTTGCGAAAGATTGTACGAGATATCGGTGATGTCTCGCAGAAGAAATTCACCAACGAGAAGCGTAGCTACCTCGGCGCGCTCAAGTTCATGCCTCATGCCGTATTGAAGCTATTGGAGAACATGCCAATGCCCTGGGAGTCAGCAAGAGAAGTCAAGGTCCTCTACCACGTCAACGGATGTCTGACTCTGGTCAACGAGACACCGCGTGTCATCGAGCCTGTCTTCCACGCCCAGTGGGCAACGATGTGGATGTGCATGCGTCGGGAGAAGAGCGATCGACGACACTTCAAGCGTATGCGCTTCCCTCCGTTCGATGACGAGGAACCTCCTCTTTCTTGGTCGGAAAATATTGAAGATGTTGAGCCGCTGGAACCCATTCAGATGGAGCTCGACGAGGAAGAAGATGCGGCTGTGTACGAATGGTTCTACGACCACCGCCCCCTCCTCGATACACCCCATGTCAATGGCCCGAGCTACAAGAAGTGGAACCTTTCCCTTCCCCAGATGGCGACTCTTCATCGTCTCAGTCACCAGATTTTAAGTGACGTTGTCGACCAAAATTACTACCACATGTTCGACCTTAACAGCTTCTTCACAGCCAAGGCCCTCAACGTCGCCATTCCTGGTGGTCCCCGTTTTGAGCCTCTTTACAAGGACATTGACCCTAACGACGAGGATTTCAGCGAGTTTAACGCCATTGATCGCATCATCTTCCGTGCCCCCATTCGGACCGAATACCGAGTCACCTTCCCCTTCCTGTATAACACCCTACCCCGAAGTGTCAAGGTCGCTTGGTATTCTCACCCCCAAGTTGTCTATGTTCGCACCGAAGACCCTAACCTCCCCGCTTTCTACTTCGACCCCGTCATCAACCCCATCTCTTCCCGCTCTGTCGCACCAAAAAATATTACAGTCAGCCACGAAGACCAAATCTTCGGACCCGGCAATAATGAAGACGATGAATTTGAGCTGCCAGGTGAGGTCGAGCCATTCTTTGACGACGAGGAACTCTACACACCCGACACCGCGTCCGCCATCGCCCTGTGGTGGGCCCCTCACCCATTCGATAAGCGGTCCGGCAAAATGGTTCGTGCACAGGATGTGCCACTGGTCAAGCAATGGTACTTGGAGCACTGCCCGCAGGGTCAACCCGTGAAGGTCCGGGTCTCCTACCAAAAGCTGCTCAAGAGCTACGTCTTGAATGAGCTACACAAGAGCACACCCAAGGCCCAGAGCAAACAGAACCTCATGAAGACTCTGAAGACGACTAAGTTTTTCCAGCAAACAACCATCGACTGGGTCGAGGCCGGTTTGCAAGTCTGTCGCCAGGGTTTCAACATGCTTAACTTGCTGATCCACCGCAAGAACTTGACTTATCTTCATCTTGATTACAACTTCAACTTGAAGCCCGTCAAGACTTTGACAACCAAGGAGCGAAAGAAGTCTCGTTTCGGAAACGCTTTCCACTTGATGCGTGAGATTCTTCGCTTGACCAAGTTGATTGTCGACGCTCAGGTCCAATACCGTCTGGGTAACATCGATGCCTTCCAGCTTGCAGATGGTATTCTATATGCCTTCAACCATGTGGGTCAACTCACTGGTATGTACCGTTACAAGTACAAGCTTATGCACCAGATCCGTTCCTGCAAGGACCTGAAGCATTTGATCTACTACCGATTCAATTCTGGCCCTGTCGGTAAGGGACCTGGTTGTGGTTTCTGGGCCCCAGCCTGGAGAGTCTGGCTCTTCTTCATGCGTGGTATTATTCCTTTACTGGAGCGCTGGCTCGGCAACTTGCTCTCTCGTCAATTTGAGGGTCGTCACAGCAAGGGCGTCGCCAAGACTGTCACTAAGCAGCGTGTGGAATCTCATTTCGATCTGGAACTGCGTGCCTCCGTCATGGCCGATCTTATGGACATGATGCCCGAGGGTATCAAGCAGAATAAGGTCAACGTTGTCTTGCAACATTTGTCCGAAGCTTGGAGGTGCTGGAAGAGTAACATTCCCTGGAAGGTCCCTGGTCTCCCTGCTCCCATTGAGAACATCATCCTTCGATACGTCAAGAGCAAGGCGGACTGGTGGATTTCTGTTGCCCACTACAACCGAGAGAGAATTCGCCGTGGTGCAACCGTCGACAAGACCGTTGCAAAGAAGAACCTGGGTCGTCTTACTCGTCTCTGGCTCAAGTCCGAGCAAGAGCGCCAGCACAACTATCTGAAGGATGGTCCCTATGTTTCCTCCGAGGAAGCCGTTGCGATCTACACCACAATGGTGCACTGGCTGGAGTCTCGCAAGTTCTCTCCGATTCCCTTCCCCAGTGTTTCCTACAAGCACGACACCAAAATTTTGATCCTTGCCCTAGAGCGGCTGCGTGAGTCTTATTCTGTCAAGGGAAGATTGAATCAGAGTCAACGAGAGGAATTAGCCCTCATCGAGCAGGCCTATGACTCTCCCGGTACCACATTGGCACGAATCAAGCGATTCCTTCTGACACAGAGAGCCTTCAAGGAGGTCAAGATCGACATGAATGACAACTACAACAACATCAACCCAGTTTACGACATCGAGCCCATCGAAAAGATTACCGATGCTTACCTAGACCAGTATCTCTGGTACCAGGCTGAGCAGCGCCATCTCTTCCCTGCTTGGATCAAGCCCTCTGACTCTGAAGTTCCTCCCCTTTTGACCTACAAATGGACCCAAGGTATTAACAACCTGTCCAATGTGTGGGAAACTTCCGAGGGAGAGACCAACGTCATGATCGAAACCGAGCTTTCCAAGGTCTACGAAAAGATTGATCTCACCTTGTTGAACCGACTGCTGCGTTTGATCATGGATCACAACTTGGCTGACTACATCACCTCGAAGAACAATGTTCAACTCAGCTACAAGGATATGAATCACACCAACAGTTATGGTCTTATCCGTGGTCTTCAGTTCTCGGGCTTCGTGTTCCAGTACTACGGTTTGATGATCGATTTGTTGCTCCTTGGTCTGCAGAGAGCCAGCGAAATGGCTGGTCCTCCTGGAAGCCCCAACGACTTCTTGCAGTTCAGGGACCGTGCCACCGAGACTAGACACCCCATCCGTCTCTACACACGTTACGTCGACAAGATCTGGGTCTTCTTCAGATTCCAGGCCGATGACTCGCGCGATTTGATTCAACGTTTCTTGACCGAGAATCCGGACCCTAACTTCGAAAACGTCATTGGCTATAAGAACAAGAAGTGCTGGCCTCGCGATTGTCGTATGCGCTTGATGCGTCACGATGTCAACCTTGGTCGTGCTGTCTTCTGGGACATGAAGAATCGTCTCCCGAGATCTATCACTACCATTGACTGGGATGATACATTCGCTAGCGTGTACAGCAAGGACAACCCCAACTTGCTGTTCTCCATGAACGGTTTCGAAGTCCGCATTCTTCCCAAGATTCGCAACATGAATGAGGAGTTCTCCGTTAAGGACAGTGTCTGGTCTCTGGTCGATAACTCCACCAAGGAGCGCACGGCGCACGCCTTCCTCCAGGTCACTGAAGAGGATATCCAGAAGTTCAACAACCGTATCCGACAAATACTCATGTCCTCCGGTTCGACGACTTTCACCAAGATCGCCAACAAGTGGAACACTGCCCTGATTGCTCTCTTCACATACTATCGTGAGGCTGCTGTGTCGACCGTCAACCTTCTAGACACCATTGTGAAATGTGAGACTAAGATCCAGACTCGTGTCAAAATCGGTCTCAACTCCAAGATGCCGTCTCGTTTCCCCCCTGCGGTCTTCTACACACCCAAGGAGCTTGGTGGTCTCGGTATGATCTCGGGATCTCACATCCTCATTCCCACCAGTGACAAGCGCTGGTCCAAGCAGACGGATACTGGCATTACTCACTTCCGAGCGGGTATGTCTCACGACGAAGAAACCCTGATTCCGAACATCTTCCGCTACATCATTCCATGGGAGGCCGAATTCATTGACTCCCAGCGTGTGTGGATGGAGTACTCGCAAAAGCGAATGGAGGCTCAGCAGCAAAATCGTCGCTTGACCCTGGAGGATCTGGAAGACAGCTGGGATCGTGGTCTTCCCCGTATCAACACCCTCTTCCAGAAGGATCGAAGCACCCTCAGCTTCGACAAGGGTTTCCGACTCCGTGCGGAGTTCAAACAGTACCAGCTGATGAAGAGCAATCCGTTCTGGTGGACGAGTCAGCGACATGATGGTAAACTTTGGAATCTCAACGCCTACCGCACAGACGTCATCCAAGCGCTTGGCGGAGTAGAAACTATTTTGGAGCACACACTATTCAAGGCGACAGCTTTTCCATCCTGGGAGGGTCTCTTTTGGGAGAGAGCCAGTGGTTTCGAAGAGAGGTAAGTGCTTTTATTAGTTTCGTCTCTTTTTAAATGATATTTGAGCTAACTTTTCAATAGCATGAAGTTCAAAAAGCTCACGAATGCCCAGAGGTCTGGTCTGAACCAGATTCCGAACCGCCGCTTTACTCTGTGGTGGTCTCCGACTATCAACCGCGCGAACGTCTATGTCGGTTTCCAGGTTCAATTGGATCTTACTGGTATCTTCCTACACGGTAAGATCCCAACGCTGAAGATCTCGTTGATTCAGATCTTCCGTGCCCATTTGTGGCAAAAGATTCACGAGTCCGTTGTTATGGATCTGTGTCAGGTCCTGGACCAGGAACTGGAGCAGCTTGGTATCGAAGCCGTTCAAAAGGAGACTATCCACCCGCGTAAATCCTACAAGATGAACAGCTCTTGTGCGGATATCCTCCTTTTCGCGACCAATAAGTGGAACGTTACTCGGCCTTCCCTGGTATTTGACACCAAGGATGTCTATGAACCCACTACAACCAACAAGTTCTGGTTGGATGTGCAGCTGAGATACGGTGACTATGATTCTCATGACATTGAACGATATGTGCGTGCCAAGTACCTTGACTACACCTCTGACAGCATGAGCATCTATCCTTCCAGTACTGGTTTGATGATCGGTATCGATCTTGCATACAACCTCTTCTCAGCCTACGGACAATACTTCCCAGGTCTCAAAACTCTGATTCAGCAGGCTATGGCCAAGATCATGAAGGCCAACCCGGCCCTGTATGTATTGCGTGAACGTATACGCAAGGGTCTGCAACTTTATGCCTCGGAGAGCAATCAGGAGTTCCTCAATTCCCAGAACTACTCTGAGCTCTTCAGTCCTCAGATTCAGTTGTTCATTGACGACACTAACGTCTACCGTGTCACGATTCACAAGACCTTCGAGGGTAACCTGACTACGAAGCCCATCAACGGTGCAATCTTCATTTTCAATCCTCGCACTGGACAATTGTTCTTGAAGATCATTCACACCAGTGTCTGGGCAGGCCAGAAGCGTCTGGGTCAGTTGGCCAAGTGGAAGACAGCTGAAGAAGTGGCAGCTCTTATTCGGTCTCTCCCCGTCGAAGAGCAACCGAAACAGCTCATTGTCACCCGTAAGGGTCTTCTTGATCCTCTCGAGGTTCACCTGCTTGACTTCCCCAACATTTCCATCCGTGCCTCCGAGCTTCAGCTGCCCTTCCAGGCTGCTATGAAGGTTGAGAAGCTGGCGGACATGATTCTCCGTGCAACCGAACCTCAGATGGTGCTCTTTAACTTGTATGACGAGTGGCTCAAATCCATCTCCCCGTACACTGCCTTCTCTCGTCTGATCCTCATTCTCCGTGCCCTTCACGTCAACATCGACAAAGCCAAGATCATTCTTCGCCCTGACAAGACAGTCATCACCCAGGAGCACCACATCTGGCCCTCTCTCTCCGATGAGGATTGGATCAAAGTTGAAGTGCAATTGCGTGATTTGATCCTGAACGACTACGGCAAGAAGAACAATGTGAACGTGCAGAGCTTGACCAGCAGTGAAGTCCGTGATATTATCCTGGGTATGGAGATTAGCGCGCCTTCCCTGCAGCGACAGCAGGCGGCCGAGATCGAGAAGCAGCAGGAGGAGCAAAAGCAGCTCACCGCCGTGACCACCAAGACCCAGAACGCCCGTGGCGAGGACATTATTGTCACCACTACGTCTCAGTATGAGCAGCAATCCTTTGCATCCAAGACTGAGTGGCGTACTCGTGCGATCGCGACGTCCAACCTCCGGACCCGGTCTAACAACATCTACGTCTCTTCTGATGACATCCGCGACGAGGGCTACACCTACATCATGCCCAAGAACGTCCTCAAGCGATTCATCACCATTGCCGATCTCCGGGTGCAGGTTACGGGTTACATCTACGGTAGCTCTCCGCCGGACAACGACCAGGTCAAGGAGGTTCGCACCATTGTCATGATTCCCCAAGTTGGTAACACCCGGGACGTCCAACTCCCTCACCAACTGCCACAACATGACTACCTCCAGAACCTGGAGCCGCTCGGTGTGATCCACACGGTTTCAGGAAATGAGCCGCCGTACATGTCTGCAGCGGATGTCACGCATCATGCCCGACTCATGAACGCGCATCCATCTTGGGATAAGAAGACCGTGACCATGACTGTCTCCTTCACTCCTGGGTCCGTCTCACTTGCCGCTTGGGGTCTGACTCCTCAAGGTTACAAGTGGGGTGCTGAGAACAAGGACACGACCTCGGATCAGCCACAGGGCTTCTCTACCAACATGGGTGAGAAGTGTCAGCTGTTACTCAGTGACAAGATCCGCGGCTATTTCTTGGTGCCCGAAGACAATATTTGGAACTACAGCTTCATG
>ERZ1673737.3212-NODE-3212-length-12735-cov-4.434858_pt1 | contig 12735 bp, 6 predicted proteins | sample MGYA00580211_ERZ1673737 | MGnify/ENA primary metagenome ERZ1673737 (study PRJEB41218, sample SAMN15661789) | gut metagenome | host: Homo sapiens | place: Canada: London | collected 2015-08-20/2019-03-30 | study: EMG produced TPA metagenomics assembly of... | reverse complement strand
ATGAGCTGATTTATCCTGGTGGGTTCTTGAGGAGGTGGTGGGATTGAAGGTAGTTCTATACTTGTCTGTTAGCGCCGAGTTAGTGGTGATCAATTAAATTAAAGACCGAATGTACCTGAATGAGAACAATAGAGGCTATCAATGATATTATTGAGATTCTTTGTTTCTATTTGCTTTTGGCGAAGATTTGGAGTATAACAAAGGTGAATATGTATCAACAAAGAGTTTCAAGAACAAGGCCATCTGCTTGCGACCTTGACTTGGGTGTAGCCACTCTAGCCCTGGTAGATGAATGTAATTGTACGATGGGTGAAGAGAAGTATCTGAATGTATTATAAGTAATCGTTTGATCTCGATATATAATAACTCCTGCTTGGTAGACGCGAAGATGCAGTTGAGGTTTAAATCATGCCAAAACAAGAATAGATGTTACTTATAAATGAAGACAAGAAATTAAAAATTCCAATAACAAAAGATAAGTTGATCTGGTGAAAGCCGTTACTCGACTTCAGGCCTGAATGACATACCAGAGAACCGAGGCGCAGAAGAGAAAAATAGACTACCAGCCAAACTGTTGATAAGACACCGAGGAAGGCCCTCTGGATAAGAATCTGGTTTGCAAGAGCTACATTTAGTTCGTACCGCAGGTGCTTATTTATCATATATCTGCAGTATGGCAGTGCAAAATGAGCCAATCAAACTCATGTGATCTCAATCCCCCTTGCGTCTCATGCTTGGTAGTTATATTTGCCTTATTTCATGACCAGCCACACACATAATACCTGGCCTAGATTGCATTTGCAAGACAAGTCAAGCCGCGGTGTACTCATCTGTTGAAAAATGTATAGAAATCAGGCACAAGATTCAGATACCTGACCCAATGTAAATGCAATTGTCGAAGCCAGAGACGCAAGACAGAGATTTTATTGCATGTAGCGCAATAATATCTATCAATAATTAATTTTCTTCCTCTTTTGCATAGCAGCGCAAGACGCTACTGTAGCTGGGCCGTAGATCGTGTCGTCTGTCTACAGATATGTAGTGTATAGACCACTGTTAAGTTTCTTAAGTTACACGAAAAACATGGGGCCAATTAGATCAACTACATAGACTAGATGTTCAGGTCAATTATGATTTGTCCTGCACGCCCGTCGATTATTGGCGACACACAAAGCCAATATTTATTTTTCTTTTTTTTATCCCCCTGAGGATGCCCATGAAATACGTATACACCGCCAATGGATACTGTAAAATTTACATTCAAGGAAAGCAATTCCCAAAATCAGAGATCTACCTGTTTGTAACCATATGTAAACATGTATATCCTTGATTTATGGGTGTTCTTCAGACGCGTGTCTTGAAAAAGAAACCCGCATCCTATAGAGCCAAGAGATACTGCGTCTCATATAAGTTGCATTCCTGAAGATTAAAAGAGGCTTAATTCTCCATTTGCCTTTAATACTTGCTTTTTCTGTTCTATCCTTTTCCTTGCTGCCTGTTTTCTACTTCGAAAAGGAACGCACCCTATGCATGAGATACATCTAATTGATTGATAGTGGTTGTGGACTAAGTTGTAGGGATATAAGACAGAGCTGCCCCGATATATAGATTTCATCAGTTATCTATTATAGTATAGACTACCGATTCCACACCAAAATTTCAAAATGATGTCCAGCGAGAACTCGCCGCCACTTGCTAACTTGAAAACCATCCACCTAGAGGATCTTCGCAGAGGATCAGTCGGGGAAAAAGAAAAGCTCTTTGCGGCTGCCCAAGATGATGGCATATTCTATCTGGATTTTACCGAGGATCTGGGCGAGCATCGGATATCAGATCTAATCCAGAACATCTACAGCCTTAGCCAGTCCTTGTTCGACCTCGACCTGGATGAGAAGATGCAGTATGATGTTGACCAGATCAGCCAACTCAAGCTGAATGGGTGTGTATCAGATTGCAGATTGACTGTTTCCTGTCCTGCCCAGCTAACTTTCTACAGCTACAAGCCCATCAGCCGCAACATTGGGGGTATCAAAGGCCAACGGGATGGATTCGAGAGCTACGCGGTGTGTAATACTTTCAATCTCCCCCAATCCCATGAAAACATATCAGAACTGATACGATATAGATCCCACGCAACGGAATCCTCGGTTTTAACCCCTTCATCCATCCCCCACTCCTGGACAACCACATCCACCTCCTCCAAAACTTCCTCCTGACCTGCATCGGCATATCCCAAAACATCTTCGAAGCCCTATCAACCTCACTCAACCTCCCCACCTCCCATTCCATGGACAAATTCCACCGCCCAGACGCCCCAGCCCCAGATATCCTCCGACTCCTAAAATACGCCGCATCATCCAAAGGCGATCAGGAATTCCGCGTCCCCCAGACTCCACATACAGACCTCGGCTCACTGACAATGCTATTTGCCGATTCCCCAGGACTCCAGATCAAGCCCGATGGATGTGATGACTGGCTGTATATCGAGCCTAAGGAGAACCATGCAGTTATCAATCTTGGTGATGCGATGAGTTTGTGGTCTGGGGGACGTTATCGTAGTGTCTTGCATCGTGTGGCCTCGCTTCCTGGGGTGGGGATGGGCGAGCGGTATAGTTTTGCTTTCCTTATGCGACCGGAGAACCTTGCGCCTATGGTTTCGTTGACTGATGGATTGTCGGGGTTGGATGGGGGTGTTCCGACTAGCGAGGAGTGGATTAGGGCTAAGTTTGGGGTCTTGAGGGGGGAGACTGAGAAGAATCGGACTCATATATTAACGGGGAGGGAGGTTGCTGTTTGATTATTTCTCCTTTTGTTGGGACGTGGTTTGTCGTACTTTGTAGTACATAGGATATTTCGGCTTGACATAGCGCAGTATTTATTAGGCCCGTAGAGGTAGATATGTAGACTGAGTAGTTATCCAAGAAATCCACTCTGGACTTTGATAGACATTGAAACATGTTTTATTCATGAGAGCATGCATGTCTTAAACAATGCAAGGATAGAGGGAGAGCTTTATACAAGATGGGAGGGGCGGGGGTATGCTACACCTGGGCATGGTAATCATCGAACGAGGCTGAAAGGAGAATGCAAAACACAAACACAAAAAAGAGAAATTAGACGAGAGTCTAAAAATCATGTCTATGCTCATTCTCACATAATATGACCAGACCAGTCAAAAGACAGAAATTAGTCATTCGCATGAATGATACAGAGCTCCTTTGCATGCCAGATGCGGCGGCGACGCACAACATCTGCGCCGAAGGTATCCTTGATGCCATCATATTCATCGCCGTGAGCAGGATCACCTGCGTGAGCATCATCGTCGGCAAACGATGGACGCAGGAGGCGGGCTTCTTCGACGCTAGCACCGAACTCGTACTCTCCGCGACAGAGAACGGTCACACCGACGGAGGCGGTGGTGGACTCGCCGCTTTGCAAGATGGGGAGGGCTTGCTGCAGCATGCCAGTCCAGACTAGGCGGCGGGTGAGGTCTAGAGCAACATTGTTTGGTTGATGGCGGAGACTGGGCTGGAGACGGAGGAGTGGGTGGATGGCGCGAGAAGAGCGATTGCGGACGGTGACGGTGAGGGTAAGGAGATCGTCTGTCTTCACGCGGAAGCGAGAGCGGCCAGTTTGTTCTACTCCTGGAGTGGTCTCGGATGAAGATGGGGAGATCAAGGAGAATGTCATTTCAATGTCCTCGAGACGCATGGCTTCGACCATGCGGTTGTTCAATCGGACGTTTCGGAGGTCGATGCTTCCCTCACGTCCTGTAGCGGGTTCCTTCCAGCCTCCGAGAACTCTCTTCAGGAGCTCCTCGCGGAACCAGAAAGCTTCGCGTGAAGCTGCCTCAGCTTCGAAGGAGAGCTTGTTGGCACTCACAACGAACTGTCTCCGGGTTCCGGTGTTGACGACGGGAATAGAAGCATGAGGGTTATCGAGGTAGACGCGAGGCAGGACCAGGACGAATCGACAGACTTGACCGGGTTGCAGTTCTCCACCCACGGAGTACTTCCCGCTGGGATCATCTTCAGTGGCCTCCGGCGAGACGCTTATGGAGTGCTCGCTAACGCGCAGCCACACCGACAGGGGACTTGGCCATGCGTTACGCAGGTCAAGCAGCACAACACAGTGATCAGGTCCATAGGCCCCGTTGCCAAGACGGGTCAGGACCTGAGAGAATGGATCATGATCAGTGGTGGAGAGCAACGCACCCGGCTTCTTCGAGTCAACGGGTGGTTCAATATGGTTTTTCCAGGCAAAGTCACCACTGAATGGTAGGACGTCACACCGGGCGACCTCCACGCTTGCATTAACCGTGACTGTCAATGGAACAAACAGTTGCCGGGTATAGAATGTATCAGGCAATTCACCAGGAGCTGCGCCAACGCAGGAGTAGTCAATTTGCACGGTTGTATCCTGCAAACCAGGCTTGCCTAGAACATCGACGGTAAAGGTTGCCTTCTGGCCAGCTCCAATCGAACAATCGCTGGGGTCTGGACCTTCACGGCGCCATCGCAGGGCAGGCTTGTTTGCTAATTTCAACTCGAGCTCGTAAATCTCAACGGGCAATAGATCCTTGTTGCTGAGAGCGGACTGTAGCTGCCTTGTGGTTGAATCTTGGAAGGTGAACAGAACAAAGTCCACAGGGCACGAAGATGCGTTCTGGAGTGTGATAGTGAATGACTTGACTTCACCCTCCAGCACCATTAAGGCCGACTGTGATAAAGACATAGATTCAATGACAAGGGATGGCTGCTTTCCGATCACTTTGACCTCACATGTTGTCGCCTCGGGACCCTTTTTGATGTCCACCTTGCCATCTTTTGATGTTGTCGAGCTCCAGGAAAGCGGGCGTTCCGTCAATGGCTTCTTTGCACCTAACCCTGTTCGCTTGAACTTAACCTCAGGTTCCGGCCTCCAGAATGTCTTGAAGATGGGGAATTTCCGCATACGACAGTGTCGCACTTTCACGATACAGCCGGTGATGTTAAGGCTACCTGGCTCGTGAGCGACGCCCATAACAGTGACATCCTGAAGAGACAGAGGGGCAAGGACGATGTTTTCTGCGACAGCATCGAACGACACACCGCTACTCTCTAAGCGCAAGTGCTCAATCTCAATCTCGAATTCATACGGATTTTGTAGTGTCACTCGGAACGAGGCAGACTCATCGGTGACCGTGAGCAATTCCAATGCCTTACTACTGACCTTGGCAAAGGGGTTGTACAGGAATGGGTCCTTTTTCGACTTCTCAGTGCCTGCAGTAACAGCATCTAGTTCCGTCTTGTTCCGACGCACGGGGCGTTTGGGATCTGGAAGTGCCAACAATTGAACATCACGGACCAAGAAGTCATCCCAGTATTCCGCAACCATATCAGCGGCACCTAGTCTGGTACCAGCGCCCACAGTACGCTTGATATTGTTGAGAAGACGGATTTGTTCGTCTTGGGCTAGGTACGGCTGGGCTTTGTATGCATCCCCTAGCATCATATCTCCTCGGATGGTCTGCAAAAGCTCGACCGTGAAGCGAAGAACGCCATTGAAATCTGGGAGAGCTTCGCAGCAGTTGATACAAGCCTTAAGAACATCGATCTTCAAGTTCAGATCACCGTACCGATCTAACACGATATGTCGGAATGCCCTTTCAGCAATACTGGAGACTGAATCATATTCAGAGCCTTCTTGCAGTCCGCTGACAGCGGATGATTGACTGGATCTCTTCTCCCATTCATGAAACGACGAGGGCTGAACACCGTATATCTCTCCAATTGTGGCAAGAAGAAGACGCACACTTGTTTCCATATTCCCAGAGCCTGTATCGAGGGCATTGATATCAAAAGCGGCATCGCTGAGAGAGGCCAGTCCAGCAGCGGGATGAATTCCTACCTCTGCAGCACCGATCTTGCGTGCTTGAACCAAGCTTGGTACCATGATGGAAAGAAGTTCGCGCAAAATGAAGGCCTTCTTTCTTGGTAGATCAAGGGTATTAAGCACGGATACGACACCAACTATGATGGGCACCGCGTCAGTCGCGGGCAAATCCGCACCGGCGGAAAGTGGCAACGCCCGGTATAGGAAGTTCGCAATTTCAGACTTTCGGAGAAGAACAGTTCCTCTAGGAAGTTCTGAGTGAAACAGTGGAATCAAAGGTTCGTTCATCACAATGTGTTTCAAGGCATTGTCATCTAAAGCACCGTCGCGAACGCGAGCTGACACCAACAATCGCGATAATCGAATGACCGTCTCAGAGAACACCAGTTGTGGCAGAGGCTCATCCGTGATATTGGCAGCGCGGTCGTAGAGATTTAAGATGTTGTGCGCGAGATCTGGCAGGAGGTTGGCTAGATTCTGCAGAGAGATGACCCGGTTTCCAGCACTACTGGGCGTAGCTGAGTCCCGGGAAGATTTAGAAGACTTGTCGGCAACCGGATACAGAGCCGATGGAATCTAGTAAACATGTAAGCTTTCCGCGACAAGGTTTACTTGGTTTTGGGTATGCGCATACCTGGAAGTCCATGCCCGCCCATCCAAACAACAGCAGACAAAGCAGAATCGATTCAAGCGCTTTGGCATGCCAGATATAGTCACTGCCGGCTCGGGCATTGTTCACGGCTTCTGTCAGTTCCTTCAGAGCATCTGGCCACCTTCCTGCCTGCAGGAAAAGAGTTCCAATAACTACTCCGGCCCGGCCTTTGATTCGGTTCTTAGTCCTGTCAGTGGCACTCAACCCACTGACAGACATACGGTCACGGCTATGCTCCTTTGGGGACGCTACTGATGGAGTCCTGCTGCCTGAGTTTGTGCGGCTGGATAGGTGAATTGATCGCGTGATCTCGTCAAATGTTGTAGGAGTCTCATGATCGCTAGGAGCTGGGGAGCTGGCATTGGAGCTCAGTGGGGTATCCGGTGCCCCATTGGGATTAGATGGAAGCTGCGCAGGCATAGTCATCCTCCAGGTATTTAGTAGTCGGTCCACTGGGCGTGGTCGTAGCTCCGGGTTCCGGTGCGGGCCCCAAGAAGATGCCTTAGGCGAGTCAATTGTCGGTATACTCTGGATAGTCTTTGCAAATTCGTCCAATTCAGAGAGCAAGACCGAGGTGATATCGCACAGGACAGTCTTCATCGTGGTGGCTTTGGAGGCCTGAGGCGGCGGAACCCAGAGAACATTATCGGGTCCGTTTGTGACCTTGTCCATGCCTTCATGATCGAATACCAAGAGTTGGTTCACCAATGCCCGAGGGTTTCTCTCCTTCATTCCATCGAGCTCCTCCAACAGCTGATCGAGTCCCTCTGGAGTTGGGTGCTTTTGGGTGTTCCATCCTGTACTGGGTGGCAGTTCTGTTCCATCTGCTATCGCGATAATCACCAATGGTTCTCTGTAAATCTCAAAAGGGAACAATTCGAGGTGCGACGTAGGGGGAACCGAGAACGAAAGGTCGTAGAGGATCATGCCGGTCGGAAATGCCAGGGGCGAGAACATGTCTAGTCAAGAGCAAATTAGTACACATTGCAGCTAAACGGTACCACCACTGGCATCTCGCGGTTGGGTTGCATACTTCTGTTTGGCCGCGCATCGGGGCTGATATCCCCTAATCGAACTACATTCTCGGCTTGTAGTCGGGCAGCGAAACTCAAAAAGCGCGAGCGCTTGATCCTTCCGATAGGAAGCAGGAGCGCCCTAAGGCGCACAGGCGCAATTGGAGACAGAGGGTCGACACCCATGCTGTCGAGAGCTGTTGTGCAGGCGTTTCGATATCAAGCCCGCATCCACTCAAGTTGACCTTCCAGACGTCATGCGTTGGGTGATTCAGCAATAAAAGCCGAGATGGACAAGCGCCAGATCCAAAGGATCTCGGATAATATCTGGAGACAAAGCCAGCAACTTGCTTCGTTTCCTCCTGATGAGCTCCGAATAACAAATGGCTGAGGTAATGTTGCATACGTGGGGGTTTTGGCTTACCGTAAGTATACCTAGGGTACTTTCATCCCCACTTAAATAGTGTGGGTAGGGAGGTACCAGTACCTTGGAGTTACGTACAACTCACGTAAAGGCGGCTACCGAGGGCAGTTCCCGATAAGAGATAAGTAAACTCCGCAGTCTCCGAGTTGTTTGTCGTCTTCGACTTCTCTCTCTCCGCCACCTTACGCTCTGTTTCTTTCGTTTTTGATCCTAGATCTCATCCAGCGTTATACCGTTGTTTTTTGGTTGGCTGGTTGCGGGCACCTCGTGCCACCAACCCAGACGTGTCGAAGTCCGACTGCAGCCTAGACCACCCTCGATCTTAAGTTCGGCTCTCTGCTGCCACACCATGAACTAAACATTTATTATATTAATCAAGTAGCTTGTTATCACGAGCCAACGATATAGACTACAGAATGGCTATGAACGTCGATTTCAACGCCTTGAAGGCGCGGACCATGGGGTCTGGAGCCGACGAGGAAGCAGTGACAGTTGATACCAGAGGATTGATCTCAAAGGTTCTGGCCCGATATTCTGGTAAATGGTAAGTGCAGCTCGCTTCTATATTGTGAATCAAGTCTGACATATGTGTACTCCAACAGGACTGTACTTCGAGAAATGATTCAAAACGCCGCCGATGCCTCTGCAACGAAGGTGACAATCAAGTTCGAGACTCTTCCTTCGACTACAGTACCATCCCCATCAACAAACGACCCAACTGCACAGCTCAAACACAGCATAAACAACCACACTCTTCGGCGTCTCTTGATTTCAAACAATGGTTCTCCATTCAGTGAAAAGGATTGGGCACGACTGAAGCGTATTGCAGACGGAAATCCCGATGAGACGAAAATCGGTGCATTTGGTGTTGGATTTTACAGTGTTTTTGACGACTGTGAAGAACCATTTGTTTCTTCTGGTAGCCAGGCCATGGCTTTCTATTGGAAAGGCAATGCGTTGTTCACACGTCGACTGGACCTCGGAGAAGCTGCAACCCAGGACACCACCTTCGTTCTGGACTACCGCAACGACTCTTCTCCGATTCCGTCGTTATTGCAGCTGTGTCAATTTTTATCAAGCAGTCTCACATTCGTCTCTTTGCAAGAGATAGAACTCTGGCTGGACGATTGGAATCTTTTACGGCTATCGAAGAAGACTGCTCCCAGTGTTGATGTTGCAATCCCCAGAGACATTGACACCAAGACCGAAGAAGGTTTAATGAAAATTGTCAAAGTCACCCGAGAAATTGCGCAGGTTGACGCTTCCTGGATGCGAATTGTGGAATGGAACCCAAACGCAAGCATATTCCGTCTGGAAAATATCCGTGATACAACAAGCTCACTGCGAAGCTTCTTTTCAAAGTTTACTGGTCAACCAGAAAAGCAGACTAATCAGCAGCCTGAGCATGAGCGCCAGGAAGAGTCTAGCAACATGAACACAATGCTGAACGCATCTGTCTTTTTGCATATCAACACGGCATCGATCCAGCCTTCTATCAGTTCTTCGCTGAGCAAGGAGCTAGAACGAGCTACGCGAAAGCCTCCCCCTAAGAGAGCCACCATTGCCATTTTGACCCCTTCATATGATGCCAACATAGCTACTGGGGCATCTTCGTCACAGTCAGAAATCCTTTCATCAATCCTGCCTACAAAAGCTGGAAGGGTGTTCATTGGTTTCCCTACACAGCAGACTACTGGCTTAAATGCTCACGTATCTGCACCATCTGTGATTCCTACCGTTGAACGAGAGAGTATTGACCTGAATACTCGGTATATCAGCAAGTGGAATCTCGAGATGCTTCGTGCCGTTGGTGTGGTCTGTCGAATTGCTTGGTCCGCGGAAATGGCTACCATCAAGTCCAAATTATCATCAAAAATTGGACCATCGCGCTCAAAAATTCGAAAGGAAGACATCGTCGATGTACTACCAGAGGCTATCCACACTGCGAATCAATTTGTGTTCCGTGAATCCACCCCATCTTCGGTTTTGGGTCAGACGATTGAAGATGCATTCTGGATGTGTAACAAGAACGCCTCTATCGAAGTCCTTTCTACCTGCGGTGTCATCCCCAGCCATCAGACTCGCATTGCGCCCAAAGAACTGAGCTTCATGGATTCGATTCCTGCTTTGCCTGACGATTTTGTGAACAACGCCAAAGACTTTGTCAAAAGGCTCACGGATTTCGGCCTCGTTACAGAAATTACGGTATCAGACATCAAACGTGAGCTCGAGTCCAGCACCTTGCGCTCTAACCAGGTTGTTGAATTCATTGCCTGGCTTGGCCGCAAAACGGTGGCTGGCCAGCTTGATAGACTGTCTGTCCAGAGTCTATTGCGTGTAGCAGTGGCCAATGACGAAGATAAAGAAGGACATCCCACTCGCTTGATTATTTTCGCGGATATTTCTTGTTTCTTGAACCCCCAGCGTATTCCAGCAGACCTCCCTGTGCCACCCAGTGTAATTCCGTTCCGGTTTACCAAATCTCTGGGCAAGCCGGAACTGGAGGCGCTCGGCTGGGTTGAGCTGCAAATTGTTCCATGGCTTCGTTGGCTCGTCAACAATGCCGGAGACCGCAATGTCCTTTCCATCGACCAAGACATTACACAGACGGCATCATTCTCTGGACAGATCTTGCCTGTTCTATCAAAGCAGTGGGAGCCTCTCAGCCAGGCTTCTAAACAGACGGTTGTCTCAATACTTCAACCTCATACTGTGATCCCAACTAGACTTGGAATGAAACAGCCTTCTCAGACCTACTTTGCATCTGTGCGCCTTTTTGATGACCTTCCCGTGGTTCATGGGTTGAACGGCGTCAAAGAGAAAATCCTGGTATCACTTGGAGTTCGCAAAACGGTTGAGCTTGGTGTGATCTTTGATCGTCTTATCAACACTCCTACGTCCAGCGATGCCAAAGGAGCCGCACCGAGAAAATGGAATCACGTTGATCTCATTCGATACCTTACCTCTGTGCGGGAGGACATTCCTGCAAACGATATCCAGAGGCTCAAAGGTACGAGTATTTGTACTGCCGAAAGTGACAGCGGTTCCCAGGGAACACGGTACAAGATATCTGAACTTTATGAACCAAAGGACTCCCTTCGGGCTCTTGGGCTACCGGTGCTCGAGTGGCCAGGCATCTATACCAACAGTAGCAACGAGGGCAAGTTCCTTACAATGATGGGATTGAAGAGCTACCCATCAGCTGTTGAACTCATCCGGCTCATGACCGCCGGAAGTACAGAGAAAGACAGCCGAGCAACCAAGGCTCTGTCGTACTTCCTCAGTGAGTATTACACAAATGGGTACGCTGCATTCGATATCAGCGCGGTCACCGTGCCATTCCTTCCCATCGAAGACTCTGATCAATTGAGTGCGCCTAAGAAATGCTTCACCGATGGGGGTGCAGCCCTGTTTGGCTTCAAAATTCTTCGAAAGGATCTCCACGCCCATGCCTCAAAACTTGGAGTCAAACCTCATCCTCCTATGACGGACTGTCTTCAGGTTCTTTCAAAGCAGCCCCCTACTACCCAAAAGGATGCTCGCATTGTCTTCAAGTATTTAGCAGGCCGGGTGGCAGACTTGAACTCGCAGGATATCCAGCGTATTAGCCAGGTTCCAATCATTCCAATTGCCATCCGCAGTCAAGCCGAAAAGGCGCCCAGAACCCGTCTTGTGGCGCCTAGGCTTTGCTATCTTGGAGACGGAGAAGACTACAAGGGAATCTTTGACTTTGTTGATTTCGGTCAAGAAGCGAACCTCTTCCTCATGGCTGTCGGCTCAAAACGGGAGCCCACTAAGATCGAGATTGCGCGAATGCTGGTCAAAGAGCCAGCTCGCATCTCTGCTGCGTTCCAAAGTTCTGAGAAATACTTGATGCTCCTCAGGACCCTCGCGGAGCATCTCCCAACCCTGAAGAAGGATAAGGATCTTTTTATTGAGATGAAACGAGCTCCATTCCTCATGGCGAGCCGAGATATTCCGCCCCGTGGCACAGATAATGGCGACAAGGAAAAGTCCAAGGAGCCTCTTGATGAAGACGACGATCTGGATATCAGAGAGTGGAGCTTGGCATCTGCAAAGGACATTGTTGTGGTAGATGCTTTCCAGAGTTTCAATCTGTTCAAAGAGCACATCCTTGCCGCGCCACAAGAAGAAGCACTGGAGAACTTCTACACTGCCCTTGGTGCCATTCCATTGAGTGGTCTTGTTGAAGAACAAGCGCGGTTTGGCAGCGTGGCAGCTGACCAAACACTTGCCGTCAAGCTGCACAAATTGATCCTAGAGCGTGCACGACTCTTCTTGCATGATCAACCCGCCGATTCTATCCTGCATGGAACTCGATGGCTAGAACACTCCTTCAAAGTTCAGGTCGTGACCGCAATATCTCTCACGAGATCCCTCAAGGGCCGACGAGTTTCACACACACAAAAGCGAAATGCCATCGTTGCAGAATTGGGGAGGAACTGGGGTATGTGTATCACCCCGAGTCGATATGATCTGTATGAGATCAGTCAGTCGTTGGTGCATCTGATTCTGAAGCGGCCCAAGCTGCATTCGACTCTTACACTAGAGATGCTCTTGAAGACAGATCTTCTGGAACTCCGGGCCCGAGGTTACAACGTGGAACGTATTTTGAGACAAAAGGCCCAGGAAGCCCGGGTGGCAGAAGATAAGCGTCAAAAGCAGGTTGAAGAAGAACGGCGTGCCTTGGAGGAAAGAGAAGCCGCATGGGCTGCGACCCGTACAAAGACTACGTTTTTTAGTGAGAGATA
>ERZ1673737.3211-NODE-3211-length-12736-cov-4.268512_pt1 | contig 12736 bp, 9 predicted proteins | sample MGYA00580211_ERZ1673737 | MGnify/ENA primary metagenome ERZ1673737 (study PRJEB41218, sample SAMN15661789) | gut metagenome | host: Homo sapiens | place: Canada: London | collected 2015-08-20/2019-03-30 | study: EMG produced TPA metagenomics assembly of... | reverse complement strand
ATATAATCATCCCCTCCTGGTGACCAACATATCGACCTACCATGTATACAAGATCGAACCCAAAAATAAAAGACACAGGTAGGATTGAGTCAAAGCACGCTTGGGTGTAGATATCTCACATATAACCTTATAACAAAAGCCAAATCTATATTTTGCATAGTACAAAACTGCCAGCTGTACTTCAGTAACAAAATCCTTGTCCGCATGAAGCACATGGAGTTGTTTCCAGCATAAGTTACATTTCAAATTATCACCCACAACAGGGAAAAACCAGAATCAATGCTATAAACTACCATCCAAGACCGAGCAGAGGGAGGAGAAAGGGAGCAGACCCAATAGAACAGGGCGGATACTCGTGTTATAGGACATTCATAGGCGGCAATAGGAAAAGAGGAAGATTAAAAAGGAAAATGAAAAATGAAAATACGAGTAATTCTGTACTACTAACAATCAGAGATCACTACGAACCCACTAGGAAATGCCCTCCAATTATCAGCATAAAACATGAAGCTGGGATTATGCTCCAACCACTGAATTGGAGAAACCGGAACAAACCTTACCTAGGCAAAAAGCAAACACGAGCTTGGAGTAAAAAAAAAGAGGCCAAGGACATAAATGCAGTCGATCACGCAATATACTTCCCCGCCATCCCCTTTGACTCCCCTCTTTCCTCAACTTTGCCCTCAATTCCTGAGATTTGCATTTATCTCCTATAAAGCCATCCGACAATAGGACTGAGAGTCTGTTTGCCTTAGTGCTGTACATCAAAGAGTACTAGTTCCGACGAACTTCCCTGCACCATGTCCAATCCCCAAAATCTCCACTTCGACACGCTACAGTTGCACGCCGGGTAAGTAACCAATTCAGACGCGATGAAGGCATAACTAAGTAAGGAAGCCACGAGCCTGACGCGGCCACAAACTCCCGCGCGGTTCCAATCTACGCGACCAGCTCGTATGTCTTCAATGACTCGGCCCATGGCGCTCGGCTCTTTGGCCTCAAGGAGTTCGGCAACATCTACAGCCGCATCATGAACCCGACAGTAGATGTCTTTGAAAAGCGAATTGCAGCTCTGGAGGGTGGTGTCGCCGCCGTTGCTGCCTCCTCCGGCCAGGCAGCCCAATTCATGGCCATTTCGGCCCTAGCTCATGCTGGCGACAACATTGTCTCTACTAGCAACTTGTACGGTGGCACTTATAACCAATTCAAGGTTATGTTCCCGCGCCTTGGTATCAATACCAAGTTTGTCCAAGGTGATAAGCCCGAGGATATTGCTGCTGCGATTGATGACCGCACGAAGGCTGTCTTCCTTGAGAGTATTGGAAACCCGCGTTATAATGTTCCTGATCTTGAAGCTATTGCCAAGGTTGCACACGAAAAGGGTGTTCCCGTTGTGGTATGTACATGTAGTATGTATTCGAGCGCGAAGAAACAAATTCTTACTATCATTTTCCGTCTAGGTGGACAACACCTTTGGCGCAGGCGGCTACTTCATCCGCCCAATCGACTACGGTGCCGACATCGTCGTGCACAGTGCAACGAAGTGGATCGGTGGTCATGGTACCACCATCGCCGGCGTGGTAATCGACAGCGGTAAGTTCGACTGGGGCAAGAACGGCGCCAGATTCCCGCAGTTCATCGAGCCCTCAGAGGGCTACCATGGGCTGAAATTCTGGGAGACATTTGGCTCTGTCGCCTATGCTATCCGAGTGCGCGTCGAGATCCTACGGGATCTTGGATCAGCCCTGAACCCGTTCGCAGCGCAGCAACTCATTCTGGGTCTGGAGACTCTTAGTTTGCGGTGTGAGCGCCATGCTAGCAATGCGACTGCCCTGGCTAAATGGCTTCAAAAGAATGAGAATGTTAGCTGGGTTTCGTATCCTGGGTTGGAAAGTCATCCCAACCATGATCTTGCGAAGAAGTATCTGAAGCGTGGATTTGGTGGTGTCTTATCTGTTGGTATTAAAGGTGGTGCGGCTGCTGGTGCGCAGGTCGTTGATAACTTCAAGCTGATTTCGAACCTTGCCAAGTATGATGCTATCCCATTTTCGTTCTTTTGGGGATGTCACTGACCTGTTGCAGTGTTGGTGATTCCAAGACTCTTGCTATTCACCCCTGGTCTACGACCCACGAGCAGCTCTCAGAGCAGGAACGTCGTGATTCCGGTGTTACCGAGGATGGAATCCGTATCTCGGTTGGCACAGAGTACATTGACGACATCATTGCCGACTTTGAGCAGTCATTCCGCGCTTCGAAGGCTCTGCCGGATCGTACCGCGTGAGCAGATGGATGCTATTGCAAGAAAACACGAGAAGATACGAACTACAAAGCTAGACCTTTATTGGGTCAATATACACGATAAAATGAAAGCTCAATATGTAAACACGTTGTAAAGCCTAGTCCTACGATGGCCACAGAGTTGAAACAAGTTCAAGAAGTGTATTTCCTGCTAACTAACGTATGTGAATTGTAATGAAGCCTTCGGGACATGCAAGGATAGAATTAATAAGAATACAACCGCAAATCACGATAACCTCCCGTAAAAGCTCGCTCGAAAAATTTCCAATCCTCCAACGCCTTTTGCCCCTCGCGCAATCCTGGACCTTATGCAAGATATGCACGCATGGAATGAGATAAGAAAAATGCTTAGTTGCCCTGACCATTCGGGGGTTGAGCGCCGGGCATGGAACCACCCTGCGCACCACCCATCATGAAGCCAGGAGGCAGCATAGGCATACTGGCGAAGTTGAAACCATAGGCAGGAACAGCAGGAGGGACTGCAGGGTTGTTCATGGTCTGGCTCTGGTCGACGGCGCCATCACCCATGTTGGGGCCACCGCCGTATCCATCACGATCACGGCGACCACCGCCACCACCGCCCCCACCCCCACCACCAGGGTGACCGCCAAAGCGGTTGTCGCGTGTCGAGATAGGACCACGCTTGCCGCCAGTGTCAGTTGCGATGCGGCGGCTGATAGCCTTAGAAGAGACACCAGCGCCGATTTCAATATCAGGTTCCTCGACAATCATTCCCGATTCAATGGGACGTCCTCCAGTTCCGCCGTACTCGGCGGTGAGCATCCATTTCCGATCAGCCTCAGTCAAGCGTTCAATTGGAATTATGCTAACGCCAGTTTGGTAGTCGCTGCAGTCGCGGGGGCCAAAGCCGACACCCCACCGAGTCTATATTCGAAAAAAGTCAGTAAACATGATCTCTCCTTTCCTGTGTGGAGCAAACGCTAAACTTACCCTAAGTTGCATATCTCCAGTCCGGTATGATTCCATTCCATCGCGAGCACTCATCGCGTCACCACGGCTGATCATCTTGATAAACGCGTGGCGCTTGTCCACGTTAACAATGCATGTCTGAACGATTCCAAACTGGCCAAACAGCTGGCGCAGGTGGGCCTCCGAAGAGGTGACACCGCCAACAAAGAGGGTTCGGCTCAACACCTTGATTACACCCTGGCCAATCGAGTAGTCCCACTCAATGAACTTGGGACCGGGGGGTGGCAGGTTAGGATCCTTGCTACGAGCAGGCGAAGGCGAGCGACGACGACCACCACGACCAGGAGGGCTGCGCTGGCGATACTCATTGCAACGACGACCACGCGCATCACGGGGGTCTCCGCCACGACGACCGGGGGAGTCACCATGATATTCTCCATACACAGGGCTCTCACGACGACGAGGGGGCGAGGCAGTACGACGTCTGTCCCAGCCAGGGGAGCGCGAACGACGACGGTATCCAGTGGGAGGGGAACGAGGGAATTCGCGGCCTCGGTCATCACGGTTCTGAGAGTCAGGGCGACCCCAGCCGCCGACGTTCTGGCCAGGCATCTGGGGGAATCCAGGAATGGCAGGCATCTGTCCAGCGGGAGGCATAGCACCCATACCATTTGTGTTGCTGCTCATGCTGAGGAGCTGCAAGGCAGTGGCCCACTGGTCCTGGGGAACACCCTGAGCAGCAAGCATTTGAAGAAGCTGGAATTGCTGGGCCATCGCGGCAGGGTCCATGGCAGGCTGTTGCGCAGTCTGAGGCATCAACGCAGCCAACGGATTGGCAGCGGCCATGGGGTTAGGAGTTCCAGTCTGGCTCTGAGGCGGGATGACCGGGTTCTGAGCGACAGCTCCCATCGCTGCAAAGGGGTTCATGGGGCCGGCGGCTGCGCCGTATGGGTTCAGGGCAGCAGAAGCCTGAGAAGACGAATCGGTGGAAGACGCAGCGGGCATGGCTGCGGCGGCGTTGAAGGAAGCCATAGGATTGGCCGGAGCAGGGGCCGATGGTGCCGCAGGAGCCGCAGTGTTTTGCTTCGCCATATCCGCCAATGCCTTCAGGATGCTCGAGGTGTCCGGTGCGGCGGGCTGTTGCGGAACGCCCAGTGGGTTCACGTTGGGGGCAGGCGAGCCTTCGGGGGTGTGCGATTCGACGGCTGATGAAATGTTAGATGGGATCAGACGAAAACAAGACGGGGCACATGAGTGCGACGACGACAATGGTCCCAGTGCGATTGACTTACTTGCGTTCAATTTCTCTTTGAAAGAGCTCAGCATGGGCACCGGGAATGTGCCTCCACGCTCCCAGATATCAACTAGCTTCTTGATCTTCTCCTAAAGGGATGATAATACGTGAGCCGACTGTTCAAAAAGTCCACGCCTTGGCGATCTTCAGGGCTGAAGACATGGGGCAACGGGGCATTTCTATACAAAGGTTCTTGGTCCCCGCCAAGGCTGCAGCGTAAGGATATCAGATACAGATCTATTGCTTACCTTTTGATCTTGCGGAGCATTGTTAATGATGTCGGTCATCAGGACAGGCAGCAGATCGGTGACACGCTTGACTCCAGCGGCGAAGGTTCCGTCTGGTGCCTCGCTTCCAGGAACCTGACCAGCCTTGCGAGCAGCATCTACCCATTGTCGAGTTACTGAGTCTACGACATAGAGCACGCCCAACTTGTGGGAGCCCGGTGCCTTTTTGAAGTGGGTGTAGATTTTCTGGATGAGAACTGATTCATTCTGCAGGACAGTTAGCGTGTTTCCGGAAGTTGGGGGCTGAATGGAACGAAATATCGACCAAACGGGAAAAGCGTACCTGCACGTTGGCAGTGCACAAGGATGTGATGCTACCGATCTTGGAGCCCGATACACCAGGAGGCTTAAGAGCCAGCATGGATTGGAGAATATTCTCCAGCTCTGCTACCGCGGACGACATCGCTGATGAACTATTGCGAGAGAACGAAGTCGCAAAAAGAGAGAGAGACGAAGAGAGAAAAGAAATTCTGGCCCAGGCCTATCGAGAGAAGAGATGATTCCAGCTACTGCGGAAAATCCCTTGAAAAGCAGATATTTTAGGGTCCTTGGTGATTTGCGATTCTTCACTACAGACTCCACGAGCGCATTCACTGTCGAGCAGAGAACAGCCGCCTACAGCTGAATACAGCCTAGCGATATTGTGTCCAGGGAAGGCTGCCTGGCCGAGTACGAGAGTACGGGGGATGTACAGCCTAGTGTCGTAGTGAGATCCAGGGAGAAACCAGAGGGTTTTACGGAGTTCAAGGGATGGACTGAGATCGAAGAGTTGATGGAATAGAGAGATGAGAGTTGGAGAGCGAAGGAATGCGAAGGGCATCAAAGGGGAAGAAGGGTGGCAGAATCTGCGGGAGCTAGACCTGATTGAGAATGGTCACGTGAGAATACTTTCAGCATATTTGGTATATGTGACCGACCGGAGCTGATATCACGTGCTAATATTGATTTGAGTCTGATTTGCTCCGTACTTTGCGAACTGACGCCATATCTGGGATCTACAGTATTTCATGATGATATTCGCATGCTATTGCAATGATCATTATCAATATCTCCTTCACTACAATCAGATATATGTGATATTGAAATGAAATCCAACTACATTCTTGAAACTGTCGGAACGACATTCAAACTGAGCCGAGGAATATCCTACCCAGAACGTGCCCCTATTCTGCCCCTTGCTCCCGCCCGAAGCTTCCGACCTCGGTGAACCATTTAAGAAATCCGAGAGCATAGGGTAGAATAGGAAGTAAGAGAGGTCATGGCGGCATCAGGTGCAGTTGTACCCCGTACCTATACACACCAATCTGATAAGAGCACTTTATACGAGGGTTTACACGGACAGGCGGCACAATGGATGGCGACTTGCCGACGTCACTGCCCTCAGGGATGGTATTACCCCCGTACCGCCCCGTCACTCCGGATCTCTGGGACGAAAGCGGATACATACACATAGCATCATAGTCTGATAATTTATACTTTATATAGATATTATATACACTCGTGTCAAGATCTAATACCATGGCATGATAAGACACGTAGCTCCATTTTTCGCATAAAGAAACCGAAGCTGATCTGCCGGCAGCCCGAGCCCGTACCGTTGGGGGAAAATTACGTGGTGAGGTTCCCTTCCACGGCGTCCCGAGTGGGACTGTGACCGTACCGGCTGTAATACGGGCAGATGGAAAATACCGAGAAAATTGCAGGGCCGCAAAAGAGCTTCTCCCAGTCTTTCCCTTCTTCCTTCTTTTTCTCCCCAGGCTTTGTGTCCATATCTCCCCCCTCCTCACCAATCTTTTTTTTACATTTGATTTCAAAAATGGCTTCTCTCAGAATTGGCACTGCCGCTCTCCGGTCTTCCATTGCGAAGCCAGTGCAGTCCACTGCCTTCAATGGCATGCGCTGCTACTCTTCCGCTAAGGCCAAGGTACGATATCCACCAAGGAAGCTTCGGATCAATGCTAACATGCTATCATCTAGTCCCTGAAGGACACCTTCGCCGACAAACTCCCTGCCGAGATCGAGAAGGTTAAGAAGCTCCGCAAGTATGTGACGCGCTGTCCCTATCCGAAACCAGAGCTGACAATCGCATCAGGGAGCACGGTAACACCGTCATTGGTGAGGTTACCCTCGACCAGGCCTACGGTGGTGCCCGTGGCATCAAGTCCCTCGTCTGGGAGGTAAGCTCAACAACTTGACCCCCCTAGGTGATGACGCAGCTAACCTGAGTTTTTTTAATAGGGTTCCGTTCTCGACTCTGAGGAGGGTATCCGTTTCCGTGGCTACACCGTAGGTGATCCTCGGTCTGAACATCGACCTTCCACATGCTTACTGTTATCCCTAGATCCCCGAGTGCCAGAAGCTCCTGCCCAAGGCTCCCGGTGGTGAGGAGCCCCTGCCCGAGGGTCTCTTCTGGCTTTTGTTGACCGGCGAGATCCCCTCCGAGCAGCAGGTCCGCGACCTGTCTGCCGAGTGGGCCGCTCGTTCCGATGTCCCCAAGTTCGTTGAGGAGCTCATCGACCGCTGCCCTAACGACCTCCACCCCATGGCCCAGTTCTCTCTGGCCGTCACTGCTCTTGAGCACGAGTCTGCCTTCGCCAAGGCCTACGCCAAGGGTGTTAACAAGAAGGAGTACTGGACCTACACCTTCGAGGACTCCATGGACCTCATCGCCAAGCTGCCCACCATTGCCTCCCGCATCTACCGCAACGTCTTCAAGGATGGCAAGGTCGCCCCCGTCCAGAAGGACAAGGATTACTCCTTCAACTTGGCCAACCAGCTCGGCTTCGGTGGTAACAAGGACTTCGTTGAGTTGATGCGTCTTTACCTGACCATCCACTCCGACCACGAGGGTGGTAACGTCTCTGCCCACACCACTCACCTGGTCGGCTCCGCCCTGAGCTCCCCCATGCTCTCCCTCTCCGCTGGTCTCCAGGGTCTCGCCGGTCCCCTCCACGGTCTCGCTAACCAGGAGGTCCTTAACTGGATCACCAAGATGAAGCAGGCCGTCGGCAACGACATCAGTGACGAGTCCATCAAGGACTACCTCTGGACCACCCTGAACAACGGCCAGGTCGTCCCCGGTTACGGCCACGCCGTCCTCCGTAAGACTGACCCCCGTTACGTCTCCCAGCGCGAGTTTGCTCTCCGCAAGCTGCCCGATGACCCTCTGTTCAAGCTGGTCAGCCAGGTCTACAAGATCGCTCCCGGTGTCCTCACTGAGCACGGCAAGACCAAGAACCCTTACCCCAACGTCGATGCCCACTCCGGTGTCCTCCTCCAGTACTACGGTCTGACCGAGGCTAACTACTACACCGTCCTGTTTGGTGTGTCCCGTGCCATTGGTGTCCTGCCCCAGCTGATCATCGACCGTGCTCTTGGTATGCCCATTGAGCGCCCCAAGTCCTTCAGCACTGAGGCCTACGCCAAGCTGGTCGGTGCCAAGCTCTAAGCGCGTCATGATTCGTTTTTCTTCGGTATAATATTGGGGGACTAAGGACCCGATAGACATTTGTATTATTTCCTTTGTGTGACCGAGATAGTCTTGGGTTATTTTATGTATGATAGGGACTTGATCGGTTCGAGCGGGCCTTGTAACAGAGCTTCCATGTCAAAACCATGATCTTTGTAGTATATTCGTATCTGCGCGAGTAAATTGGCCTAAAGAGCTGATGTGCAATGATGCCTTAATGCTTTTTTATCGGGGATAGTAGGTACAGCGTAGATATCAAACGGTCTGACGGCTACCTGTGTTGAATCGAGCACGTGCAGGATTGTTGGGACGGGACAGCCCTCAACCATCAGACTAACCCCACCTGTATGCGTTGCTAGGGGAGAACATAAACACCGAATTATAGCTATACTGCCGATTGTAGGATATAGAACTTCAGATACAATGATATCCATAGGAAATAGTAAATATTGTTTTGCGCCGAGAAACGGACAGTTCCAGACTGCCAAGGATAGGGATTGCTCCGGTGCTGGTATGTGAGGTACCGAGTACCCACTGGCATGAGTGGGACTATTGAAGATCACGATGTACCTGGTACCAGCTGTCCCCAGCATAGTTACCCGACCTTGCTGATTCCCCTATAAGACATTTCTCTCTCTCTCTCCTCTTTCCTTCTCTTACACTCCGCCCATCTTGGACTTTTCCAACTACCTGTTTCGCTTTCCCCCCAACGCACGAAGCCCCCTACATCCCTTGGTCAGGGCCCCTTTCAGCGCATCCTCATCCTAGAATGTCTACCGCAATTCCATCCGCGGCCTCGGCCCCTAAGCTCGAGAAGAAGCCCGTCAAGTTCAGCAACCTGTTGCTGGGCGCAGGATTGAACTTGTTTGAGGTCACATCGTTGGGACAGGTACGTCATGCTCGATATTCTAACAATGAATCAAGGTAGCTGACCATCCCCCAGCCGCTGGAGGTGATCAAGACAACCATGGCCGCAAACCGGGGCGACAGCTTCGCAGGCGCTATGGGTCGGATTTGGGGCCGTGGCGGCATCCTCGGTTGTAAGTCATATACCCGACCTTCCATTTTCCCCCGACGTGCGCACTTAGCGCCCTTGGTGGGACCTTGCATGTGTAACATGTAGCTGACGTTGGATTTGTTTTAGACTATCAGGGACTCATTCCGTGGGCCTGGATTGAGGCATCCACCAAGGGTGCGGTTCTCCTGTTCGTCGCCTCCGAGGCCGAGTACCAGGCCCGCGCCCTCGGTGCCAACGACTTCGTCTCCGGTATCAGCGGTGGTATGGCTGGTGGTGTCGCTCAGGCCTACGCTACCATGGGTTTCTGTACCTGCATGAAGACGGTCGAAATCACCAAGCACAAGATGGCCGCCACTGGCGCTAAGCCTCCCGGCACCTTCGCGACCTTCATGGATATCTACCGCAAGGAGGGCATCCGCGGTATCAACCGTGGTGTCAACGCTGTTGCTATCCGCCAGACCACCAACTGGGGTTCCCGCTTCGGTCTCTCGCGTCTGGCTGAGTCGGCTATCCGCAAGGTCGCTAACAAGGAGGAAGGCACTAAGCTGTCGGCCTTTGAAAAGATCTTGGCATCCAGTCTCGGTGGTGGTCTCTCCGCCTGGAACCAGCCCATCGAGGTTATCCGTGTCGAGATGCAGAGCAAGACCCCCGACCCCAACCGCCCTAAGAACCTGACCGTCGGCAAGACCTTCCGCTACATCTACGACAACAACGGCATCCGCGGTCTCTACCGTGGTGTAGCTCCCCGTATCGGTCTCGGTATCTGGCAGACCGTCTGCATGGTGGCTCTTGGTGACATGTAAGTTGTTTACTTCCTCCAGATTTTCCCCTGTCGTCATCGATCCACCTTTTCATGTGAGACCTCGGGCTAATCATTCCGTTTCACCGAACAGGGCTAAGGAAGCAGTCGAGAAACTGACTGGCGACACTGTCACCGCTAAGCACTAGAGAAGGTTTGAGATACCCTTCTGCCGTGCAGTGGTCTTTGGAATGGAGATGTCTTTAGTTTAGATGCCACCTCTTACTATTTTATAATTTGTCTGGACCCTGGACAGACCCGATACCCATTGAATACATTTGCGGCTTTCTATCACGGTACAAATCCTCGTCAACTTGTGTAGCAGTTGGATTCTGTAGTCTATCCACAGTCATCTATTCAAGATCCAAGTCAACCCATCTCAACATTGAACCTCGGGAACACAATTCCGATCACAGGAGCAATAACCATCCCACACTAGCCCAATGAACACAATAACAAATTTCCGACGATACACTTCAACCCTTCGGACAGTCTAACGCCGACGACGGCTAATATCCCCGCCTTGCAACTGAAAAATATCCACCCCCGGACAAAAAAGCACAATATCCGATGTCGGTGCGTAAATCGGCTCTTTCGGTAGTGTACCTGCCTGACAACTTCTCTTTTCTCTTCAATGGACGACCGGAGGTAGTAACTGTGATCATATATTTGAGAACATTCAATCCGAACGTTCGGTACTAAATCACGACATGATGCAATAGCCGTTTGGGCTGACATTTGCGGGTTACATTTATGGCGGGCCGCGACGGCCGCTTGTTTATAGTAACATCTACCCGCTGACTTGACCTCGGCTTATGGATATACTATGCTGTAGGGTTTAATTATTGTCAAATAGGAGTATACCTATCTGTCCGTTTGTCCGTCGGTTATACGTAGTAGTTGCTAGGCTGAACTCCGGGTGTCGGCCCGTGTGATTGTTGCACATGCCAAACATGTGGAGAGTATTGTGGAAGTTTTTAGTCCACCTAGCCTCTCGCTCATGTAGTCAAAGATGGTAAAGTTTCTCATTGAACAGGCAAGATGGCCGAGTTGGTCTAAGGCGTCAGGTTAAGGTCCACCTTAACTCCCAACTGTTACAACAGTTTCCTGATCTACGTTTGTAGGCGTGGGTTCGAATCCCACTCTTGTCATTTCTTTTTTGTTTTGGTTTTAACATCTATTGCTAGACTAGGCCTATCCGTACGATATATCACCTATTCTCCATTACTTTTTCCATGTATTCTTCCTTGCTTTTTTTCTTCTTTCGTATAGACAGATCACTCGTTCGTCCGCCGTTCGTTCATTTTTCTTTTTCTTTTGGTGGTTGACGCTGAGTTTGGGGGTCGTATAGACATTGTCGAAACAATGAACCAAGTTATGTTATTCGATTTCATTGGACAAACCAATGAAGGAAATAACCTCGGTTTTACCATCATCTGAAAAAAAGTATGACTCTCGTCTTGTCATAGTCATATTCGCCATATTCGGAATAAATCCACACTCATGCAAGAGATCTAACGATCTGAAGACGTGAATCAATGCAAGCTCATCCCCTGCTCCTTTTTCCTCCGTGGCCATTCGCCTTCATTTACCTCCTCTATTACATGACGACGACGGTGCTGTACAGGACTAACTTCTATTGGCTGATATGGATATTCTTTGCATTCCTATAGCTCCTACCCTCCCGTGACACATCAGTTGTATCTGAGATATTTGATGATTCTCATCCTATATTAAGTTACCGGTAGCAGCGTGGCTCAGGAGTGCCAAGTGTTACATTAGCATCTCGGTGTCTCCCTACATAATGCAGCCGCCGCATCATACACGCAGCTGCAAGTCCTTATTATCTGTTTGCCGAGTTTTCCACCTATGGGTGCCTAGGTATCGGTTGCACACTTAATCCTGTATGTGCGTGGACTTGAAGGATCAGCAGCCATGCATACAGGAGTTGGTGTAACATGCTGCCGAGTCCAATATCTCCTTGCTTTGTAGTAGCGTATAATATATAGCGGGGTGACTGATGATATAGTTCCTCGCTATTTCATCAACACTTCAAAGCCTTCCGCATATTTTCAAACAAGACTCACCTTACATTGGTATCCCCGTAAATCTTGACGATGCGTCTTCCCGTACTTCTTGTTACCCTTCAAGCCGCGATTTCAGTGGCCGAGGTTTCTCCAATGCATGTGCTGCGTTCTGGATTATCCTTATATATCCGGACTGTTCACTTTAGGTGTACACTCAGGTCTATAAGTGGAGCCAAACTAACTGCCTGCGACCCGAGCACTTTGCCTGAAGCGAGGCCCAATGAAGGCGCATCGAGTGAGCAGTTGGATAGCGTTGCTCATATGACCTTGCCCCATTCACCGTTATAGGGCTGATTGGAGAACATAGAGCCACGGCGCCACTTGTGGCAGAAGCGAAGTCTACTAACTACATCCTTGCCAGCCAGTCTGACATGCGTCAAGGCAGATTTGGATGGTCTGATCTCATGCAATCCATCCACCTACGAGTCTAACCAATCACAGTCCTCTATAGGAAATAATAAGCTGATAGAAATAAGTGGCCGTATTGCCTAGGAATCAGAATGGGGGACTTTCTGTTCATTTAAATATGAAAGGTGGGGGGAAACCGATTTCAA
>ERZ1673737.3206-NODE-3206-length-12743-cov-4.841031_pt1 | contig 12743 bp, 11 predicted proteins | sample MGYA00580211_ERZ1673737 | MGnify/ENA primary metagenome ERZ1673737 (study PRJEB41218, sample SAMN15661789) | gut metagenome | host: Homo sapiens | place: Canada: London | collected 2015-08-20/2019-03-30 | study: EMG produced TPA metagenomics assembly of... | reverse complement strand
GATGCAGTAACATTATCTTTATTAAATGAAAAACGTAACTGATAACCTTGAGGATTAAACATACGATATCCTATACCCTCTCGACCATCAGAAGATGTAAATTCTTCTTTATAAACAACTTTAAAATCGCCACCAAACTCCTCTCCAAATAACTTGCCATAAAGAGCATTTATTTGCGAGATTCTGTCAGAAGTAAACTTTGCATCTGTACGAGATGCAACCGTATTGTCCTGGTCGTTTAAAAAATCAATTAATGTTTTCATATGTTTTCAATCCATCTTTTATTGGAGCTTGTCAAAAAATCAGATTTTTTCATTAACTTCTTTCCCTTGCTAAAGCAAGGATATCCCTACTGCTTACACTACTATCTAGCATAAGTGAGTTTTTGTGCTGACTCAAAATCCTCTTCCATACAGATCTAGCACAGCCACAGAAAAGATTATGCTGTTCTTGCTTTTATGAGCTTAGTATAGCAGTATAAAGAGATATTGTATACTTTTATTATCAAATATCAGACCTATAATCTATAAAATTATCTGTTTTATGATCAAATACAAATAAAATACATTTACTTTAGCAATTTTAAATGAGCTTTATCGATAAATATTCTCTTTTAATGTTCTAGATTTGATCTCAAATAGTTAAATTCGCTAGAGATGAAGCTTCTGAACAGTTTTTGGTTATTTATCCTCCAAAAGTTACAATTTCTGAATTAGTCCATAACTTTGTGGAAAAGCACAAAGCTCTTAAGCTTATTTTGCTACTAGTTGTGAAGATTAATCTTTTTCAATTATTAAGCAATATATAGAACAGAAAAACACACTGGCTAAGATTAAATGATTACGTCAGATCTTCTATGTGATCATCTACATCTAATCATCCCTCTACATTTTTAAACTTAATTACGAGTTTTGTGCCTAAATTTTGATAAATCTCACCTAGATCTAAATTATTATCCTTTTTTTCTTCACAAATATTTTCAAAATATTTCAATTGTTCTGTATATAAGAACATACTATTTTAAAAACTTTTCTCTAATGAGATTTAAATTCTTAAAAATTTGCTCAAATATCTTAAATGTTAGATTTTCAAATAAACATCATTTAAAAAAATGATTAACAAAGCAATGTGATTTAATGTGAGCTGTTTAATTAAATATGTGAATATTACGTAAAGAATTGTGAAGAGTTTTTTCTGCTTGTACCATCAAATAAAGTTAAAAAAAGCCCTTTTAAACCTCTAATAAGCTATTTTTTGCACCTTTTTAAAAAAATATTATAGATTTAATGCCGCTAATTAGACTAATATTTATCTGTGAAAAATAAAACCATTTGTGAAAATAAAGATAAGATCACAGTATCGAAGAAGTATTGACTTATTAAAAGCTTTTGTTGATCATAATCACAATTATTTCTATAAATTAAACCTAAAATTAGCATAAAAGAAATTGGTGGTATTTATCACAATTATTAACACCAATTAAATTTTAAATTAACAAACTCATACGAGGAGTTATGTATGCTTAAATTTTTGCAACCTGCAGCTCACATTGCACGTCTGCCAAAAGATCAGATTGATCCGACCTACCGCAGACTACGTTGGCAAATCTTCTTTGGTATTTTCTTTGGCTATGCCGCCTATTACTTAGTGCGTAAAAACTTCGCTCTAGCTATTCCTTATCTACAAGAAGAAGGTTTCTCAAAGGCTGATTTAGGTTTCGCCCTTTCAGCAATTTCTATTGCTTATGGTTTTTCAAAATTTATTTCCGGATCTTTCTCAGATAGAGCTAATCCCCGTTACTTCTTACCACTAGGCCTTATCTTAGCAGCCTCAGTTATGCTCGTTATGGGCGTATTCCCTTGGGCAACCTCCTCAATTGCAGTAATGTTTGTATTGCTGTTTATTTGTGGTTGGTTCCAGGGTATGGGTTGGCCTCCTTGCGGTCGTACCATGGTTCATTGGTGGTCCCAAAAAGAACGTGGTGGTATTGTTTCTGTTTGGAACTGCGCTCATAACGTCGGTGGTGGTATTCCTCCGCTCCTGTTCTTACTTGGTATGGCTTGGTTTAACGATTGGCATGCTGCTTTCTATATGCCTGCTGTTGCCGCTATCATCGTTGCCATCTTTGCTTTTGCCATGATGCGTGACACTCCGCAATCTTGTGGTTTGCCTCCTGTTGAAGAATACAAGAACGATTATCCGAAAGACTATGACAAAAAAGAGTCTGAAATTGAGCTTACTGCCCGAGAAATCTTCATGAAGTATGTCTTCCCTAACAAGGCATTATGGTTAATCGCTATCGCCAACGTTTTCGTCTACCTGTTACGTTACGGCATCTTAGACTGGTCTCCAGCCTACTTAAGCGAAGTTAAGATGCACGCTATTGATACTAGCTCTTGGGCTTACTTCCTCTATGAGTATGCTGGTATTCCTGGCACCTTATTCTGTGGTTGGATGTCTGACAAGGTCTTTAAGGGTAATCGTGGTGCAACCGGTGTGTTCTTCATGTCCTTAGTAACTATTGCAACTATCATCTACTGGTTAACCCCAGCAGGTCACCCACAAATCGATATGGCCTGCATGATCGTTATCGGCTTCTTAATCTATGGTCCGGTTATGCTCATTGGCTTACACGCTTTAGAGTTAGCTCATAAGAAAGCTGCAGGCACCGCAGCTGGTTTTACCGGTCTTTTCGGTTACTTAGGTGGTTCTGTTATCGCTTCCGCTGCAATTGGTTGGACTGTTGAGCATTTCGGTTGGGATTGGGGCTTCTATCTGCTCATAGGTGGCTCTGTCTTAGCAGTAATCTTACTTGCCATTGTAATGATTGACGAGAAGAGAACTATCGCTAAAAACGCAACTATAGAATAAACATAAGGCTCTTAGGTACACAGGTATTCTGTGTACCTAATTTTAAATTTGAGGGAGAAGTTTATGTTAAATACTGATGTCGTGATTATCGGAGGTGGAGCCACCGGTGCTGGAATCCTAAGAGATCTCTCAATGCGAGGCATCAAAGCTATATTAGTTGAACGCGGAGATCTTGGTTGTGGAACTAGTTCTCGCTTTCATGGCCTATTACATTCAGGTGCACGCTATGCAGTAAAAGATAAACATGCTGCAATTGAGTGTATCGAAGAAAATAAAATCTTAAGAAAAATAGGCAAACACTGTGTTGAACCAATTAATTCTATTTTCATCCGTACTCCCGAGGATGATGAGGATTATGAAGATATTTGGCTTAAGTCATGTGCTGAAGCTGGAATTGATACTAAGCGTATAGAATTAGCTGATTTATTTGAAATTGAACCTAATGTAAGTCGAAAAGTTCAATCTGCTTTTATGTGCCCAGGTGCTGCCATAGACAGTTTCCGTCTCTTATGGCAGATATTTGATAGCGCAAAAAATTATGGCGGTAAAACCATTACTTACCACAAAGTGGTTTCCATTGATTCTACTGGCGGTCGTGTTCATGGTGTAACCATTGAAGATGTTCGCAATCATGAAATAAAAAAAATCTCCTGCACCTATGTAATCTCAGCTGCTGGCCCTTGGTGTGGCGAAGTTGCAGCTTTAGCAGGATTAAAAATAAAGGTAAGTCCTTCTAAAGGATCACTTATCGCTTTTAACCATAGAATTTGTCACAACGTTATTCATAGACTACATAAACCTGCCGATGCGGATATTTTTGTTCCTCACGGCACCGTTACAATTTTAGGTACAACTTCAGTTAACAGTACTCCAGATGACAATTCAACTAAACAAGAAGAAGTTGAGAGTATGTTAAAAATTGGTACTGCAACATTTGAAAATCTATATGACTACAGAATCTTGCGAGTCTTTGCCGGTTGCAGACCTTTATACAGTGCTGATGAAAAAGTCTCAGGTAGAAATGCCTCTCGTGACTTTGTAGCCTTAGATCATGAAAAAGAAGGCTTATCTGGATTTATGTCTGTTTGTGGTGGCAAATTTACCACCCATAGACTTATGGCTCAAAAAGTATGCGACATTGTAGCTCCTAAGCTTGGTTGTCAAAAACACTGTCAAACAGCTGAAATTCCTTTAATTGAAGAACCAGATAGCGATCTTGAAAAACGAGCTAAAGCAGTTTTTCCTAATTATGGTTCTAAGCTCTGCCAAGACAGACAAGGACCTAAACGCTTTGAAAAGATTATCAACAATATTGAGAAAAATCCTGAAAAAGGCGAACTTATTTGTGAATGTGAAAACGTCACTCGAGCTGAAGTTGAAGCTGTAGCCTCAGAACCTACTACCCACTCTATTTCCGATGTCAGAAGACGTACCCGTCTTGGTATGGGTACCTGCCAAGGCACCTTCTGTACCTATCGTGCAGTAGGAACAGTTAAAAGACTCAATTTGGATTGGGCCGATGATACCTCAACATTATTTAAAGAATTTTTAGAAGCACGTTGGAAAGGAATCCGTCCGGTAATGTGGGGAAATCAAATGCGCGATGTTGAGTTAGCACGAGGCATTTATGAGGTAAGCCTCAATATTAACCACAAGGAGAAAGGCAATGAATAAGTCTGTAGTAATTATAGGTGGAGGAATAAGTGGACTTTTTGCTTCATGCATAAGTGCCTTACGTGGTTTTGAAACAACTGTGCTCTCATATGGTCAAGGAGCTCTCTCAGTTGCCGGTGGTATTATTGATTTCTTTGGTTATGACAAGGAAGGCAAGCTTATCAAAGATCCTTTAAACTACATAAAAAATCTTGATGAGAACCATCCTTATGCCAAAATTGGTGTTGAGAATGTTGAAAAAGCTTTTAATGCCTTCTTAAAACTCAGTAAAGATGCTAATTATCCTTACTTAGGCGATCCTCATCACAATCAAATGGTCCCTACTGGTATTGGAACTTTTAAACCAACTTGCCTAACTCCTCCAAGCATTAATGCCTCTGTAATTCATGGAGCCGATCGCATTGTGGTTACAGGTTTTAATGGCTTAAAGGATTATTTTTCTGATTTAATTTGTGAAAATCTCAGGCAAAATCTTAATGATAGTTCTTGTGAAATAATCTGCGCTGATATTAACTTAACCTTTGAGCAAGGTCAGAATTGCCGTGATTTAAGCGCTTTAGATATTGCTCGTAAACTTGATTCTTTTGTTGGTTATTTAAACTTTAAAGAGCAATTAAAACCCTATGTAAGAGGCAAAACAGTCTTTGTTTTACCTCCGGTACTCAGTGCTACCCCAACCACAGATTTACTTGATCTTCTACATATCGATATCAATGCTGAATTTTTAGAAGTCTCAGCTATTCCTCCTTCAGTTACAGGTTATAGAACTGAGATGATGCTTCATAAAATGGCTACGCAGCTTGGTGTTGAAATTATTGAAAAAGCTCATGTTATCGGCGCCAATATTGAAAATGGTCACTGTACTGAGGTGCTCTCACAAGGTTTTGATAGAGTTAGAAGTTATAAAGCGAATAACTTTATCTTAGCAACTGGAGGTGTTTTTGGAAAAGGCCTCATAGCACAGATGGGCAGAATGTATGAACCAATTTTTAATCTTGAAGTAGAAGTCCCTAAAAATCAACAAGATTGGTCACATCAATACCTATTTACAGGTAAGCCTCAACCTTTTGCGACTTATGGTATTGAAACTGACAAAATGCTACGCCCCTGCAAACAAGGACAATTGCTTTTAGATAATGTCTATGTAGTAGGTAGAGCCCTTTCAGGTTACGATTTTTGTTTTGAAAAATCTGGTAACGGTGTAGCTATATGCTCTGCATATCATGCCGCATCACTTTTGGAGTAAAGATATGTCAATCATGAAACCAGATAATCCAGATCAGTGCATAAGTTGCAATATCTGTCTTACAGCTTGCCCTGTAGCTAAAGCTACAATGCGCTACCGCGGACCAAAACTCACAGGCCCAGCTTTGAGCCGTTTACGTAAATTAGTAAACGACGAAGACTCCATGTTGCAATATTGTTCTAATTGCAAAAACTGTGAGCGAGTATGTCCTTCAGGAACTCCTATTGCTTCTTTAAATATGAAAGCTCGCTATGAATATTTTAAGACGCATAAACATTCGCTTGCAGATCATATTTTATCTAACAATGAATTTTTAGGTAAAACTGTCACCAAGATCCCTTTTTTACCAGGCCTTGCAAATACTGCAATGACTGCAAGTAAAAAATTTAAAACCTTAGATCTTGTCGGAATTAGTTCAAAAGCGCCTCTTCCCCATTATGCTAAGGAGGATTTTTATAGCCTCTATAAGAAAATAGAACAGCCTCATTGTGAGAAAAAAGTTCTATATTTTCCTGGTTGTTATGTAAATTATAACGAGCCTGAGGTTGGTCTTGATCTTATCAAAGTATTAAATCATCAGGGTATTGAAGTGATCGTAGATCCACGCTTTAAATGCTGTGGATCCCCGTTAATTTCAACCGGATTTTTAGATAAAGTTGAAAAATTAGCTCTACACAACACTGATATTTTAAGAAACTATGCCACACAGGGATACGATATTTTAACTACCTGTACAACCTGCGCTTTAATCTTAAAACAAGAATATCGCGAACTATTTAACCTTGATAAAACCGTAGAGACTTATGCGCCTAAACTTTATGATGCTATAGAGTATTTATGTATTCTTGCAGATAAAGGAGAGCTAAAAACTGACTTCCACCCAGTCAATCTTGAACTTATATACCATACTCCTTGTCACCTTAAAATTCAGGGCTATGGCAGACCTGTATTTAAGCTTTTACCTAAAATTCCCGGAATTAAGATCGAAGATGCTAATGCTGGATGTTGTGGTCTCTCAGGAGTATATGGCTATAAAAAGGAAACTGCTCATATTGCAAAGATTGTCGGCAGCGAATTAAAAGCTAAGATAAAACGATCCTCTGCAAGCTTAGGTATTTGTGAATGCAATATTTGTCGTTTACAAATGCAAAATGGCACTAATAAAAAAGCAGTCCATCCTTTAAGGATCCTCTGTAAGTCTTATTTCCCAAATGAAAATTATTAATAAATCATAAAATCTTCCTCAACTTGCAGTACTTTAGATGGGACGCTAAAAGCTTCCCATCTTTTTTCTGCTCTATTTCTTTTTTCATAAAAAGTCTACAGCTTTTACTATGGTGCAAATTTTTCAAATTTTCGAATTATAAAATTTTTGTGTTATTATCAATTTTTATCTAGGATAAAGTATAAGCAAAATAAGCTTAGACTCACTTTAAAATATTTTTTTTACATTAACATTTATAAAGAGATTTCTATGAGTACCTGCACAGCATGTCAGAACATAGGCAATGATAAAAAGCGTCTGCGGATTGCCATTCAAAAATCCGGTCGCCTTACCGATGAGACCGAGAAGTTATTTAAAAATAGTGGTATTAAAATTGCTGAGAACCGTGATCATCTGTTGGCTCATGCTGAAAATCTACCCATAGATATTCTCAGAGTCCGTGACGATGATATTCCAGGCTTAGTCATGGATCACGTTGTTGATTGGGGTATTGTTGGTCAAAACGTTTTAGAAGAGACCACCATGCAGCGTCAGGTTGATGGTTTACACATCGGCTATAACGAGGTTATGAAGTTAAACTTCGGTGACTGTCGCTTATCTGTTGCTATTCCTACTGAAAAAGAATGGCACGGTTTAAAAGATCTCGAAGGTTGCCGTATTGCTACTACCTATCCATTCTTATTACGTCGCGTTATGCAACAGCACAACGTCAACTTTAAATCTGTACTTTTAACCGGCTCTGTTGAAGTTGCCCCGCGTGCAGGTCTTGCAGATGCTATCTGTGATCTTGTTTGCACTGGTGCTACTTTACAATCAAACGGCTTAAAAGAAGTTGAGACCATCTACACCTCTCAGGCTGTATTGATTGGCCGTGATCAGGAACTTTATCCTGAGAAACAAGTAATTGCCGATCTCTTAATTCAGCGTTTTAAGGGTGTTTTAGCTGCTGTTGATAGCAAATACATCATGATGAATGCCCCACGTGCTAAGTTAGAACAAATTCGTGCCATTTTACCTGGTGCTGAGAATCCATCCATTCTTGACCTTGAAGGCGATCCTGATCATGTAGCTATGCATGTAGTTTCTCGTGAAAAGATTTTCTGGGAAACTTTAGAGCAAATTAAGGCTTTAGGTGCCACCTCTATCTTAGTTGTTCCTATCGAAAAGATGCTCGATTAGTCGGGAGATATAATGGAAAAAAAGATCTGGAATGAACTTTCAGCTTGCGAGAAAGAGGAAACTTTAACTCGTCCTGCACAAAGTTCTAATGACAAGGTTGAGGCCATTGTCAAAGATATTATTGCCAATATCCGTAAAGACGGTGATAAAGCTTTAAAAGAGTACTCTGTAAAGCTTGATCATTTCTTAGGCAAAAATATCGAGCTTTCCTCACAAGAAATTGAAGAAGCTTGTAGTCGTGTCGATGGTTATTTAAAGCAGTCTATTGAGATTGCTTATAAAAATATTTATAAGTTCCATAAAGCTCAGACTCCATCTCATGTAGATTTAGAAACCTTCCCAGGAATTACCTGTCAGACTCGTACTCATGCTATTGATGCTGTAGGTTTATATGTTCCAGGTGGTAGCGCTCCCTTAGTCTCAACTGCTTTAATGTTAGCAGTCCCAGCTCAGATTGCAGGTTGCAAAGAGGTAATCTTATGCTCACCTCCTCCTATCTCTGACGCTATTATTTATGCAGCTACCGTAGCCGGTGTTAAACGCATATTTAACTTAGGTGGAGCTCAAGCAATCGCTGCTATGGCTTATGGCACTGCATCTGTCCCTAAGATGTTAAAGATCTTCGGACCTGGGAATCAGTTTGTAACTATGGCCAAACGCTTAGTTTCATCCGATCCCCACGGTGCAGCTATTGATATGCCGGCAGGCCCATCTGAGGTATTAGTAATCGCAGATGAAAGCGCTAATCCTAAGTTTGTAGCCGCAGACTTACTCTCTCAAGCTGAACATGGTCCTGACAGTCAGGTTTTATTAGTTACTGACTCTATGGCCTTAGCCGATGGCGCGATGGAAGCTGTCAATTGCGAGTTAGAACATCTACCTCGTCGCGATATTGCTACTTTAGCTCTATCTAAGAGCAATATTATTGTTGTCCCGGATCTTGATACTGCAGTTTCAGTCTCAAATCGCTATGCACCTGAGCATTTAATCTTACAAGTAAAAGATCCTGAAACCTATATTGATAGCCTGCACAACGCCAGTTCTATCTTTGTCGGAAGCTTTACTCCTGAATCCCTAGGTGACTATGCCTCTGGTACTAACCATACCCTACCAACCTATGGTTACGCAAAAACCTTCTCTGCTTTAGGTACTGACGATTATCGTCGTCGTTATACTATTCAAAGAGCAACACAAGAAGGATTACGTCAGATTTCTACAACTGTGCAGACCTTAGCTCGAGCTGAGAGTTTAGAAGCACACCGTTTAGCTGTTGCTGTCCGTATTGGAGATGAATAATGGATTTTAATGAGATTACGGTAAAACACGTTCGTACTTTAAAACCTTATCAATCTGCTCGTCGTATTGGTGGACACGGTCATAACTTTTTAAATGCTAATGAGTCCCCTAAAAGTGAAGGTTATTTCATAAATTCTTCATCTTTTAACCGTTATCCTGATTGTCAGCCTGAAGAGTTAATTGAGCGCTTTGCTGATTATGCTAATGTGCATAAAGAGCAAGTAATTGCCACTCGTGGCTCTGATGAAGCTTTAGGTTTAATTGTTAGAACCTTTGTTGAAAGCGATGGCTCTGAGGGAGTTTTAATTGCCCCTCCTACCTATGGTATGTATGAGGTTGCAGCTCGCACTAATAATGTACAAGTTGCTTATGCTAAACGCCATGAGGATTTTTCCTTAGATGCAGATTTGCTTTTAGAGGGTGTCAAAGAGGCTTCCTTTAAAATTAAGGCTATCTTTATCGATAGTCCCGCAAATCCTTTAGGTATTGTCTTTAAAAAAGATGAGCTTATTAAACTTTTAACTGCTTTGCCTGAGACTTTAATTGTTTTAGATGAAGCTTATGTTGAGTTTGCCAATAAAGAAGACGATTACACAGATCTTGTTAATGAGTATGACAATTTAATTGTCACCCGTACTCTGTCAAAGGCTTTTGCCTTAGCAGGTATTCGCTGTGGCTTTGCTATTGCCAAACCGCAAATTATCAAGACTATGTTAAAGGTTATAGATCCTTACCCAATTTGTGATCCTGTAGCCCAGATTGCAATTCAAGCCCTTACTGATCACGGTGTCCATATGACCTATGCTCGTATTATGGAATGCAATCGTCGTCGTGAGCAACTTGAAGTCGAGCTTAAAGCTTTACCCATTGTCGAAAAAGTCTTTGAAAGCTTAGGCAACTTCCTCTTAGTAAAATTTAAAGATGGTCCTGCTGTTTTTGATTTTATGGCCAAACGTGGAGTAATTTTAAGATCTTTTGAGGACAAACCAGGTCTTAAAAACTGTGTACGTATTTCCATTGGCTCTAATGAGGAATTAGACGAGCTTATGCGAGGCTTAACAGCCTTTGACGAGCAGTGTTAATAGCACAACACACGCTCTTGGTTAGAGTTTTTATTAAGGTGCAAATCAAATTTTGCACCTTATAAAATTATTTCCAAGACCAATTTTCCAAAATAAAGGAGAAAAATGGCTCTTATACTAATAAGTAGTACATTTTTCTTGCAGATACTCTATGAAAAAATACCTCTTTATTGATCGCGATGGTACTTTAATCGCTGAACCTGATGATTTTCAGGTTGATAGCACCGATAAGGTTGTTTTTGAACCCTTTGTCATTCCCGCCTTATTAAGACTTATAGCTCACGGTTACACCCTTGTTATGGTTTCTAATCAAGACGGTTTAGGAACCTCCTCTTTTCCGCTTGAGACCTTCACTAAAGCTCACGAGTTAATTGTTAATACTCTTGAGAGCCAAGGTGTTAACTTTGAGCAGATTTTAATTTGCCCTCATAAGCCTGAAGATCATTGTGATTGCCGTAAGCCTCATTTAGGTTTGGTAATGTCATATCTTAAAGATACCTCCTGGGATAGAAATGCCTCCTATTTTATTGGTGATCGTGACACCGACATAGAAATGGGACTTAATATGGGTATCAAGAGTATTCGCTATAATCGTGAAAATATTGGCTGGAAAGCTATCGCCGAGGGTTTATGCTTAACGCCTCGTGTAGCTACAGTTGAACGTAATACTAAAGAAACCCAAATTAAGATCTCAGTCGATCTTGATCATCAAGGACAAAGCCACTTTGATACTGGTATGGGCTTTTTTGATCATATGCTCGATCAAATTGCTACTCACGGCGGTATCAGTATTAATGCTTGTGTTAAGGGCGATCTCCATGTTGATGAACACCATTCAATTGAAGATACTGGTATTGCCTTAGGTCAGGCTATCTTAAAAGCCTTAGGTGATAAACGTGGTATAGGCCGTTTTGGTTTTGTCCTGCCTATGGATGAGGTTTATGCTGAAGTCTTCTCAGATAAGCTCAACGAGGATAATGTCACTGTAGCTTTAGATATTTCCGGCCGTCCGCATGTAGAATTTGATTTAGATGCAGCATTTACTTGTGACGAAGTAGGTCAAATGCCTACACAGATGGTAGGACATTTCTTTGAATCTTTAGCTGTTGCTTTAGGTTTAACCTTACATATGAAAGTCACCAAAGGTAATGCTCATCACCAAGTTGAAGCCTTATTTAAAGCATTTGGTCGTGCTTTGCGTCAAGCTTTAGCTGTACATGGTAATGAATTACCCTCATCTAAGGGCAAACTTTAGGAGGCTCTGTGTCAATCGCAATTATAGATACTGGCTCAGCTAACTTAAACTCAGTATTTCAAGCTTTTAAGCGTTTAGGCTATGAGGCCACCATCTCTTCTAATATTGAAGAAATCGATAAAGCCTCACATTTAGTTCTTCCTGGCGTAGGTACTGCCTGCGCAGTTATGGATGGTGTTTTAAAGTATGGTCTTAAAGACTACATTTTAAATAATAAAAAACCATTATTAGGCATTTGCTTAGGAATGCAGATCTTAGCTATCTCTTCAGAAGAAGTTCCTTTAAATGCACAAGAAAAGGAAATTTTAAGCTTAGATCTAATCCACGCTAAGGTAAAAAAGCTTCAAAGCAATAATTTAAGATTACCTCATATGGGCTGGAATACTGTACATCATACAGATCATCCTTTATTTGAAGGTATCAAACAAAATGCCTACTTCTATTTTGACCATTCTTTTGCTATGGAACTCAATGAAAATGCCATTGGTATTAGCGATTATGGTCAAAAATTTGCCGCTGCTGTAGCTATTGATAATTTTATGGGAGTGCAATTCCACCCCGAAAAATCCTCTGCTGCAGGTGAGCGTTTATTATCTAATTTCATCAACAACTTTTAGGAGCCTTTGAGGTGATAATTCCCGCTTTAGATCTGCTTTATGGCAATGTAGTACGCTTAAAGCAAGGTGATTATGCCAAACGTACTGTATTCAATGTCGATCCTGTACACAAAATCCTCGAGGCTGCTCATCAGGGTGCTGAGCTTGTACATATTGTTGACTTGCAAGGTGCTAAGGATCCCATCAAAAGACAAAAAGCTTTAATTGAGCGTATTGTAAAATGCTCACCACTTCCAATTCAAACCGGTGGTGGTATTCGTAGTGCTTATGACGTTGAAAATCTTTTAAAATTAGGTGT